>Ga0213822_1001323_pt1 | contig 14248 bp, 13 predicted proteins | sample MC6MC0908MG_FD_179872 | JGI IMG/M metagenome (GOLD analysis project Ga0213822, IMG submission 179872) | Enriched soil aggregate microbial communities from Iowa State University, Ames, United States - MC6-MC0908-MG | ecosystem: Environmental > Terrestrial > Soil > Unclassified | place: USA: Iowa...
GGAGAGGATCATGCCGATCATTTCAGCAATCTCCGAGGTGGAACGACTGGTGCGCCCGGCCAGTTGCCGGACCTCGTCGGCCACCACCGCGAACCCCCGCCCCTGATCGCCGGCCCGCGCAGCCTCGATGGCCGCATTGAGGGCCAGCAGGTTGGTCTGGTCGGCAATGCCGCGAATGGTGTTGACGATGGCCGTGATCTCTTCCGAACGGGCGCCCAGTTGCCCAACCAGGCGTGCGGAGGCGCCGATGTTGTCGGCGATCTCGCGCATCTCCTTGGCGGTCTGGTGGATCACCTGGGCGCCCTGCTCGGCCACGCGTTCGGTCTCGGCGGAGATGTGGTACGCACGGGAGGCGCCGCGTGAGTCCTCTTCGAATTTCTCTACCCGTTCGGTGATGTCGCTGGCGAACTTCACAATCTTGCATAACTTGCCTTCGGCGTCGTAGACCGGGTTGTAACTGGCTTCCAGCCAGACAACTTTGCCGTTTTTGCCGAGACGCTTGAATTGCCCGCTGAAAAACTCACCGGCGTTCAGACGACGCCAGAAATCACTGTACTCCGAGCTACCCACCAGGCTCGGTTCGCAAAACATCCGGTGGTGCTTGCCCTTGAGTTCGGCCAGTGAGTAATGCATGACATTCATGAAGTTGTCGTTGGCGGTCAGGATGTTGCCGCCCAGGTCGAACTCGATGACCGCCATGGCCCGGTCGAGGGCCGCCAGCCGGCCGCGTGTTTCGGCCTCGGCGGTGACCTTGGCGGTGACATCGAGTGCGTACTTGACCACCTTCACGACACGGCCTTGTTCGTCCACCACGGGGTTATAGCTGGCTTCCAGCCACACGTTCTGGCCTGACGCGCTGCGGCGGTGAAACGTGCCGGATACGAATTGACCGGTGCGCAACTTGTTCCAGAATTCACGGTACTCGGCGCTGCCCGCCAACGCCGGGGGGCAGAAATCCCGATGGGACAGGCTGGCCAATTGTTCCGCACGGTAACCCATCGTGCTCAGGAAATTCTCGTTAGCCCGAAGGACCTTGCCATCGGAGCTGAACTCGATAACAGCCATCGACCGCTCCAGAGCGCCGACCAGTCCTTTGTAAGTTGCCAATTCGGCCGTCCTAGCCGTCAGTTCATCTTTTAGTTTTTTATTAAACATGACGTACCCTCGAAGTAACCGGACCTTATATACATATCGACTGGTTAGCTTGGGGCTGAACGGTATGGCGAAATTATGTTTCGACGCCAAAACCCACCGAATCCATCAACCAGGTTCTAAAGGCCTGCACCTTTGGGGCATCGGCCAGTTCATGTGGGGTGACGAAGTAGAAACCCAGGTCAGACTTCAGCCGCAGATCAAAGGGCGCAACCAAGCGGCCCGCCTTCAGGTCGTCCTCGACATACGTTGAGCGGCCGATGCACACCCCCAGGCCGTCTACCGCCGCCTGCACAGCCATCATGGCCAGGTCGAAGGTCAGCCGGCTGCCTTCGGCCAGTCTTTTCGGTTGGCCAGCGGCACTCAACCACGAACGCCAGTCGTCACGGGTCACCCCGCTGACCTGCAACAAGGTGTGCCGGGCCAGATCGCCGGGATCCTGCAAAGGGGTGGGACCTTGCAACAGCCTGGGACTGCATACCGGGAAGATTTCGTCGGCCATCAGCCAGTCGGCCCGCACGCCCTTCCAGTCGCCGACACCGTAACGGATGGCCGCATCGACGCCGCCCTTGCGAAAATCCACCCGTTCGGTGGATGCAGTGACGCGCACATCGATATTGGGAAACGCCTGCTGGAAGGAGGCCAGCCGCGGCAGCAACCATTTGGAGGCAAACGAAACCAGGGTGCTGATCGTCAAGACGCTGTTGTTGCGGCTTTCCAACAACGTCTCCGTGCAATAGCGCAGTTCATGGAAGGCTGCCCGAACGCCTGGGAAATAGGCCTGACCTTCAGCGGTCAGGGCCAGGCCGTCCTTGAGCCGCAGGAACAAGCGCACGCCCAGTTCCTCTTCGAGCCGGCGGATCTGATGGCTTATGGCTGTTTGAGTGACGTTCAGCTCTGCTGCGGCGTTGGTAAAGCTCATGTGCCTGGCGGCTGACTCGAATGCCTTAAGGCCATTGAGAGAAGGGATTCGGGTGGCCATGGAGGTTTGCTGTGCTCATGAGATTTTGTCATACGCTAGCACTGAAGATGTCCTTTGAAAATGTCCTGACCCTCACCGATTCTGGCGGCCCGTCCCCCGCCTGTGAGGAAACCATGAAACTGTACTTTGCCCCCATGACCTGCTCATTGTCCCCGCACATCGTGTTGCGGGAATTGGGCCTGCCCTTTGAATTGATCCGGGTCGACAACAAGACCAAGCGAACCGCCGACGGGCTCGACTTCCTGAGCATCAACCCCAAGGGCTACGTGGCCGCCTTGGTGTTGGAAAACGGCAGCGTGCTGACCGAGGGCCCCGCCATTGTCCAGTACCTGGCCGACCTGGCCCCCGGCAACGCGCTAGCCCCGGCCAATGGCACCTGGGAGCGGGTTCGCCTGCAGGAGTGGTTGAACTTCATCAGCGCCGAAATCCACAGCGGCTGTGCCCCGCTGTTCAACGCCGACATCGCAGAGCCCACCAAGGCAATCTTAAAGGCAAGACTGTTCAAGCGCCTGGACTACCTCAGCCAGGCCCTTGCACGACAGGACTACCTGATGGGCAGTTTCGGCCTGGCCGACGGTTATCTATTTACCGTTTTGAACTGGCTGCCATTGTTCAATATCGAGATCGGGGACTGGCCGGTGCTGGCGTCGTTCATGACCCGAGTCGCAGCACGCCCCAGCGTCCGGGCGGCCATGGCGGCGGAGGGCCTAGCCCCGGACCGGCGATCAACTTTGCTGCTTTGCCCGCAAGCAGCATCATAAAAACTTCATGGTGCCGGAGCATGATCGCTACGTTTGCTGATTACTTTCGTTCCCATTCAGTGAGGCAGGATCATGCCACCACAAGGACTCCCGGTGGACTTCGCCCATCGACCACGGCTTGCCGATCTGCACCCCCTGCAGGAACCCGCCAGGCGCGTGTCCGGCACACTGGGCAAACAGCCAGGGCCGGCCGTCACACCGGCGGTTCAGCTGCAAGGCCGGCAGGGATACGACAGCGGCTTTCTTGGCGACTTCATCGTGCCTTGGCCAAGCGTGGAAGCGGCCTTGGTCGATGACGTCTACCCGACCGGCACCGTCGACAATCGCCTGGATTATCAGCACTTCTCCATCGTTCTTTCGCGACGGCGACGCCTGGCCCTGGTGGCGGGCGTCAACATCGATGGCGCCAGCAGTGTCGAGATCGACCGGGGTCGTGATGCCTGGGCATACGACGGTCGAATCCCCAGCGATGCCCAGATTGGAGAAGCGCTGTACGCCGGCAATTTGCTGGATCGCGGTCATCTGGTCAGACGACAGGATCCCAATTGGGGCTCCGAGGCACAGACCGCCAACAACGACACCTTCCACTTCACCAACTGCTCGCCGCAGATGGCAGCCTTCAATCAAAAAACCTGGCTCGAGCTTGAGGATTACATCCTCGATAACACGCGCCGGTGGAAAGCCAGGGCGACGATATTTACCGGGCCTTTGTTCCGGGACGATGATCAAACGTACAGAGGCGTACAGATCCCCACTGCGTTCTGGAAAGTCGTGGCCTTTCTCGGTGACGACGGCAAACCTTCGGCCAGTGCCTACATGATTGACCAGCGCCAGGAACTGGAAAAATTGGAACTTATATTCGGAGCGCTCAAGACCTACCGACGCAGCGTCGATCAAATTGAAGCGCTGAGCGGTATCCGCTTTGGCGACTTGGCTGACTACGACGGCTTCTCCAATGAAGAACGACTGACAGGTACAAGGATTGAAGCGCCAATCCGTGGGCCTGAAGACATCCGCCTTTGAAAACGGTGGGAGCGAGCTTGCTCGCGATGACGGCAACACAGTCGACATCCCTGCAAGCTGACCCGCCGCTATCGCGAGCAAGCTCGCTCCCACAGGGGATTGAAGCTGCATGGGATGTTGGTGAACGACTCAAAATACTGTGGGAGCGAGCTTGCTCGCGATGACGGCGGCACAGTCGACATCCCTGCAAGCTGACCCGCCGCTATCGCGAGCAAGCTCGCTCCCACAGGGGATTGAAGCTGCATGGGATGTTGGTGAACGACTCAAAAAACGGTGGGACTTATTCGCTCAAGGCTTGGCTGAAGGAGGTGTCGATAATCCCGGCAGTGGCCAGCGGGGCTGGCAGCGCCTTGACCTTGAACAGGAAGTCCGCCGTGCTTTGCAGGTCGGCGGCGGCCTGTCGATCCACCGGGCCGACGCTCATGTGGGCCTGGCGCAACCAATGGCGTGAGACGTTCTGGTCGAGGTTCGCCTTTTTCGCCCACAAGTCCGCGTATGAGTCGGTGTGGTTGTCGACCCAGGTGCGGGCTTGTTTCACGCGGCCGAGGAAGTCGGCGATGGCTTCGCGCTTGCTGTCGATGGCCGGCGTCGAAGCGGCAATGGCGCTGAGACCGGGCATGAGGTTTTTCGCCGTCAGGATCGGCCGGGCGCCGGAGAACAGGATCTGTTGCGAGATGTAGGGTTCCCACACCGGAAAGGCATCGATGCTGCCCTGGGGCAAGGCCGCCGCCGCGTCGATCGGCATCAGCTTGATGAATTCCACATGGTTCTCCGGCAAGCCGGCCTGCTCCAGGGCGCGCAGGGTCAGTTGCTGGCTCCAGGCGCCCGGCCAATAGGCGACCTTCTTGCCCTTGAGGTCGGCGATGGTCTTGACCGGTGAGTCCTTGGGCACCAACAGCGCAATGGTGTCCGGGTTCTGCCGCGAAACACCGATCAGTTTCACCGGTGCCTGTTTGGCAGCCAGGAACAGAAAACCCGAATCGCCGAGAAAGCCCAGGTCCAGGTCGCCGGTATTCAGCGCCTCGGCCAGCGGCGCGGCGGCTTGGAAGTGTTTCCAGTCGACGCGGTAGGGAGCGCCCTCAAGGACCCCCGAGGCTTCCACCGAAGCCCGCACGTTGTAGTAGTTCTGGTCGCCAACATGCAGGACCAACGGCTCACTGGCCTGGAGCAAAGGGGCGGCGAACAATGTGCTGAGGAGCAGACCGCGCAGGGATCGGGCGAACGTCATGAAGGCAATCCTGAATGAATTTCATAGAACATAACGCTCTTGTAATTCCTATTCGAAATTCTTTTAACGCATAAGCTCATAGTCACAAGTAGCCATTGTCCATGACCCAACAGTGCCGCAACAGACTGTTGGCTGGGCAACATTTCCTTGAAACCTTCACCCCATGGCGGCACCCGAAAACCGCCCTTTCGCCGGCTATGGCACAGAGCCTGCAATATTCCTTTCAAGCGCGATTTTCTTTCGCGCTCCGATCTTTCGGAAATAAGAACATTGCCTTCTCACCGCCTTGCTGGAGCTGCTCCATGAAACCCGACTTCCGCTTCCCACTGGCCCTCGCCAGATCCCTGATCGGTGCCTGTGCCCTGGCGTTGAGCCTGCCGACCCTGGCCCAGGCCGCAGAAAGCCCTCCGGCCGAAGTGCACCTGGATTACGCCTATTACTCGCCGGTCAGCCTGGTGCTCAAGCACTTCGGTTACCTGGAAAAGGCCCTGCCCCAGACCAAGGTCAGTTGGGTCCTGAGCCAGGGCAGTAACCGCTCCCTGGAATACCTCAATAGCGGCGGCGTCGACTTCGCTTCGTCCGCCAGCCTCGCCGCAGTGCTGAGCCGGGCCAATGGCAGCCCGATCAAGTCGGTGTATGTCTACAGTCGCGCCGAATGGACCGCCCTGGTGGTGCGCAAGGATTCGCCGTACCAGACGGTCGCCGACCTCAAGGGCAAGAAAATCGCCGCCACCAAAGGCACCGATCCCTACCTGTTCACCCTGCGCAGCCTGCAACAGGCCGGGCTGAAGAAAGACGATGTGGAGCTGGTGCACTTGCAGCACCCGGACGGTCGCACCGCCTTGGAAAAAGGCGATGTCGACGCCTGGGCCGGTCTCGACCCGCACATGGCCGCCAGCGAAGTACAAGCCGGGTCGCGCCTGCTGTATCGCAACCCCGCCTTCAACAGCTACGGCGTGGTCAGTGTCACGGAGAAATATGCCCAGGAGTATCCGCAAACCATCGACACCGTGCTTGCGGCCTACGAACAGGCCCGGGCCTGGTCGGTGGAGCATCCGCAAGAGCTGGCCAAATTGCTGGCCGACGAATCCGGACTGCCGCTGGAAGTTGCCCGGCTGCAACTGTCCCGCACCGACCTGGGTAGCCCGCAGTTGAGTGCCAAGGATGTGCTGGCTTCCAAGGCTGCCGCGCCGATCCTGGTCTCGGAAGAATTGGTTCGTCGCGGGGTGAATGTGGACCAAGTGATCGATCAATTGCTCGACACCGGCCGCCAGCAGGCCGTGGCCCGTCAATAACCCTTGCCCAGGCGACAGCCGATCCGCGCCTGGCGCGGATTCGGCGTTGCCGGAGGAACGCCATGAGCAGTAACAGCGAAGACCTTTCCAGCCCCCATTTGGCCCTGCCCGCATCGGGCAAAGCGCCCCTTTTCAATCCCGACCGCTGGCGGCTGCGCCTCAAGGGGCTGGCCCTGCCGGTGCTGATCATCGTGTTTCTGGAGATCATCGTGCGCATCGGTTGGCTGCCCGCCTACCAGATGCCGGCCCCCAGCGAGATCGCCCTGACCCTCGGCGACCTGGCCGAAGGTGCGCTATGGAAACATATCAGCGCCAGCCTGTTGCGAGTGCTGCTGGGCTTTGCCATCGGCGCCAGCCTGGCGTTGGTCTTCGCCGCCTGGGTTGGCTTGAGTCGGGAGGCCGAAGCCTATCTGGAGCCGACCTTCGCCGGCCTGCGCTCGATCCCCAGCCTGGCCTGGGTGCCATTGCTCCTGCTGTGGCTGGGCATCGACGAAACCTCGAAGGTGGTGCTGATCGCCATCGGCGCGTTCTTTCCCGTGTACCTCAATGGCGTGGCAGCGATTCGCAACATCGATCGCAAGCTGGTGGAGGTCGGCCAAATGTACGGTTTCAGCCGCCGCCGTCTGGTGCGGCGGATTCTCCTGCCCGCCGCCCTGCCCGGCCTGTTCACCGGGTTGCGCGGCGGCATGAGCCTGGCCTGGATGTTCCTTGTGGCCGCCGAGCTGATCGCCGCGACCAAAGGCCTGGGCTATCTGCTCAGCGATGGCCGCGAAACCTCGCGTCCGGACATCGTGCTGGCGGCGATCATCGTGCTCGCCCTGCTGGGCAAGCTCAGCGACGGCATCCTCGCCGCCCTGGAAAAACATTCCCTGGCCTGGCGCGACACCTTTACCGGCACCGAGGAGTGAGCCATGACCCAAGCCCTGCTGGATATCCACGTCGAGCGCAAGACGTTCGCCGACACCACCGTGCTCAATCATATCCACCTGCAACTGCAACCCCGGGAAACCGTGTGCCTGCTGGGCCCCAGCGGCTGTGGCAAGAGCACCTTGCTGCGCATCGTCGCCGGTCTGGAGAAAGACTTCGAAGGGCAACTGCTCAGCCACACCGAACACCTGGCCTTTGTGTTCCAGGAACCGCGCTTGATGCCCTGGCTGACGGTGCAACAGAACATCGGGTTCAGTGATGACGACGATTACGACAAGGCCTGGGTCGCGCAGTTGATCGAGGAAGTCGGCCTCACGGGGTTTGCCGACGCGTTGCCCAAGGCGTTGTCCGGCGGTATGGCGCAGCGGGTGGCGATTGCCCGGGGCCTGTACGCGCGACCACAGGTGCTGTTGCTGGACGAGCCCTTCAGCGCCGTGGATGCCTTCACCCGAATGAAATTGCAGGACCTGTTGCTGCAACTGGCCGAACGGCATGGGATCGCCTTGTTGCTGGTGACTCACGATGTCGACGAGGCGTTGTACCTGAGCGACCGGGTGTTGGTGATGGACAACCGCCCCAGCCGCATTCGCCAAGCATTGACGGTGCAACTGGACCATCCGCGAGACCGGCGCGACCCGTTGCTGGCCCGACTCAAGGCGCTGGCCCTGACCGAACTGCAACGTGCTCATGTGATTTGATCAAGGCGCTTCGCTAAGCACTTAATAGCATTAACAAATAAACAATCAGTATTTATGGTTATAAAAATAACCACGTACTCTCAACTCATCCCGTCCCATTGGTCACGACAGTGAAGTGCCTTATGAAACCGACTGACAACGTTATCGACTTCGTCCAATTCCGCAAACGCAAGCAGGCTCAGCAACAGGCCCGGGCCATGTGGGAAATGTACGCGCGTAATGCCGGTTACCAGGCGTTCCAGTGGGTCCAGGCGTTCCAGCCGACCAGGACGTACCAGGCGTGAGCGCCCAGGAACCCTCGCGCTTTTTGGCGAGTGCCGACGAACCCGAAGTGGATCTGAACAACCTGGAAGCCTTGGATGAAGATCCGATTTGCGAACGGGTCGCGCAGAACCTGCAACGCCTGCGGGGCAAGCGACACTTGTCCCTCGATGCCCTCGCTCGCCAGTGCGGGGTAAGTCGGGCCATGCTGGCGCAGATCGAGTCCGGACGCAGCGTGCCCTCAATCAAGGTGCTGTGCAAAATCGCCAAGGGTCTGAAGGTGTCGGTTGCCGCGTTCCTGGAACATCGGGCTTTCGAGGGGGTGGCGGTGCTGTCGGCCAGCCAGAGCAAACGCCTGGTCAGCGCCAGTGGCGCCTTCGTCAGCCGTGCCCTGTTCCCGTTCGACGTGGCACGCCAGTCGGAATTCTACGAGCTGCGCCTGAGCCCGCTGGGGGAGGAACACTCAGAAGGGCATGGGCCTGGTGTTCAGGAGAACCTGGTGGTGTCCCAGGGTGTGCTGGAGATCAGTGTCAACGAGGAGCGCTACCTGCTCTCCACCGGCGACTCGATTCTGTTTTATGCCGACCAACCACACCGCTATCGCAACCCGGCCGACAGCGAAGCGGTGGCGTACCTGGTGGTTACCTACCCGGAACGCCTGGACTGAACCCGCCGGTGGCGAGGGAGCTTGTTCCCGTTTGAGTGCGCAGCGCTCACAAAATGGGGGCTGCTGCGCAGCCCAGCGGAAGCAAGCTCCCTCGCCACGGGTCCAGTCTCAAGGATGTTGCCCGGCTGTAATCAGCAGGTGCAGCACATCATCGGCATGCCGTTGCAGCTCATCATCATCGGCATGCTGCAGTCGTCCATCATCTTCATCATCAAGGCGCAGCAGTTTTTCATCATGTCCATGTTCATGCCCGCCATCGGCATGACTTTGCACATCATGCAGTCCGCCATCACCGTGCATTCCATCACGCACTTCATCATCGGCATCGGCATGCCCATCATCGGCATTGGCATCATCATGCTCGCCATCGGCATGGCCATGCTCGCCTGGGACATGCACATCATGCTCATGTTGCCGCAGTGCATCATCATCGGCATGCCGCAGTTCATCATCATCTGCATCATGTCGGCGCTGTTCTTGAACATGGCCATGTCCATGCCGGCGGCTGGCATCATTTTGCACATCATGCCGTCGTCCATCATTTCGCAGGTCATGGTCGCCATCATCATCGGCATGCCCATCATCGGCATCATCGGCATGTTGGCGTTCATTGGCATTGGCATCTGCATGGCGTTCATCATGGTGTTGTTCCCTGTAAGGTTCGAGAGTCGGACAAGCTGATGGGGCGGATTCTAAGCATTGACCCGGGCCCGACAAGATGGCGATCGAACAGCAGGAATGAACGTTCAGACAGGCTTACCGGAGCGACACACGCCAAGTCGTCTGCTGCTGCATGCACTTCGATTTCATTGCAGACATTTTACAAACGACAGCTTCGATTCTTCGGTCATGGATATGCGATCCAAACCTATATCAATAACCGTAAGAAATAATCGATCTAAATATCACCCAGCGTTTCCCGCCACGAAGGCTCAGCCAATCAACTGGGCATACACCGGCCGGTCGATATTCCCACCAGACAGAATCACCCCCACCTTTTTCCCCTGCATCGCTTCACGTTCCTGCATGAGTGCCGCCAAGGCCGCGGCACCTGCGCCCTCGGCCAGATTATGAGTGTCGGTGTAATACACCCGCATGGCCTCGGCAATTTCCGCGTCGCTGACTGCGACGATCCGCGCCGCAGCGGCCCCATAGATGGCAAAGGCCTCAGGAATGGGTCTACGCACGGCCAACCCGTCCGCGAAGGTATTCGCCGAAGCGGTCTCACACAGTCTTCCGGTTTCAAATGACAACTTCGCCGCGTCGGCCTCGGTGGACACGACACCCACCACTTGGGTTTTCAGCCCCAAGGCATCGCGGGCGGCGATGACTGCGCAAACCCCCGATCCACAGCCTATCGGCACGTAGACCGTGTCGAGGTCGGGCACCGCCTTGAACAGCTCAAGCCCATAAGTCGCCACGCCCCTGACCAACTCAGGATGGAACGGCGGCACCAGGTAGAGCCCCTGAGCGTGGGCCAGGCGTGCTGCCTCTTCCCGGGCCTCATCAAAATCGCGGCCATACTCGACCACCTCGCCGCCAAAGCCACGCATGGCATTGTTCTTCTCCACCGAGTTTCCTTGCGGCACGACGATCAACGCTTTCAAACCCAAGGCAGTGGCCGCCAGCGCCAGGCTCTGGCCATGGTTGCCGCGCGTCGCCGTGACAATGCCTTTCGCCTCGGGATGCTCGCGCTTGAGCCAGTGCACGAAGGTCAGGCCGCCGCGCACCTTGAAGGCCCCGGTCGGGGTGTGATTCTCGTGCTTGACCCACACCGTGCAACCCAACCGTTCAGCCAGCAACGGCCAGGCGTATTGGGCAGTGGCGGGCATGAATTGATAGAGATGGCGGGCAGCGTGTTCGATGTCGTCGCGGGTCAGTGTGTGCATGATTGGGCCTCCTGGTTTTGCCCAGTCTAATCAGCGCGACGGCGACGGGGCTTTCAGAAAACTGACCTGACTTTCAGGCCCACTCTTCATTACTATGCTGTTCATGAGCCCGCGAAACCATCCACCGCCGCCCCTGTCTGAACCGGTCCGTCGTATCGAGGCTGGGCCCTGGGCGATCGAATTGCTCCCTGGCTGTGCCTACGCGACCCGCTACGTCGCGACCCAGTCGGCGATCGGCTTTGCCTTCGACAGTCAGCGCGGCCTGCACGCCATCGGCAGCGACCGCGTGTTGCCCTTCGAGGCGCTGCCCAACGGCCTGGCATTCGTTCCCGCCGGGTGCGACGTGTTCTCCGAATCTCCCCGGGGCGGTGAATACCTGCGGATGGTGCGCACCGACGGCATGGCGTTGCCGGCGAAACATGCGTTCAACAACCGTATTGACCCGCAGGCCATCACCCTCGCCTTGAGAATGCGCAGCGCACTGCTGCGTGCCACGGCAGAGGACGATTGGGAAGCCTGGGCGCTCGGACTGGCTGAGCGAGTGAAGGACCACAAGCGGTTTTCGGCACATTCCCAAGGCTCGATCACGGCCGGCCGGATGCGCCTGCTCGATGAGTTCATCGACGCCGGTCTCGACGGCCCGCTGGGGGTCAAGGAAATGGCGGGGCTGCTTGGCTTGTCCGAAGGTTATTTCATGCGGGCGTTCAAGCAGGCAACCGGCAAAAGCCCACACAGCTACCTGATCGATCGACGCCTCGCCAAGGCACGGGCGCTGATGCGCGATTCAACCGCCCGACTGACCGATATCGCCCACATCTGCGGCTTCAATTCCCAGGCGCACATGACCACGCTGTTCAAGCAACGCCTGGGCGTCAGCCCGGCGCAGTTGCGCGGGTATTCAAGGCCCTGAAGCCTCTGGGCAATGGGTTGATGCGGGCACCTGAGGCGCGAAATGGCGCCCCAAACCAAATTGCCATCAGATGGCCTTGCAAAAACACACTGGCCGTCTAGATTCAAACCTGTCTCCAACCAGATCTTCAACCACACCTGACAGCCCCTCGGGCGAGAGCGTCTATTGGCCTGAAAAACACACTTGGCGTTGCTTTCAATTACTGACACGGAATCAGTCATATCAACAAGAGGGATGCTTGATGAAGCATGGCCGTGGGTATCGTTCGCGCTCGCAAAAAGGACCAGCCGGACATTTCTGGCTGTCATTGGTTTGCTTTTCAGGCCTGGTGATCGCCAGCTTCCTGTTGTTCGAACAACAGATCCAGGATTTCCTGACCCATCTCAACCTGTACCTGCCCTCGACGCCCGCGCAAAAACTCAACCTGGCCTTGCTGCTGATTGCCCTGCTGGCGCTGGACGTGGTGTTGCCGGTGCCGTCGAGCATGGTCGCGCTGCTGGCCGTGGCGATGCTTGGCAGCCTGGGTGGATACCTGGTGATTTTCGTCGGCCTGTGCCTGGGGGCCGGGCTGGGTTATGCACTGGGAGCCGGCTATTTGCGCCTGCTGTCCGGCCGCCTGGGCCTGCATCAGCGCCAGCCGGGACAACTGGCCTACCGGTTGGGCACGCTGTCGTTGATCTGCCTGCGCGGCGTCCCGGTGCTGGCGGAAACCTCGGTCGTCGCCGCCGGCATGCAACGCTACCCATTGCGCGCGTTCATCCTGGTCACCACCCTGGCCAATGCCGGCCTCGCGTTGGCCTACAGTGCCATTGGCACCTTTCTCGTCGAACAGAACGCGCTGCTGGTGACCCTGCTCGCCAGCATGGTATTGCCCGGGTTGTTCATCGCCGGGTACAGCCTGTTCAAGAACATTCGCCGGCGCGACACGGAGCAACCCTTGCACGGGCGCTTCAAGGTCAGCTACGACTACCCGGTGGTGTTCACCGATCATCTGTTCGACCCGCTCAATCCCTGCCTGCATCGTCAGCTCACCGCCGGACACCGCGGCCAGGTAACGGTGCTGGTGTTCGCCGATGAACAACTGCTGCACAGCGCTCCGCACCTGCTGGCACAGATCAATACCTACTTCGCCAGCCATTTTCCGGACCTGCATTTGCAGGCGCCCCCCATCGCGGTCCCGGCCGGCGAATCGAGCAAGGATTCCCAGGTGTTGCAGCAGCTGTACAGCGACATGCTGCAACATGGCCTGGACCGGCATTGCTATGTGCTGGCCCTCGGTGGCGGCGCGGTGCTCGATGCGGTGGGCTACGCCTGCGCCACGTTCCACCGCGGCATTCGCCTGATTCGCATCCCCAGCACCGTACTCGCCCAGAACGACGCCGGGATCGGTGTGAAAAACGGCATCAACGCCTTTGGCCAGAAGAACCTGCTGGGCGCCTTCTACCCCGCCACCGCGGTCATCAACGATTTTCAATTGCTGACCAGCCTGAGCCGACGCGACCAGATCGCCGGGCTGGCCGAGGCAGTCAAGGTGGCGCTGATCAAGGACCAGGCGTTTTTCCAATGGATGGAGCAACAGGCCGACGCCCTCGCCCACTTCGATCACGCGGCCAGCCGCTACGCGATCCGCCGCTGCGCCGAACTGCACCTGGCGCACATCACCGGTGCCGGTGATCCCTTCGAGCGCGGTAATGGGCGGCCATTGGACTACGGGCATTGGGCCGCCCACAAATTGGAAAACCTCAGTCACCACCGACTGCGCCATGGTGAAGCCGTCGCCGTGGGCATGGCCCTGGATGGACTCTACGCCAATGCCCTGGGGCTGTTGAGCGACGCCGACAGCGACCGGGTGCTGCGCCTACTGCTCAAGCTCGGCTTCTGCCTGAACCCGCCGGAGTTGACCTTGAAAGATGCACAGGGACGCTCGCAGGTTCTGCTCGGGCTGGAAGAGTTCCGCCAGCATTTGGGCGGGCAACTCTCCATCCCCATGCTCAGCCGGATCGGCGAGTCGGTGGACTTGCATGAAATCGATACCGCGCGAATGGAGCAGGCGCTGCAACGGCTCTGCACTCAGGCCGACCCTGCATTCACACTGAACGAGAGCTGTGCGCAATGAACCCGTCGTCGCCGGACCTCAAGACCTGGATGACCCTCGGCCGCGTGTCCAACCTGCCCACGGTGTGGACCAACACCCTGGCCGCCGCCCTGCTCGCCAGCAGCGCAGGGGCCCTGGCACCGCCATCGTCCCTGGTCTGGCTCCTGCTGCTGGCGGCACTGTCGCTGCTGTACCTGGCCGGCATGCTGTTGAATGACCTGTTGGACGCCGACTGGGATCAACGACACCACAATCCGCGCCCCATCACCCTGGGCCTGGTCAGCCGCCAGCAAGTGCGGTTGGCCACGGCGCTGCTACTGGTGCTGGCCGCGGTCGCGCTGCTGGGCCTGAGCCGGTTGA
>Ga0213822_1001324_pt1 | contig 14243 bp, 9 predicted proteins | sample MC6MC0908MG_FD_179872 | JGI IMG/M metagenome (GOLD analysis project Ga0213822, IMG submission 179872) | Enriched soil aggregate microbial communities from Iowa State University, Ames, United States - MC6-MC0908-MG | ecosystem: Environmental > Terrestrial > Soil > Unclassified | place: USA: Iowa...
CTATCGGTCCCCCCGCAACGATTACCCGTGAACCTGGTCAGAGCCGGAAGGCAGCAGCCACAGCGGGAACATTGTGTGCCGGGGTGTGGCTGGTAGGGGCACCACCTTAGTTCCAACTCCTTGATTTCTAACGGTTTTTCGCTCTGATCACGCCAGTGATCCAAAGGGTGATCCACCGTGTCTTCCGTACCTTCTTACCTCTGGTTGTCCCGACACTCGATCTTCTATTTCAGAGTCGTAGTGCCGTCAGTCCTCCGTCCGTTATTCCCCTGTGGCGAGATACGTCGTTCTTTGCAGACTCGCTGCAAGCGCGAAGCGTTGATCCGTGGCCGTGAGTTGCTCTTGCAGGTCCAGAAGCTCTATACCCAAGCTTTCCAGGGGATTAGGCCTAGCCTCGATTCCTTGCGTGGTGCTTGGGAGGCGGGCAGCAAGCGAGTTGCTAGTTGGGCGGCTTGGCTCCGTCAGCAGCAATTGGTCCATTTAGCGGACAGTGCCGCGTCTACGTCTCCAGCGCCCATGAAAGGCAGCGGCAAGACCTCGCTGAAGGCCCGCACAGCTTCTTCACGAATAAATCCTGCACTGAATAAGGGGCTCGTGGGGGATCTTCCCAGCAACGCTCCTCGCTTCTCCAAGGTGGTTCACGAGTGCTTGGAGCATCAACGGCAGGAAGGGATCGCTGCCAAGACGATTGCTGATAAACGATCCGTAGCGGAGATGATGATCCGTATCGTTGGTGATCTTCCCGTCGACCTGATCACTCGGCAGGACGCCCGTAGATATCGAGAGACTGCACTTAAGCTGCCGCCTCGCATCTACCAGTTGCCCGAGGGGCAGTCGTTGGAGCAAATCATTGAGAAGGCGTCCACCACGATCAGCCTTACCACGTTCAACAATTACGTTAAAAACCTGACTACGTTTTTCTCCTACGCTATTCGCGAGGGATACTGCGAGCGCAATCCTTTCGATGGCCTTCGAGTCAGGCAGCGGGGCAAGGTCAGTGAGGAGCGAAGTGTTTTCACTGAAGACGATCTGCGCCATCTTTTCTCAAAGCAGGTCTACGCATCAGCTAACTCAACTCAGCCGCACAAATACTGGCTACCACTGCTCGGTCTTTACACGGGGGCAAGGCTCAACGAGCTATGCCAGCTTTATCTGGATGACGTGGTCGTTATCAACGGCATCGACTGTCTCCATATCCGTGCGACAAGGCCAGATCAGAGGCTGAAAACCGTTACTTCGGAAAGGCTTGTGCCGATCCACTCGAAGCTGAAAGCGCTTGGGTTCCTTGAGTTTATCCGGGCGCAGCGAGAGGCTGGGCACCAACGCGTCTTTGCGGAGCTGACCTTGCATAAGGCTCACGGCTACGCTGCGGCTCCCTCCAAGTGGTTCACTCGCGTTCGGGAGCAGTTGGGCTTCCGTGATGGGGGCGAGCGCAAGGACTTCCACAGTTTCCGCCATACGCTGGCTGATCACCTAAAGCAGAAGGGGAAAGCCGAATCGCTGGTTGGCGGCATTCTTGGTCACCAGAGCGGTGGGATTACTTTCAGTCGGTACGGTAAGGATTTCAGACCAGAGGTGCTGGCTCCGGTTATAGAGTCCGTCGACTTCGATGCTGTCGAGTGGCTGCAGTGAATACATCACTCCTTATGGGACGGGTTGGCCAGTATGTCAGTGGCTGCGTTCCTGTGGGCGGCGACGCCCTCGGAAGCTAGTCGATCATTCCGGGGGATGAATGCTGACCAACCACAGACGACAATCCGTCGCGCTCGGAGGTGAGCCGCTTGTTCTCGCTGGACAACCTGTCGATGTTAGAGTCCGTTCCATCTATGCCACCAGCCCCCATCTACAGGTGAAACACGGACGGCTCGGGCGGCTGGACAAAACGGGCTGGGTTTGAGGGGTATCTGCAAGGGATGCAGGGTTGATCCGGGTGACTTGGCCAGGAGTTCCCTGGCGCCTGGGTGCCATTCACGGGCCAAAGCCTGGGCAGCAGTGGTTGCCTAGGTCGCTACTGTGCTGAGGTCGGGGCTGATGTATGACAGAGGCGAAAGGGGAAGCTCTTGGCCGGAGTCATCTGGAGGTACATGAAGATGAGCAGGAGGTGGTCTGACAGAGTGGCATTCGCTTCCTGACAGTCACTGGCAGGGATGATCACTGAAAACATCGTCATCTGTGATCATCAATCCTGTATCAGCAGAGTAGAGGCGACATCAAGAGCAACTTGCGGTGCAGCTTGAAGACCACACTGCCTGTGTCTCCGCAAGACAGACTTGATGCTGTCTCATTGCTTCGTTCTTCATTGATGGAATGCTGGTAATAACCATGGATAGAGGACAGCTCAAAGACACTCATAGAGTGGCTTCGCCATCCACCGCTACACCCCGCAGGTCATCGCAGGTAGCCAGCCTCGACTGGGTGCCATCACCTCCCAGTCAGCTATGTCAGGTTCGTCATCACCCGTGACTGCTGGCCGATTTTCGGGGCAGTGAGAGGGGCTGTACGCCTGAAGCTCAAAGTAGCAGTAGTTGCTCAGCAGTAACCTGGGTGGCAACTACATTTTCCCAGCTCGATCAAAGAGGCATTAATGCGCCGAGGCCTGATGATCGAACGTCAGATTCGAAGAGCGAGTGTGCAAGTTTTGCGCTCCTTCCTCCATGACTGTGTGGTAATCGATCTTCGTTGAACGTGCTTCGATCTTGATAGCTTTCAAGCGTGGGTGAGGATGGTAACAGTATAAATGGCAAGCCCTGAGAGGCGTTGGAGTTGGTGAAGTAATCATCTGATTGGTGGCCCCCTGTAGTATGCTCGCGTGCATTTTTGTTGTTGCGTGGAGATTCGACTTGGTCACTGGGGATGTAGAAAAGCGTTTGTGGGCTGTAGCTGACCAACTATGGGCCAACACCGGACTGAGGCCCGGTGAGTTTTCAGTACCCGTTCTCGGGCTGATCTTCCTGCGGTATGCGGAGAAGATGTACGCAGCTGCGGAAGAGAAGCTGGGGCCGATTGGCTCCGGTGGTCGCCGGAAGGTGAGTAAGAATGACTATCTGGCCGAGGGCGTGATCTTTCTGCCAGAGAAGGCCCGCTTCTCCTATCTGCAGACGCTCACCGACGGCGATGTCATCGGGCTGGCTATCAACGAAGCCATGAAGGCAGTTGAAGAAGAGAACGTCGACCTCAGTGGCGCATTGCCTCGCAACTACATCCCGCTGGGCAATAAGGTATTGCTGGAGTTGATCAAGCTGCTCGGCCCTGTTGATCTGAGTGGTGATGCCTTCGGTAAGGTCTACGAGTACTTCCTGGGCAACTTCGCCATCAAGGAAGGCCAAAAGGGTGGTGTGTTTTATACCCCTGAGTCCATCGTGAAGCTGATCGTGGAGATCATTGAGCCTTACCATGGTCGGATCTTCGACCCGGCTTGTGGCTCAGGCGGTATGTTTGCCCAGTCGGCAGAGTTCGTGAAGCGTCATCACAAGACAGCGATGGAAGAAATCTCCATCTTTGGCACTGAGAAAGAGCAGGTCACAGTCAATCTCAATAAGATGAACCTAGCTGTGCATGGCCTGTCAGGCGATGTGCGAATTGCCAACACTTACTACGAAGACCCGCATGAGTCGGTCTTCCGAGATCCGAAATCGGATGAAGTGAGCGGTCGCTTTGACTTTGTTATGGCCAATCCACCCTTCAACGTCTCGGGTGTAGACAAGGAGCGCCTTGAAGGCGATCTGCGATTCCCGTTTGGCCCACCCAAGACGGACAACGCCAACTATCTCTGGATCCAGCTTTTCTACGCATCGCTTAATGAGAGTGGCCGTGCTGGTTTCGTTATGGCGAACTCCGCTGGTGATGCCCGAGGTAGCGAGCAGGTTATCCGGCAGAAGCTCATCGAGACCGGCGGTGTTGACGTGATCGTATCGGTTGGCCCCAACTTCTTCTATACCGTGACCCTGCCTTGCACGCTGTGGTTCTTTGACCGGGAGAAAGAGCGTGATGCGGAGCGAGCAGATAAAGTTCTGTTTATCGATGCTCGTCACATCTACCGGCAGATCGACAGGGCTCACCGTGACTTTAAGCCTGAGCAGATCGAGCTTATCGCTAATATCGTCCGGCTATACCGTAGTGAAGCGATGGAGCTTGAGCAAGGGAGCGCGGAATTGCTGGCCGAGAATGGGTTCGACAAAAGCTATGTGGATGTGCCTGGGCTATGCAAGATAGCCTCCCGGGACCAAATCGAAGCGCAAGGCTGGTCGTTGAACCCTGGCCGATATGTGGGGGCGGCTGCGACAGAGATTGACGATGTCGATTTCACAGAGCGATTGGAAGACCTGGCCGAGGAACTGACGGTTCTGAACATGGAGGCGAGGGAGCTGGAAGAAGAGGTCAGCCTTAGCCTTGGTACGTTGCTAGGGGCGGGTAAATGAACTGGAAGATTCGCCCTCTCGGTGACTGTATCAGCTTGCGCTCAGGCAGTACTCCATCCAAGCAAAAACCGGAGTTCTGGAGCGGGAATGTCCCATGGGCTTCTAGTAAAGAGCTAAAAGAACTGAGGATTTACGATACCGAAAGTAGGGTCACCAAGGCTGCAATCAAATCAAAAAACTCCTTAATTGATAAGGGGACAGTACTGATTGTTGTCCGGGGTATGGTTCTGGCTAAGGAATTTCCGGTGTCTGTCGCCCAAGTCCCTATGACCTTCAATCAAGACCTCAAGGCAGTTGATCCCAAGGATGGAATTATTGATCGAGCTTTTTTGCCTTATCTTCTTTTGGGGCACCGAGAAGCATTAAGGTCGTTAGCAGATGAAGCAGCGCATGGCACAAAACGGATACAGACAGATAGGTTGCTAGCTTACCAAGTAGCACTGCCATCACTTGAAGCGCAGAAGTATATTGCTTCTATACTTTCCACCTATGATGATCTAATTGAAAACAACAAGCGCCGCATCAAGATTCTTGAAGAAATAGCTCGGCGTTTGTATGAGAACTGGTTCGTTCACTTCCGCTTTCCCGGACATGAGGAAGTAAAGCTCACGGAGAGTGAGCTCGGGTTAATTCCTGAAGGCTGGCGCATAGCTCCGATTAAAGAAACCTACTTCGATTTATATGATGGCCCCCATGCCACGCCGAAAAAAATTACCATCGGTCCCATTTTTCTCGGGATCAAAAATATCAAGCCTGATGGTGGTCTTGATCTATCTAGTGTTCAACGCATCGCTGACGCCGATTTCCCGAAATGGACCAAACGGGTAACTCCCCAGGAAGGGGATATAGTTTTTTCATACGAAGCAACACTAAATCGGTACGCGATAATTCCGAGAGACTTTCATGGTTGCCTGGGAAGGCGTCTGGCGCTTATTCGGCCAATCTCTTCTTTTCGCTGTTTCCTATACATGCATTTTTTTAGCGGGAATTGGCGAGAAGTTGTTTCCCGTAACACGTTATCAGGCGCTACAGTAGACCGAATCCCACTTAGCAAATTTCCTGAGTTTCCTCTATTGCTCCCGCCAGAGGCGATGGCTGGCAAGTTTGAGGAACTTTGTCATCCCATATTGTCGTTGATAGAAGGCTTAACCAGAAAGAACACTAACCTACGGGCCCAGCGAGATCTATTGCTCCCCAAGCTGGTCTCTGGCGCGATTGATGTTTCCGACATCTCCATGCCGACCTAAAAGGAGTTCAGGGGTATGAGTCCAGCAGTACCGCATTCGCACGACTATTCCGAGGACACGCTGGTCGAGCAACCAGCCATCGCGCTGTTCGAGTCCCTTGGTTGGGAAATTGGGAACCTTCATGGTGAGTGGTCAGGTAATTCTTCCACTGAGGGCCGCCAGACTCAGCAGGATGTGGTGCTGGAGGACCGTCTGCGGGCTGCGATTTTAAAGCTCAACCCTGGGCTACCGCAGGAGGCCATCGTTCAGGTGATTGAGGAGCTAACCCGAGATCGATCCAAGCTGTTGGAAGTCAACGCCAATCAGGAGGTCTATCGGCTGCTGAAAGACGGGGTGCCTGTATCGGTCAATGATGAGCACGGGCACAGGACGCTCAAGGTGGCCAAGGTCATCGAGTGGGGAAAGGTTGAGGAAAACGACTTCTTCCTCGCCTCCCAGTTCTGGGTTAAGGGTGACTATCACACACGCCGAACGGATCTCCTGGGCTTTGTGAACGGCATTCCACTGTTGTTCGTCGAGCTGAAGGCGACCCACAAGACTCTAAAGGCTGCCTTTGACGGCAACCTTACTGACTACCGCACCGTCATTCCCCAGCTTTTCACTCACAACGGGCTATTGATGCTGTCGAACGGTTCTAAGACCGTGGTGGGCAGTACGTTCTCTCCGTGGGAACACCTGTTCGAGTGGAAGCGGATCAACGACGAAGGTGAGAAAGGTGTTGTCTCCCTTGAGACGGCGATCAGGGGTGTAGGTGAGCCTTCCCGTTTGCTGGACATCGTCGAGAACTTCACCGTTTTCGAAGAGGTGACTGGTGGGCTGATCAAGAAGATCGCCAAGAACCACCAGTATCTAGGCGTCAATAAAGCTATTAATGAAGTGTGGCGTACCAAGGATCGCCCCAAAGATAAGGCAGGTCGACTGGGCGTCTTCTGGCATACCCAAGGATCCGGCAAGTCGTTGTCGATGGTCTTCTTTGCTCAGAAAATCCTGCGCAAGATCCCCGGTAACTGGACGTTCGTGATCGTCACTGATCGCAACGAGTTAGACGAGCAGATTTATAAGACCTTTGCTGCTACAGGTGCTGTGGGTGAGGTAGAAGCCCATGCCTCCAGTGGCGCTCACCTCAAGCAATTGCTCAGTGAAGACCACCGCTATATTTTCACGCTAATCCAGAAGTTTGGCACCAAGAAGGGTGACGTCTACCCCCAGCTGTCGTCTCGTCAAGACATCATCATCATCACCGATGAAGCACATCGCTCCCAGTACGACACGCTGGCAATGAACATGAGGACGGCGCTTCCTAACGCAGCCTTCCTTGGCTTCACGGGTACACCGCTGATGGCTGGCGAGGAGAAGACCAAAGAGGTCTTCGGTGATTACATCTCCGTCTACGACTTCGGTCAGTCCATCGCTGACGGTGCCACGGTTCCGCTCTACTACGAGAACCGAATTCCTGAGATGCAGCTCATCAATGAGAACCTGAACGAGGATATGGCGGAGCTTCTCGAAAACGCTGAATTGGACGAGGAGCAAGAGCGAAAGGTTGAGCAAGTCTTTGCCCGTGAGTACCACCTGATCACACGAGATGATCGCCTTGAGGCCATCGCAAAGGATCTGGTGAACCACTTTGTTGGGCGTGGCTACCAGGGTAAGGCCATGTTGGTATGCATCGATAAGGCCACCGCTGTCCGCATGTACAACAAGGTTCAGGCTTATTGGAAGGAGTATCTGGCCGATCTTCAAGGCCAGCTCGCCAAGGCTTCGAAGGAGCAGCAGGAAGAGTTACAGCACAAGATCCAGGTGATGACTTCGACCGATATGGCGGTGGTTGTCTCCCAGGGGCAAAACGAAGTGAAGGAGGCAGCCGACAAAGGGCTGGATATAATCCCTCACCGTAAGCGCATGAACGAAGAGAACCTTGGGGAGAAGTTCAAGGACTCCAAGGATCCACTTCGGTTGGTCTTCGTGTGCGCCATGTGGATCACTGGCTTTGATGTACCGTCTTGCTCGACCATCTACCTCGACAAGCCGATGAAGAACCACACCTTGATGCAGACCATCGCTCGTGCCAATCGGAAGTATGCGGGCAAAGAAGCGGGTTTGATCGTCGACTATGTTGGGGTGTTCCGTAAGCTGCAGGAAGCTCTGGCGATCTACGGTGGTACTTCTGCTGGAGATGACGGGGAGGGCGGGGAAGGAGGGCCGATCAAGAACAAATCTGAGCTGGTCGAGTACCTGAAGCACTTGCTTGCTAGGGGCGTCGCATTCCTCTCCGAGCATGGGGTGAATGCCCAGGCTATTAAGGAAGCTCAGGGGTTCGAGAAAGTGGCAAAGCTAGACGATGCAGTTGAGCAGTTGATTGCCAGTGAGGAAATCAAGAACAACTTCCTCGGTCAGGCTCGACTTGTCTCTAGGGTCTACCGTGCGATCCTGCCTGATCCCGAGGCCAACGGTCTGGCTCCTGATGCAGTACTGATCTCTGTTATCGCGCAGAAGATCAAGGCATTGGCTCTGGCCGTCGACATCTCCGAAGTGATGCAGCAGGTCGAGGAGTTGCTGGATCGGTCCATTGCTCCAGTGCCTTACATCATCAAGGAAGACGACGATCAGCCGCTGCATGACCTAAGCAAGATCGATTTCGAGAAACTCAAGGAGAGGTTCAGCCAGGGACGAAAGCGTACCGAAGCTGAGAAACTTCGAGCCTTGCTAAGCATGAAGCTAGAAACAATGTTGACAGAGAATCCCACCCGTAAGGACTTCATGGAGAAGTTTCAAAAACTGATCGATGCCTACAACTCTGGAAGTATGAACATCGAAGTTTTCTTCAGGGAGTTGTTGGATATGACTGCTGATATCCAGCTAGAGGATCAGCGTTCTATTCGCGAAAACCTCTCTGAGGAGGAGTTGGCTTTGTTCGATATATTGACGAGGCCTGTGCCCCAGCTTGCGGATAAGGAGAAGGCCCAGGTCAAGAAGGTCTGTAAGGAGCTTCTAGAAACACTGAAGGCCGAGAAGCTAGTACTCGATTGGCGGAAGAAAGATAGGGCCAGGAGTGATGTCCGGCGCACCTTAGAGATCGCCTTTGACCGGGGGTTACCTGATAGCTATGACGAAGTGATCTACAACGAGAAGTGCGACATGGCATTCCATCACATCTTCACGAGCTACTACGGGGCGGGTGAAAGTGTGTACTCGGCTGTGCGATAGAGGTGTTGTAAGAGGACGAGCCTCCATCGAGCGTTACATGCCGTAAGCTGAACGGGTAAAATTGAGAGTCCTAGGCTACTATCTACTTGGCGTCCTTTCCCGCTAGTTTGGCTAACCCTTGCTTGATGTGTCCGGCATTCTCTCCAATATTTCATAACACGCCGCGAACGTTCTCAGCAACGTCCGCGAGTCCTTGCTTTTCTGCTTGTAAGTCAACTCCATAATTGCTGCTTCCAGCCCAAGCTGATTTTCATACATGCGTTCCGACAGTGAATATTCACGAGACATTGAGGTTCACTCCGCTCGAGAGCCCCAATCATAGCAGCGCTTTCAAGGCCTAGGCGTTGGCGGCTACTAGAGCACCTGTGCGGACCCAAACCGGCCCAGTTTGAAGGGAAAATGGGGCGGGCGGCGCGCAGTGCAACAGCTTTGGAGGCCGTCTATTCGCTGCCTAAGCGGCAGACAGCCAAACGCCATACAAAAGCTCGCGTAAAGCTCGGGTGCGTCTACCATTGACGTTGAGGTGCGCGTGCGGTTGCTCCCCAGGAGTCCAATGGTCGAATGCATTAATACCCATGTAGATTTAGTGGTATTATTTTGCCTTCATATGGTTCTGCTGGATGCTTTCTATCCGCGCCAATACAAGAATGTGGGGCTGCGAGCATACGCACACTGCCGCGCCCGAGGAGATTCACTTGTTACGATATCGCGTCGCGAACGCAAAAGCTGTTTTGATTGCCGCAACAGCTCTGCTCGTCACAGTCGTTCCTATGTGGGTGGCTCTTAGTACTTGGCTTAATCATGAGCTCAGTCTGGTAGAGCAGGGGGCAGGTAAAGACGCTATGAATCTGGCAATTGCGTTCGAAGCGCACGTTCAAGGCGTGGTTCGGGTTGCTGATGCTTTGCTACAAGATATACGAGAGGACGTTATCGAAGATCCGGCAACGCTAGATTCGATCGTTAAAGAAGAAATACAAGTCTACGGAGATATGGTCGGGCAGGTCGCCGTAATAAGCGCGGATGGAAGCCTGTTCTATTCTTCAATAGGGCCTATAACCCAAAAGGTGGATCTTAACGCTCGCGAGCATTTTTCGGTGCACCGAGACAATCCTTCCCAAGACAATCTTTTTATTAGCAAGCCGGTACTTGGTAAGGTGTCAGGCATCTGGTCTATACAATTCACAAGGCCGGTTGTTTCGTCAGGAAGATTTGTTGGGGTTATCGTTCTGTCGATTCCTGTAAGATTCTTCGCGGATTTTTATGAAAGGGTAAATATAGGCCCAAAGGGATTGATAGCATTAGTCGGAGTGGACGGCGTGCCGCGAGCTGCTGCGTCAAAATCTGGCTTGGTTGGTGGATCGATGGACGCCATATTATCTAAGGATAAATGGTATTTTAACGACTCGAGCCCCAACGAAGGCGTTCTTCACGAAGCAAGTGCGTTTAATAGTGCTGACAGTTTGGTCGCTTATCGCCGCTTAGTGCAAGCGGGGTTAATCGTTGTTGTCGAGCTTGCTTCGGAAGACTATTTGGCTGCATATGCTGAACGCCGTCATTTTCTGATATTTTCTGCCGGTGTAAGTTCAGCGCTGCTGGTTGCGTTTGCTTTACTTGTTTATTTTGCTACCAAGCAGCATCTAGGAAGCACAGTGACACTCAAATTAGCTAACGAAACCCTTCAGCATCTCGTTAGTGTGGACCTTTTGACCGGAGCAAGGAGCAGGGGGGATTTTTATGCGGCGCTTGAAAAAGAATTCAATCGAGCTAAGCGCCATGGTACAGAGCTAAGCCTCATTTGGTTTGATCTTGACCACTTCAAGAAGGTAAACGACACCTATGGACACCCAGTTGGTGATGCCGTGTTGCAGAAAATAGCTAGCGTGTGTGGTGGTATCCTCCGCGGGCATGATGTTTTGGGACGTTTGGGCGGCGAAGAATTTGCGGTCTTATTGCCTCATACGGATGGGCCAGAGGCGCTAAATGTTGCCGAGAAGCTGCGCAATATTGTCGAAAAAACTGACATTTCTACGGGCCGTGGAACGGTAAAGGTTACCGTTAGTTTAGGTGTCGCATCTGTACTGCCAGGTGAGGACAGCCCGAATCAGCTTATAGTGCGGGCAGATGATGCCCTTTATAATGCTAAGTGCGCAGGGCGCAATAGAGTCGCCGCTGCTCCCGTTATTACTTCAAACAAAAGTTTTGCTTAACAAGCGTCGATAGAAGTTAGGGGACTGGGTGAGGTGATTTCCCTATGGCTCAGTTGCGCTATGTTCGTTGCGTATCAAGAAGTTATCGCCAGATGTTTATCTTTGATAGGAAAAAATAATACATCCCCAACCACCTACAGACTTTACACACCTTCCAAGTTAATTTGCGCCACTCTGCACGCTCGTTTGACCGCAGCAGTGGAGATGCACCACTGCTTAGCAGTATCGGCGATACTGGCTCTCCTTTCGCTCCTCCATGCCGCTACAGCCTTATCGTCAATAACTTTAGGTGCTCCAAGTTTTTTACCATGGGCCCTGGCTCTTTGAATTCCAGCCATCTGGCGGGCCTTGATGTTGGTTCGTTCCAGTTCTGCCACAGCGGCTAACATCGTGAGCATGGCCTTACCCACAGGACTAGATAGGTCAAATCCTTCGCGCATTGACACCACTGTGACGCCTTTAACTTTAAGTGCCTCCACTGACTCCAGTACGTCGATGGTATCTCGCCCTAGGCGGTCTATGGCCGCTACCACAACAGTGTCACCTTTACGGGCATAGGCATAAAGCGCTTCAAAGCCTTTGCGCTGCAATGCTTTGGAAGCTCCGCTAGTTGCTTCGTCCGAGAACCATTCGGCCACGTTGTAGCGTTGGCTGATGGTGTGCCGCTGGGCTTCGGTACTCTGGTCATCGGTGCTGACCCGAAGGTAGGCAAGAATGGCGGTCATGGTTGAAAGATTCCTTGAGCGCTTGATTGGATCGGAATGTTGGCTCAGGATTTTACTGACTGGCTCATAAAGGTCAACGTATCTGATCCAGTCTGTAGGCCCAGATCTACCCGTTTATCTTGCGGCTGTAAGGCTGGATCAAAAGGTACACCTTCTGATCCAGGCCGCTGGCAGCAGCTTCCGCTATAGTCCATAGACATTCCTGATACGGACACGGATGCCATGCGTGGAGAGCTTTTGACGTCAGCCGAGTCCTTGCTGAACTTGATGATCGCCCATGCGACCGGCTCACCCGGAGAGGATGCCGATTACATCCAGTTGCGGAAGCAGCTACTCGCTGCTGCGCTTGGGGACTTGGTTCCTAGAACGGTGCAGACATGTCGCTCGCTTGGGCAGTTCTGGGGAGTCATCAAGCAGAAGTTCGGCACCTATCAAGAGCGAAGGGACTATCTCTATGCAGAGTTCCAACCACTTCTAGATCATCTTGAATCGGCCTCTCGCTCTCCAGCAGACGAGCTAATCAGTGGTTCAGTCAGGAAGCTGGATGGGGCCTACGTTCATGCCGCCTGGGAGAAAGCTCTGGAACGAAGGAATAGTGATCCAGAGGGCGCCATCACTATGGCAAGAAGTCTGCTTGAGGCTGTGTGCAAGCTGATTCTTGATGGGGCAGGGGTGAATTACGGCGACGCCCCCGATATCAACAAGCTTCATGGTATGGCTTCCGAGCAGTTGAAACTCTCGCCAAGCCAACACGCCGATAAGGACTTCAAGCGCATTCTTGGTGGATGCACGTCTGTGATCGAGGGGTTGGGTGGCCTCAGGAACAGACTTGGTGATTCCCACGGGAAGGGAGCCACTTGGATCAAACCCGCTCCCCGACATGCTGAGCTAGCGGTCAACTTGGCTGGAGCTATGGCTACGTTCCTGATCGCGACCTGGGAGTTCAGGCAAGGCAAGGAAGCCTAGCGCTTGGCCGGGGGAGGGTAGTGCTTTTTTTCTGAGCCCACAGGGGGATACCGGGGGAACCGTCGTAGGGCTGCGTCGTATATTCCATCTCGCATTTTTGCTAAAAAAAGCCCCGTTTGGGGTGTGGCTTGGTGATCCAAAAGGGATCCAGAAGTGATCCGAAACGGTGATCCAAAGGTCTCGCAAGGACATTCACTGGCCATATAGAATGACGACTAAATTCGAAAACAGTGTGACGAGCAGAAACGCTAGAAGTCAGGATTGGCGAGGGTTCTAGGCCCCCCGCAACGATTACCCGTGAACCTGGTCAGATCCGGAAGGAAGCAGCCACAGCGGGAACATTGTGTGCCGGGGTGTGGCTGGTGGGGTTACCACCTTAACGAACATCGAACGCGTCGACTGAACTGCATGGGTTTTGCCCACTGCGGTTTTTTTATGCCTGCGATTTGTCGGTTCGTACCCAAACCTCCTGCTCTCGAGTGCGCCGACACGGGTAATCATTTCCCCTGCAATCGCGCATACTCGCAGCCACCGAATTAAATGAAGAGTCTGGCCAGGATCGACCTTGCAAGGTCTGCGCCCTGGTCGCGAGGTTTTATGCTCCCGGAACATTCCGATCTATCCAGCCCTGTGTTCTTGCCCGTCACGGATGAAACCTGCGCGAACCTGTTGCAGGCGGGTGGGGCCAAAACCCTCGAAAGCCTGACCGATCCGGAATTGGCGGCAGTGCTGGTCATCCAGAATCTGGTGCAGACGAAAGAGCAGGATCTCGGCGCCGTGGCGGCCGAGAAGATTCTGGCCAAGCTGTTGGCGTGGGCTGTCGATACTCGTCAGGCAACGACCGCGGGCCTGCTGTCCGAAGCCCAGCGACTGTTCGACCCGCGCAAACTGTATTTCGGCCTGAAGGTCCTGAACCCTCTGAACCTGCGTTTTCTGTTGGCTGAAGAAATATCGGCACGCGACTACTTGTTGCCCGACGGCCAGTGGGATTTCGAATACAAAGTCCGGCGCCATCGCAGTCATGACCCGTTCAGCCAGCCGATAGTGACGCCCCGTTACCGCGAGCGCTGGTTGAGCCCGGCGCAGGACAAACTGGTCAGGACCTTCCGCGCCAACCTGGACGAAGACCTGCACGTTCAAGGTTACGCGGGTATCGGCAAGAGCCATCTGCTGGTCGCTTTGCTGGAACATCTGCGCCCGGAAAAGACCCTGTTGCTGGCGCGCACCCCGGCCAAACTGGAAGTTCTTCGCCAGCGCATGGTGGGGCCGAGCGAGAAGAAGGCCGGCAAGACCTTCCTGGCGTTTGCGCAGTCGCTGATGCTCGGGCGCAGGCCTCAGGAGGAGGCAGGGCGAATCCCGACCCGTCAGGCGCTGGCGCAGGAACTGAATATCTTCGGTTTTCGCCACCACGACGGGCAGGCGACCCTTGAACTCTGCCTCAAAGTGATCGAACGCTACTGCCGCTTCCGCGAT
>Ga0213822_1001326_pt1 | contig 14225 bp, 11 predicted proteins | sample MC6MC0908MG_FD_179872 | JGI IMG/M metagenome (GOLD analysis project Ga0213822, IMG submission 179872) | Enriched soil aggregate microbial communities from Iowa State University, Ames, United States - MC6-MC0908-MG | ecosystem: Environmental > Terrestrial > Soil > Unclassified | place: USA: Iowa...
CAACTGGGACGACCTGCCGCCGGCCGCACGCGCCTACCTGCGTTCGCTGGAAGAGCTGGCCGGCTGCCCGATCAGCATCGTCTCCACTGGCCCGGACCGCGACCACACGATGGTCCTGCAGGATCCGTTCGCCTGAGCGACTGCCTGGTAGCGTGAAGGAAAAGCCCCGCGAAAGCGGGGCTTTTTCGTTAGTGTGTACGCAATGCCAGCAGGGAAGCGGATCGATGACCGGCGATGTCAGCGCGAAAGGAACGCGGGTGCTGCGTATCACCCTGTGGGTGTTCTGGGGCCTGTGGGCAGTCGCCTGTGTGGTGTTGGCGGTGGGCGCCGTGGCCAACCACCTGGCGTCACGCACGCAGACCCTGCCGCTGATGCTGAGCCCCGGTGCGAGCGCGGAGATCACGGTCTACCGCTTCATTGATGATCGCCTGCGGTTGCGGCTGCGTTACCCGCCCAACGCCGCAGATCCGGCCCTCGACCCCGACGTGCTGATGCGTGTCGACACCCCCAACGAGCATGCGGACTTCCGTGCGGGCGTGCGTTCTGGCCCAGCCGGGACGGATGTTGTGCGCAGGCTGGAAACCGTTGAAACGGCTGTTTTCACCGCCGCGTACTTCGGCTATGGCCGCGGTGATGCATTGCCCCGTGGCCGTTCCTGGCTGCGGGTGACCGTGCTGGAAGTGGAGCCGGCGCTGGTCGGCAGGCCGGCAACGATCGAAGTGCAGCCGCCGTTGGATCTTCTGAAACTGACCGACCTGGACTACCTCTGGTTGTGGCCGTTCTTCTTCTGGAAACTGGCAGCGCTGCTGCTGCTGGTTCCAGGCATCGCACTGGCGATCTTCACCATCGCGCTGCGGCGCGGGCGACGCCGCTCTCCGCTGCGGTAGCGCTGGGCCATGCCCGGCGTTCCTGCGGAAAGAAGTCCTGCACAAATAGGGACTTTTTTTCGTTCGTCGGCGCGGATTGCTGTCGCATTTTGCCTTGGATCACTGTGGTGCGACAGGCAGGGGCTTGATAGGAAGCACCGTGTGCCAATGGTTGGCGTCGTGGATGTTGCCCAGCATGCGGCCTGCGCTCGTGGCGTCTTGTCGACTGTCGCATGATTGGTGACTGCCCCGCGGGTCCTGCGCGGTGGTATCTGCCAACCAACGAGGAGAAATCACATGGGCGCATGGGGACACGGTTCGTTCGAGAACGATGACTCGTGCGATCTGGTCTGCGATCTGACGGAATGTACGGATTTGTCGATGTTGGAGGAAGCACTGCGCGCTGCCATCAATCCCGATGACTACTTGGAGGCACCCGAGGCAGGCAGGGCGGTCGCGGCGGCTGAGGTAGTGCTGGCGCTGCTGGGGCAACCAACGGATGCCCTTGCTGAGGAGGAAGAACTACTGGCCTGGGTGAAGGCACGCAACCAGGTCCCATCGGCCACACTATTGTCGCTGGCGCAACTTGCTGTGCAGCGGGTACAGGCCGATGACTGCGAATTGCGGGAATTGAAGGAGGAATCCGGTTCGCTCGACAAATGGATGGCCGAAGTGGACAGGCTGCAGGCGGGCCTGCGCGCCGCAGGCGGCGCAGCCGGTTGATACTTCAGCGGTCGGCCGTCTGCAGCAATGGATAGGGATTGATCGACTCGCCCTTCCACCATTGCTTCTCCGGGCCCAGCACGTGCACTTCGAAATGCAGGTGCGGGGCTTCTGGGTTTGCGTTGCCGGTGCTGCCGACGTAGCCGATCACATCGCCGCGCTTGATGGTCTGCTTCTCCGCCAGGCCGTCGGCGTAGCGCTGCAGGTGCGCGTAGTAGTAGCACCAGTGGCCGCTGGGTTCGAACTGGTAGACGGTCAGGCCGCCGCGCTCGCTGTCGAACAGCTTCTCGACATGGCCATCGGCCACCGCCAGCACCGGTGTGCCGGCAGTAGCCATGATGTCGATCGCATCGTGCACGCGGCCTTCGCTGCGTGCGTCGGTGAAGGTGTCCTGCAGTTGCGAGGGCGTGATGCCCTGTACCGGCAGCAGCAGGCCGGAGGATGTGTCGCCCGTTGCTGCTGGGGCGAGCGCGGCGATTGCCGTTGTCGCCTGCTCCACGGGTACGGCACGGGCGCTGTCGGCCGCAGCGGAGGTCTGCGCCACTGCAAGGGGGCGGGCATTCCTGTCATCGGACGGCGTGCCATCGCGCTGCAGCCACCATCCGGCTGCCACGCCCATCACCAGCCCCAGTACGATCAATTGCGCTAGTCGCATCGGCTCACTCCTGCATGACGACCGGTACCGACGTATCCACCGCTGCAGCCACGCGCAGCGCATCCCAGTTGGTCATGCGCACGCAGCCGTGCGATTCGGTCTTGCCGACATGGCCGGGCACCGGCGTGCCGTGCAGGCCGTAATGGGGTTTGGACAGGTCGATCCAGACCCGGCCGACCGGATTGTTAGGCCCGGGCGGAATCGTGGCCTTGCGATCACCCTTCTTGGCATCCCAGAACAGCTTCGGGTTGTAGTGGAATGGCGGATCCGGGTAGACGCCGAGGATCTTCCACTCACCGATCGGCAGCGGGTCGTGCTCGCTGCCCGACGATACCGGTACCTGCGCGATCACCTTGCCCTGCGCGTCCAGCAGCTGCAGGGTGGAGTCGGATTTGTCGACCACCAGTTTGGCGGCCTTGGGCAACGCAGCGGGCGCAATATTGGGCACCTGGATGCGGCTGCCGGCCTTGCTCAGATCCACACCGGGATTGAGCGCCTTCAGCAGCTCCGGTGCAGCATGGAAACGCTCGCCCAGCGATTCCTCCACGCTGCTGAAGCCCAGTGCCTTCAGCTTGGCCTGGTCGGCGGGCTTCTTTGGAATCGCGACGAACGGACCGGCCACGTCCTCTGCGGTCAGCGTGTAGCTGGCAAGGGGAACGACCGAGTCGGCCTGCAGGGCCTTCCAGGTGGCGTCGTCCAGTTCGCCGCTGACCGTCAGCCCGTGCGCTGCTTGGAAGCCGGACACCGCGCGGCGTTGATTGCTGCCCACTTCGCCATCGATTTCGCCCGGAGAGAAATTGGCGCGGTCCAGAAGTACCTGGGCGTGCAGGGGCGAGTGCGCCGCCGTGTCAGGGCCGGCTTTTTCGGCGATGGGTGCTGGCAGGCCGGCGGGCGGGGGCGTCTGCGCAAAGGCGGGCGACATCAGCAGCGACAGGGCGAGCAGAGCGGGGCGGCATACGGGCATGGGCATCTCCAGGCAGATCACGCCTCCACCCTGCCCGTAGACGCTGCGCAGCCGCCGTGAAAGAAAACTGATGCCAGCATGAGCAGTGGGGCCGCGCCGCCGGGCCATCCTCCCACCGCAGAAGCGGGAGGCCGGGTCTCACCAAGGTGAACGGCTTCCGACGCAGTCGAGCGGGAGGCGATCAAGATTCCCGGCTGGCGGGCCGATATGGGCGCATCCCCCCCGTTTTGGATTCACCCCATGAACTACTTGAGGAACGTCAGGGTCGCCTGGCGTCTTGGGCTTGGCTTTGGCCTGTTGTTGCTGCTGGTTGCCGCCGTGGTCGCTACCGGTGCCACCGCCACGATGGTGCAGAAGCGCGCGATGGAGCAGGTGGTCGAGGTCGGCGTAGCCAAAGTGCGGCTGCTGTCGGAGATGCTTGATGCCAACAACCAGATGATGGTCGTGCGCCGCGAGATGCTGATCCGCCAGGGCGAAGACCGTGCCAACGACGAGCAGCGCATCGCCGCTCTGGTCAAGCGCTACGAGGCCAGTTGGACGGCCTACCAGGCCCTGCCCGGCGATGCCGAAGGCAAGGTGATCGGCGAGACCATCGCCGCCAAGCGCGCGCTCGCCCGTCCGCTCAACAAGCAGACCAGCGAACTGATGGAACAGGGCGATTTCCCCGGCGCCGTGGCGCTGACCCTGGGCCCGGTGCAGGAAGCGGCCAATGGCTGGAACAAGGCACTGGCCGATGGCGTGGCCTATGAAGAAAAGGAAAGCCGCGAGGCCGCTGCCGAGGCGATCCGCCTGGGCGAGCGCAGCCTGCTGCAGCTGCTGGTGCTGGGTGGCGTGGCGCTGCTGGCAGGCATCGCCGCATCGGTGCTGATCGGTCGCAGCATGACCGGCCCACTGGCGCGTGCAGTGCAGCTGGCCGAGCGCCTGTCCAAGGGTGAACTGGACCAGGAATTCCGCCTGGGTGGCCGTGACGAGCTGACCCAGCTCGGCGAGGCCATGGCCAGCGTGCGCCAGAGCGTGCAGGCCGCCATCGGCGCGCAGCTGCAGATGGCCGAGCAGCATGAAGCCGGTGCGATCCGTTACCGGATGGACGCCAGTGCGTTCCCCGGCGACTTCGGCCGCATGGTGCAGGCCACCAACCACCTGGTCGAATCGCACGTGCAGGTGCAGCTGCTGATGGCCGAGGTGATGCAGCGCTATGCCATCGGTGACCTCAGCCGCGATCTGCCCGAGTACCCGGGCGAGAAGGGCACGCTGACCCGTACCCTGGCGGCGGTGAAGCAGAGCCTGATGGCGATCAACGCGCAGATCGATGAACTGGCCCGTGCCGCGCGTGCTGGCGATTTCAGCGTGCGTGGCGACGCCGCGGCATTCCAGTACCAGTTCCAGGCGATGGTGAACCACCTCAACGGCATGATGGCCAGTTCGCAGGCCAGCATCGCCGATGTCTCCGACGTGCTGCGCGCCATCTCGCATGGCAACCTCACCGCGCGCATGGAGGGCGAGTACGAGGGCGTGTTCGCGCGCATGCGTGACGACGCCAACACCACCACCGCGCAGTTGACCGGCATCGTGCGTGGCATCCAGGTGGCCGCCGACAGCATCAACAACGCGGCACAGGAACTGGCGGCCGGCAACAACGATCTGTCGCGCCGTACCGAACAACAGGCCGCGAATCTGGAAGAGGCTGCGGCCTCGATGGAAGAGCTGACCTCGACCGTGCGCCAGAACGCCGAGCTGGCACGCCAGGCCGACAGCGAAGCGCATGCGGCCGGCGTTGCCGTGCGCGAGACCGAGCAGGCCATGGCGCAGATGGCCACGGTGATGGGCGAGATCGACCAGTCTTCGGCGCGCATTTCGGAAATATCCACGGTGATCGATGGCATCGCCTTCCAGACCAACATCCTGGCGCTGAACGCTGCAGTGGAAGCGGCGCGTGCCGGCGAACAGGGCCGCGGCTTCGCGGTGGTGGCCAGCGAAGTGCGTACGCTGGCACAGCGTGCCGGTGTCGCTGCCAAGGAGATCAAGGAATTGATCGAGGACGCCGCCGCCAAGGTGCAGAGCGGCCTGGCCGTGACCGTGGAATCGGAAGCCGCCATTGCCCGCGTGGCCCAGGCGAGCTCGCGTACCACCCAGCTGATGAGCGACATCGCCGCCGCCAGCAAGGAACAGGCGGCCGGCATCGAGCAGGTCAACCAGGTGGTGGTGCAGATGGACCAGGTAACCCAGCAGAACGCCGCGCTGGTGGAAGAGGCTACCGCTGCCAGCCGCGCGCTGGAAGAGCAGGCGCATGCACTGACCACCTCGGTGTCGGTGTTCCAACTGGAGCAGGGAGCGCGCATGCCCATCGTGCCTGCACGCGCGGCGTAAGCCAACGGCAGCGCGATGTTGGATGGCGCCCTGCATGCGATGACCCGCATGCGGGGCGTCGATGCACGCAACGGTCGAGTTCCGCTAGCGCCCGCGTGCCGAGCGTTCGATCAACCAACCGGCCGCGTACAGCAACAGCAGGGTTGGCGGAACCAGCACCGCATACGCGGTCGACCAGGGCTTGCCGTACAACAGGCTGCCTGCGCCGATGGCATCAAGCGCGGCGGACTGCAGGGTGATGGGGAGTGCCATCAGGATGTAGGTACCCTTCGGGTCGGCGTCTGTCTGCGCGCCGTGGACCAGCCACGCGGTCAACAGCAGGTAGACCACGCACAGCGCAAGGCCTGTCCAGCTCAGCAGTCGTCGCATCTTCATCTGCAGGCCTCCTGTCAACGGACGTCGAAGCGGGCCTGCAGGGGCAGGTTTACATTCCGCAACAGATCCCTGACCACCACCTGCGCGGTCCACGTGCCCTTCGGGTCACCTGCCTCGGCGACGAACTTCAGCTGCACACTGGTCATGTACAGCAGGGTTGGCGGGCCGGGCAGGGCGGCGGTGAAGCAGGGAACATCGCGTTCGTCGACACTGGTACTGCCGTCCGGGCGAAGCATGCGCAGATCGCAGTGCACCTTGGGTACGCGGTTCTCATCCAGTTGCGGGTTGGACAGGAATGTCAGCAGGAACAATTCTCCGCCCAGGTGGACTTCGCTGGCCTCGGTAAAGCTGGGAGTGCTCTCCGGTGGAGTTTCCCATTTGGCCCGCCAGTCGGCGTCGGAGGTGACCAGCAGGGATGCCGCAAAGCCATCGCTGGCTTTCATGGCATCGGTCTGCGGCACCGCCTTGCCGTCGCCATTTATCCAGCCATCGCTGGCAAAGGTGGTCAGTGGCAGCATCAGGGCCATCATGGCCAGTGCGTAGGTCCCTCGCATCAACGCTCTCCTTGGTAGCCGCATCCTGCGGCAGAGCCGGCAGTATCGCGCAACCTTGGCCGGCACAGCAGAGGGAGAGCCAGGAAGAGGTTCCTTCGCCTGCCGATCCGGGCGATGCTTGCCAGCAAAGGAGCTGGCATGGGAACGGGACGTGAGGAAAAAACAGGGCTGTGATGCCGCGTCGGCCGCGCCGCTGCACGTACTGATGCTGCCAGGCCTGGATGGCACCGGCAGCATGTCGACCCCGTTGCTGTCCGCACTGCAGGCTCATGGGCTGACGACGCAGGCGATCGCGCTGCCTGCGCAGGGCGGGCAGGATTACGCCACGCTTGCCAGATGGCTGTGGCCACAGCTGCCCCGCCACCCCTTCATCCTGCTTGCCGAGTCCTTCTCGGGGCCGTTGGCAGTCGAGCTGGCCGCGCGCCAGCCCGCAGCGCTGCACGGACTGGTGCTGGCCGCGACCTTTGCGCGCCGGCCCGTGCCATTGCCGGCAGCCGGCGCGGCACTGCTGTCACCGGCTTGGCCGGTGCCTCCCGTGGCGATGCTGGCGCGCCTGCTGCTAGGGCACTGGCGCACCGGTGAACACATGTCGATGCTGCGCGATGCGTTGGCTCAGATTCCAGCGACCACGTTGCGGCAGCGCGCCGCAGCGACCCTGCGGGTGGACGTGCGCGCATTGCTGCCGCAGATCGGGGTGCCGACGCTGTGCCTGCAGGCGGGTCATGACCGGCTGCTGTGGCCGCCGAGCGTAGCCGAGCTGCAGACCCTGCTGCCGGACGCGCGGCACGTGGCCCTGGACGGGCCGCATCTGCTGCTGCAGGCCTGTGCCGAACCGGCCGCCGCGGTGGTGGCCGGTTGGGTGAGGGCGCTGCCCGCTACCGGCTAATTGCCGGCGCGGGTGCGTGCGGCCTTCTTCGCCGCGGTCTTGCGTACCGCCTTTTTTGCTGCACGGGTCTTCGCGGCCTTCTTCGCTGCGGTGCTACGTGAGGCGCTCTTCTGCGTTGCCTTCCCGGCGGCCGCCTTCTTTGCAGGGACCTTCGCAGGCGCCTTCTTCACCACCTTCTTTGCAGCAGTCTTCCTGGTGGCGGCTTTCTTCGCAGGCGTCTTCTTCGCAGCGGTCTTATTCGCCACCTTCTTCGCCGGCGCCTTGCTTGCGGAAGCCTTCTTCGCCGTTGTCTTTCTGGCCACCTTCTTCGTTGCCTTGCGCGCGCTGCCGCTGCGCTTGCCACCACCATCCTGCTTGTTCACGGTGGCCCAGGCGATGCGCTCGGCGGTGCCTTCACTGGCACCGCGTTCGCGCTCACTCTCTTCGATATGCTCGGCCTGGCGCTTCTGCTTGTCGGTATAGGCGGATTTGTCACCACGGGGCATGGGGATTCTCCTGTCGGATGGTCAGGCCAGCAGGCGCAGCTTCGGCTCGCGTGCCCACTGGCGGGTGGCGGCAGCGGCGAGGAAGGCCTTGCTGTCTTCGGCCTCCACGGTGCCGGCATCGTTGCCGACGCGCGCTGCCTTCAACAGGGCATGTGCGCCTTCGTCACTGGCGATGGCTTTCAGGTGCGCCCAGGCATCGCTGACAAAGCCCACGGCTGCCGCTTCCTTGGCCAAGGCCTTGCCGGCGTCGGCACTCAGCACGACCGCCACTGCGTCGAACACCACCGACGGGGTGCCGGCCAGCTGTCCATCGGCGGCCTGCGTTTTGCCGTCGCTGAGTGTGGCACCGCCAATTTTCGGCGCGACCAGCTTGACGCTGGCGCCGGCCTTTTCGGCGGCCTTGCGCAGATTGGCGATCACCCGTGCGTCGGAGCCCTCGTCGAACAGGATGCCGATGCAGCGCCCCTGCAGCAGGGGCTTGTTGCGGCCGATCACGCGGACCTCGGGTGCGGCGGGCAGGTCCTGTGCAGGGGTTGCCGTCGGTGCCGGGGCGGGCAGGGTGCCCAGTGCCAGCCCGTCGGCCACGCGCTTGGCCAGGCCTTCGTCGATGTTGCGCAGATGGCTGACGGTGCGCACGCGCACCTTCTCCGTTTCCACCTTCGACAGCTCGAACACCAGCGCCGAGGCCAGGTGCGCCTGTTCCGGTTTTTCCAGGCTGCGGAAGAACATCCGCGCCTGGCTGTAGTGGTCGGCAAAGCTCTCCGCGCGGGTGCGGCCCTTGCGCCCATCATCGGCGCTGGCGTGGCTGCGGAAACCGGCGGGCGTCTCGCGCGGGCTGTCTTCCTGCAGCGAACTGGGGTCGTAGGCCACGCGCCCCTTCGGCACCTGCATCTGCATGTGGCCATCGCGCTGATGGTTGGCGAACGGGCACTTCGGTGCGTTGATCGGAATCTGGTTGAAGTTCGGTCCGCCCAGGCGGATCAGCTGGGTATCCAGATAGGAGAACAGCCGCCCCTGCAGCAGCGGGTCATTGCTGAAATCGATGCCCGGTGGCACGTTGGCCGGGCAGAAGGCGACCTGCTCGGTCTCGGCGAAGAAATTGTCCGGCCAGCGGTCCAGCACCATGCGTCCGATCACCTGCAGCGGCACCAGCGACTCGGGGATGATCTTGGTCGGGTCCAGGTGGTCGAACGGGAAGCCATCGGCCTGTTCTTCGGTAAACAGCTGCACGGCCAGCTCCCACTCGGGGAAGTCGCCGCGCTGGATCGCCTCGAACAGGTCGCGGCGGTGGAAATCGTTGTCGGCGGCCTGCAGCTTCAGCGCCTCGTCCCAGACGGTGGACTGCAGCCCCAGCTTCGGCCGCCAGTGGAACTTGACGAAGGTGGAGTTCCCTTCCTCATCCAGCAGGCGGAAGCTGTGGATGCCGAAGCCTTCGATGGTGCGCAGCGAGCGCGGAATCGTGCGGTCGCTCATCGCCCACATGATCATGTGCATCGATTCGGGCATCAGCGAGACGAAATCCCAGAACGTGTCGTGTGCGCTGGCCGCCTGCGGGAAGGCGCGGTCCGGTTCCATCTTCACCGCATGGATCAGGTCGGGGAACTTGATCGCGTCCTGGATGAAGAACACCGGAATGTTGTTGCCGACCAGGTCCCAGTTGCCTTCCCTGGTGTAGAACTTCACCGCGAAGCCGCGCACGTCGCGCGGGGTGTCGACCGAGCCGGCGCCGCCGGCAACGGTGGAGAAGCGGGTGAACACCGGCGTCTTCACCCCGACCTCGGTGAGGATCTTCGCCCGGGTCACCTTGCCCAGCGAGCGGGTCAGTTCGAAGAAGCCGTGGGCAGCCGAACCGCGCGCGTGGACGATGCGCTCGGGAATACGCTCGTGGTCGAAGTGGGTGATCTTCTCGCGCAGCAGGAAGTCTTCCAGCAGGGTGGGTCCACGCGGTCCCTGGCGCAGGGAGTTCTGGTTGTCTGCAACCGGAATGCCCTGGTTGCTGGTCAGTACCGGATGGGCGCCTCCTGCGAGTTGATGCAGTTCATCGCCCTGGCCGCGGCTGTCACGGTCGGCGGAGGTGGTGGCGGGAGCGCGCTTGCCGGTCGGCTTGCTGGCGGCCATGGAGGATCTCCTGGAGCGGGTAGGGGGCAGACCCCAGACAGTGGCGCCGCTCGCGTTAATGCACGGTCCCGTGGGAGTGAACGCGCAGACAAATCGGCGGCTCGGGTATGCTTGCCGCATGCGAGTCGAACCCGCCGACATCGAAGCCCTGTTCGACGCCATTCCGGACGTGCTGTTCTTCATGAAGGACCGCCAGGGCCGCTACACCTACGTCAACCAGACCATGCTGCGACGGCTGGGCCTGCGTGCGCGCAAGGACGTGATCGGACGCACCGCGGCCGAGATCTACCCCACCGGCCTGAGTGCGGACTATGTCGACCAGGACGCACGCGTGCTGTCCGGCGAGGTGATCGAGAACCTGATGGAGCTGCACCTGTTCGCCAACCGCGAACCGGGCTGGTGCCTGACCTGCAAGCGTCCGCTGCTGGTGGACGGGCAGGTCGAGGGGCTGATCGGCATTTCCCGCGACCTCGGCCAGAAGGACAGCCTGGGGACCCAGTACGAGCAGCTTCGTCTGGCCTTGGCCCACCTCAATACGCACTACGCCGAGAACGTGCGGATGCAGACGCTGCTGGACATCACCGGATTCTCGTTGTCCAAGCTGGAGCGCAGCTTCCGCAAGGTGTTCCAGATGACGCCGCAGCAGGTGCTGACCCGGCTGCGGATCCAGATGGCCATGCACCTGCTGCATGGCAACGAGAGCATTGCCTGCATCGGCCAGGCCTGCGGTTTCAGTGACCAGAGCGCGTTCACCCGCAAGTTCAAGGCTGAAACCGGTTTCTCCCCGCGCGCCTACCGCGCCCGTATCGGCGGCAATGTCGGCGAGCCGGTACCGGCCTGAGTTTCCTGCTGCGCTGTGCCTATCCCCGCGGCGGCTGGACACGGTAAGGTGTCGCCCTTGTAGCCGCCGCCAGCCCTGCCGATGCCCGCCACCCCCGATACGACCGCTTCGCCCTCCCGCCTCGGCCATTCGCTCAAGCCACGCCAGCTGATCATGATGGGGCTGGGCAGCGCCATCGGCGCCGGCCTGTTCCTCGGCTCCGGCGTGGGCGTGCAGGCGGCCGGCCCGGCGGTGCTGGTGTCCTACTTGGTGGCCGGTGCGCTGGTGATCATCGTGATGAACGCGCTGGGCGAAATGGCCGCGGCCAAGCCGACCAGCGGTGCGTTCTCGGTGTATGCGGCCGATGCCATGGGCGCCACCGCCGGTGCCACCGTGGGCTGGCTGTGGTGGGTGCAGCTGGTCATCGTGATCGCCGCCGAGGCGGTGGGTGCGGCCGGATTGCTGGCCACGGTCTGGCCGGTGGTGCCGGTACCGATGGCGGCATTGGCCTTCATGCTGTTCTTCACCGCGATCAACCTGCTCGGGGTGAAGAACTTCGGCGAGTTCGAATTCTGGTTCGCCATCCTCAAGGTGGCGGCGATCCTGGCCTTCATCGCCGTGGGCGTGGCGCTGCTGATGGGCTGGCTGCCGCAGGTGGCCTCGCCGGGCCTGAGCAACTTCACCGAGCACGGTGGCTTCGCACCGAAGGGCCTGGCCGGCATCGGCGCGGCGCTGCTGGTGGTGGTGTTCGCCTTCGGTGGCACCGAAATCGTGGCCGTCGCTGCGGCGGAGACCGAAGACCCCGAGCGCAGCATCGCCCGTGCCATCCGCACCGTGGCCTGGCGCATCCTGGTGTTCTACATCGGTTCGCTGAGCGTGATCATCGCCGTGGTGCCGTGGACCAGCGAAGCGCTGAAGTCGCCGTTTGCCGCGGTTCTCGATGTCGCCAATATTCCGGGCGCGGCCACCGCCATCACCCTGATCGCGGTGATCGCCCTGCTGTCAGCGCTCAATGCCAACCTCTACGGCGCCTCGCGCATGATGTATTCGCTGGCGCAACGCCGCGAAGCACCGGCCGTGCTGGGCTGGACCGATCCGCGCCAGGTGCCGGTGATCGCGGTGCTGGCCAGCGTCCTGTTCGGCTTTGCTGCCACCATCATGGAACTGCTGTTCCCGGACAAGGTGTTGCCGGTGCTGCTGAACATCGTCGGTTCCACCTGCCTGCTGGTGTGGACGTTGTCGCTGGTCTCGCAGCTGGTGCTGCGCCGTCGCGCCGACCGCCTGGGCACGCGCCTGCCGTTCCGCATGGCGGGCTTCCCGTGGCTGACCGTCTGTGCGCTGGCGATCCTGGCGCTGATCTTCGGCCTGCTGCTGAGTGAAGCGCATACGCGCCTGCAGTTCCTGTCGATGGTGGCGCTGACGGCGACCATCGCGGCCAGCAGCGCCATCGCCCGGCGCATGCGCGAGGCCTGATCGGCGTTGCCGGCCAGCGGCCGGCACTACCACGGGGGCTGCACATCCGCCGTGCCATCCTGATCGGGTGGGCCATCACCGGCCCGACGAACGGGAGCACCGCATGCTGCGCAGCCGTCCCTTCCTGATGTTCACCGGCCAGGCCGAAGCGGCGCTGGCCCTGTACGCCGAAGCCTTCGCCGAATTCCGCCTGCTGGCCCTGCAGCGCCACCCGGACGGGGCGGGCGCGGGCGTGCCCGGGCAGGTCCGCCAGGCCATTTTCCTGCTCGGCGGCACCCACTACCTGTGCTTTGACAGCCTGGATGTGCACGACTTCACCTTCACGCCCTCGATGTCGCTGTTCGTCGAGTGTTCCGGCGCCGAATCATTCGAGCGTGCCGCGCGCGTGCTGGGTGACGGCGGGCACTGGCTGATGCCGGTGGGCGAGCAGGATTTCAGCAGCCGCTACGGCTGGGTGCAGGACCGCTTCGGCGTGTCGTGGCAGTTGAGCCTGGGGCAGATGCCCGACCCATGACGGCAAAGCATCCACGCATGGCGTGGATCTACTGGAAAACGAGAACGGCCCGCTTGCGCGGGCCGTTCTCATTTCCGATGCCGCGATGGCTTACGCCTCGACTTCATCATCCTTGTAGGCATCGACCGGGATGCAGGCACACATCACGTTCTTGTCGCCGTACACGTTGTCGACGCGGGCTACCGGCGGCCAGTACTTCTGCAGCTTCAGGCTCGGCAGCGGGAAGGCGGCCAGCTCGCGCGGGTAGGCGTGGGTCCACTCGCTGGCGGTCACGGCCGTGGCCGTGTGCGGGGCGTTCTTCAGCGGGTTGTCCTCGCGGTCCAGGCGGCCGTCTTCGATCGCGGTGATCTCTTCGCGGATCTGGATCATCGCGTCGATGAAGCGGTCCAGCTCGTGCAGCGATTCGCTTTCGGTCGGTTCGACCATCAGCGTGCCGGCCACCGGGAAGCTCAGGGTCGGGGCATGGAAGCCGAAGTCGATCAGGCGCTTGGCCACGTCTTCGGCACCGATGCCGCTGGTCTTCTCCAGCGGACGCACGTCCAGGATGCACTCGTGCGCGACCAGGCCGTTGCGACCGGTGTACAGGGTCTTGAAGTGCGGGGCCAGGCGCTTGGCGATGTAGTTGGCGTTGAGCTGGGCAACCTGGGTGGCCTTGCGCAGGCCTTCGGTGCCCATCATCGCGATGTACATCCAGCTGATCGGCAGGATCGAGGCGCTGCCGAAGCTGGCGGCGCTGACCATGCCGACCGGACCGTTGTCACCCAGCTTGCCCGGCAGGAACGGGGCAAGGTGCGACTTGACCGCACACGGGCCAACGCCCGGGCCGCCGCCGCCGTGCGGGATGCAGAAGGTCTTGTGCAGGTTCAGGTGCGAAACGTCCGAACCCCACTTGCCCGGCTTGGCCACGCCGACCAGGGCGTTCATGTTGGCACCGTCGGTGTACACCTGGCCGCCATGCTTGTGGATGATCTCGCAGATCTCCACCACCTCTTCCTCGAACACGCCGTGCGTGGACGGGTAGGTCATCATGATCGCGGCCAGGCGGTCGCTGTACTTCTCGGCATTGAGGCGGATGTCTTCAACGTCGACGTTGCCGTTGGCATCGGTCTTGGTGACCACGACCTTCATGCCGCACATCTGCGCCGAGGCCGGGTTGGTGCCATGCGCCGAATCCGGGATCAGGCAGATGTCACGGTGGTCTTCGCCACGCGAGCGGTGGTAGGCGCGGATCGCCAGCAGGCCGGCGTATTCGCCCTGCGCACCGGAGTTCGGCTGCAGGCTGACGGCGTCGTAGCCGGTGCACTCGACCAGCATCGCTTCCAGCGAATCGATCAGTTCCTTGTAGCCCAGCGCCTGCTCGGCCGGCACCAGCGGGTGGATCTGCGAGAACTCCGGCCAGGTCACCGGGATCATTTCGGCGGTGGC
>Ga0213822_1001327_pt1 | contig 14225 bp, 10 predicted proteins | sample MC6MC0908MG_FD_179872 | JGI IMG/M metagenome (GOLD analysis project Ga0213822, IMG submission 179872) | Enriched soil aggregate microbial communities from Iowa State University, Ames, United States - MC6-MC0908-MG | ecosystem: Environmental > Terrestrial > Soil > Unclassified | place: USA: Iowa...
CAGCGAGCGCACGGTCAGGGTGTCGCTGGCGTTCGGGTGAATCAGGTCGTACAGGTCGGACACCTTGCGGTCGGCATCGGCGATGATCGGGAAGTTGACCACGGTGTTCTGGGTCTCGTTGATGTCATCGATCCAACGGTGATGCGAGTCGACCGGGTCCACCGACAGGGCGATGGCCTTGACGCCGCGCTTGGCGAAATCGTCCTTGAGCTTGGCGGTCAGGCCCAGTTCGGTGGTGCACACCGGGGTGAAGTCCGCCGGGTGGGAAAACAGCACACCCCAGCTGTTGCCGAGCCATTCGTGGAAGCGGATCTTGCCTTCGCTGGAATCCTGTTCGAAATCGGGGGCGATGTCGCCGAGTTTGAGGCTCATGGGGTGCGGCTCCTGTGCTGTGTTCTGGCCTTGTGGAGTTCAATGTGCCTGCATCTGATGCGAAACAAAAAGAATAAATGATGATTTATTTATAACCATTTGGCATGTAAAATTGCAGGCACAAAAAAACCTCGCACTAGGCGAGGCTTCTTTATCAGCTACGGCTTACAGGAAGTTGTAAGTGTAGTTGAAGATCAGGCGGGTCTGATCCTGGTCAGCCAGCGAGCTGGTGCCAGTGCCACGGTAAACGCCGTGACGTAGGCTAGCGCCCAGGCCCTTGAAGGTGCCTTCCTGGATAACGTAGTCGACACGAGCGTCACGTTCCCATTCGCTGAAAGTACCGTTGCCGTTGGCGTTCTTGCCGTCTTCACCTTTCAGGTAAGCGACCGAAGCCTTCAGGCCCGGCACGCCCAAACGCGCGAAGTCATACGAGTACTGACCGAAGGTGGTGTTTTCACCGGCCTTGGCGAACTGGTTGATCATGCTGTCGGTGAACAGGTAGAAGCTTGCGCCGCCTGCGCCTTCGTTGCGGCCGTTGCCATCAACCACGTTGCCTTGGTTCAGCCAGACGAAACCGCCGTCGTCGTTGACGCGCTGGTGACCGATCATCAGCGCATGGCCACCCAGGGTGTAGGTGAACATGGCGGACCAGGTCTTGTTGTCGACCTCGCCGCTGTTCTTGGCATAGCCGTTGTTGTTGTTGAAGCGGTAGCCAACTTCACCGTTCTTGCCGTCGCTGCTGCTGTCGAAGTAACGCAGGTCGGTCTTGAACGACTGGTCGTCAGCGATCTTGAACACGTGCGTCGCGCCCAGGAAGTGCTGCTTGTAGAAGTCTTCCAGGTTCGAGTAGTAGTACTGCAGGGTCAGGTCGGGCGTGAGCTTGTAGTCCAGGCCGCCATAGCGGAACTTGTTGCTGTCCTGGGAGCCGCCCGCCACGGACAGGCCTGTACGGTTGCTCGAAGCACGGCCCATGGCGTGGGTCAGCTGACCGGCGTTGATGGTCAGGTTGTCGATTTCCTTCGACTGGATGGTTCCACCTTCGAAGGTTTGCGGCAGCAGACGACCATCGTTGGAAACCAGGATCGGCAGGTTAGGTGCCAGCGCGCTACCGAAGTGGGCTTCAGTCTTGGAGAAGCGAGCTTTGGCATTGGCACCGAAGCGCCCCCACTGGCTTACCGCTGAACCATCGCTATCATCGGGCATGAAACCGCTTTTGTGATAGCCGCGGCCGCCATCCAGCTGGATGCCCCACAGAGCTTGTGCATCAACACCGAAACCGACAGTGCCTTCAGTAAAGCCGGAAATGTAATCAAGCTTGAAACCCTGACCCGATTCGCGCTGATCAGGGCGCGGGTCGCTGTGGGTTTCACGGTTGTCGTTGTTGAAGTACATGGTGCGCGAGCTGAGCGACAGCTTGCTGTCTTCCACGAAACCGGCAGCGCCTGCTTGTTGGGCGAGAACCCCCAGTGCCACGGCCAGAGCCAGGCTGGACTTGTACATGTTTTGCTCCTCTACGTTCTAATTTTTGTGTATCTCTGGCGGTGGGATCTTTTGCCCCGCTCACCGTGGATTGGCGATTTAGTCCCAAAGCGTGACCAGTAAGTCAATCGTTACCGAACGTTTCACGACTTTGGTCTAAGGCCACCTGCGCTACAGGATAATGACAATCCTATAAATCCAAAATGACCGTTTTATGAATTTGTAAGAATATTACGGCATATGGTCGGAACCATTACTGCCAAAAGCTGTATCGGCCTACCTCTTTGATAGCTTTAGGTTATTTGCAAACGTTTGCTCATAACCTTATTCCTGGGCGTTCTGTAAAGCGAAAAAAGGTTAGCAGGCTTCTCGGCTTCCGCCATCGAGCGCTCTCGACTTGGCCAGCCTTAAAGCATTTGGCTCCTAAGCTAAGTCTAAAAAGTTATTTATTTTTGATTTCTTAGATCATCTAGTCTTCTCGCCATCCATCACATCGATTGCCTGACGAGAGGTTCAACCATGATCCCGCACGCTCCGCTGCGCCTGTTCGCTGCCCTGACCCTCGCTGGCACCAGCTGGTTCGCCCAGGCCGCCGACCTGACCGTCGCTTACCAGACCACCGTCGACCCGGCCAAGGTGGCCCAGGTCGATGGTGACTACGAAAAAGCCAGCAAGGCCAGCATCGACTGGCGCAAGTTCGATAACGGCGCCGACGTGATCACCGCCGTGGCCAGCGGCGACGTGCAGATCGGTTACCTCGGTTCCAGCCCACTGGCCGCTGCCGCCACCCGCAAGCTGCCGGTCGAAACCTTCCTGATCGCCACCCAGATCGGCGCCGGTGAGGCGCTGGTGGCCCGCGACAGCATCAAGAGCCCACAAGACCTGATCGGCAAGAAAGTCGCCGTGCCGTTCGTTTCCACCGGCCACTACAGCCTGCTCGCCGCGCTGAAGAGCTGGAACATAGACCCCTCGAAGGTACAGATCCTCAACCTCGCGCCACCGGCGATCATCGCCGCCTGGAAGCGCGGTGACATCGACGCCACCTACGTCTGGGACCCGGCCCTGGGCGTGGCCAAAGAGAACGGCAAGGTGCTGATCACCTCCGGCGAGCTGGCCAAGAAAGGTGCACCGACCTTCGACGCCTGGATCGTGCGCAAGGACTTCGCCGACAAGCACCCGGACGTGGTCAAGGCTTTTGCCAAGGTCACCCTCGACGCCTACGCCGACTACCGCAAGGACCCGAAAGCCTGGCTGGCCGACAAGGGCAACGTCGACAAACTGGTCAAGCTGTCGGGTGCCAAGGCCAGCGACATCCCGGTGCTGCTGGAGGGCAACGTCTACCCACTGGCCGCCGACCAGGCCAGCGCCCTGGGCGCCCCGACCACCCAGGCACTGACCGACACCGCCAACTTCCTCAAGCAGCAAGGCAAGGTCGAAGCCGTCCTGCCGGACTACTCGCCGTACGTCAGCGACAAGTTCCTCCCCAACTGATCCGGAGCCCGTCATGGCCTTGCTTGAACTGGAGCGCATCAGCGCACAGTACCCCGGCGCCAGCACCCCGGTGCTGGCCGACATCAACCTGAGCCTGGGGCCACGCCAGCTGCTGGTGGCCCTTGGGCCATCGGGCAGCGGCAAGACGTCACTGCTCAACCTGATCGCCGGCTTCGTCGCCCCCAGCGGCGGGCGCATCACCCTCGATGGCGTGCCGGTGCAAGGCCCTGGTGCCGAGCGCGGCGTGGTATTCCAGGACGATGCCCTGTTGCCCTGGCAGAACGTGCTGGGCAATGTCGCCTTCGGCCTCGAACTGGCCGGCGTGCCGCGCGCGCAGCGTGAAGCCAAGGCCCGCGAGATGCTGGCGCTGGTCGACCTGGAGGGTTTTGGCGAGCGACGTATCTGGCAACTGTCGGGTGGCCAGAAGCAGCGCGTGGGCCTGGCCCGAGCGCTGGCAGCCGACCCACGGGTACTGCTGATGGACGAGCCGTTCGGCGCCCTGGACGCGTTCACCCGCGAGCAGATGCAAGAGCTGTTGCTGCAGGTCTGGCAGCGCACCGCCAAGCCGGTGTTCCTGATCACCCACGACATCGAGGAAGCCGTGTTCCTTGCCAGCGAACTGGTGCTGCTGGCACCCAACCCAGGCCGCGTGGTCGAGCGCCTGCAGCTGGACTTCGGCCAGCGCTATGCCGCGGGCGAATCGGCCCGGGCAATCAAGTCCGACCCACGCTTCATCGAAACCCGCGAGCATGTGCTGGCGCGGGTGTTCTCTCAACGTCAAAGCCTGCAGGAGCGCGCATGAGCAGCCTGGACCTGCCGGTCGCCGGCAAGCAAACCGCCCAAAAACGGGCCGTGGAAAAACCACGCCGTCAGCTGTCCACCCGCTGGATCAGCACCCTGACCCTGGCCAGCCTGCTGCTGGTCTGGTGGCTGGTGACGGCTGCCGGCTGGATCGAGCCCCTGTTCCTGCCCTCGCCCGGCGACATCCTGGCCCGGGCCTGGACCCTGCTCACCCAGGGCTACATGGACGCCAGCCTGTGGCAGCACCTGGGTGCGAGCCTGGGCCGCATCGGCCTGGCGCTGGTCGCCGCGACCCTGACCGCCATCCCGGTCGGTATCGCCATCGGTTACAACCGGGTAGCGCGCGGCATCCTCGACCCGCTGATCGAGTTCTACCGGCCGATCCCGCCACTGGCGTACCTGCCGCTGATCGTCATCTGGTGCGGCATCGGCGAGCTGTCCAAGGTGCTGCTGATCTTTCTCGCGATCTTCGCCCCGATCGCCATCGCCACCGCCACCGGCGTGCGCACCGTCGACCCGACCAAGCTGCGCGCTGCGCAGTCGCTGGGTGCTACCCGGCTGCAGCTGATCCGCCATGTGATCCTGCCCAGCGCCCTGCCCGACATTCTCACCGGCATCCGCATTGGGCTGGGGGTCGGCTGGTCGACCCTGGTGGCCGCCGAGCTGATCGCTGCCACCAGCGGCCTGGGCTTCATGGTGCAGTCGGCAGCGCAGTTCCTGGTTACCGACGTGGTGGTGCTGGGCATCCTGCTGATCGCGCTGATCGCTTTCGCCCTGGAAATGGGCCTGCGCGCCCTGCAACGCAAGCTGGTGCCCTGGCACGGGCAAAGCCACTGACTGCCGACTGACCACGCCGGCAGCCCGGCGCCTAGAACGAGAAAAGACATGAGCCTGACCGTGACCCCACTCAGCCCCGCCCTCGGCGCACAGATCAGCGGCGTGGACATCAGCCGCGAAATCACTGCCGAGCAGCGCGACGCCATCGAGCAGGCGCTGCTCGAACACCAAGTGCTGTTCTTCCGTGACCAGCCGATCACGCCTGAGCAGCAAGCGCGCTTTGCCGCGCGCTTCGGCGACCTGCACATCCACCCGATCTACCCCAACGTGCCGGACACCCCGCAGGTGCTGGTCCTCGACACGGCGGTCACCGACGTGCGCGACAACGCCGTGTGGCACACCGACGTGACCTTCCTGCCGACCCCGGCACTGGGCGCGGTACTCAGTGCCAAGCAGTTGCCGGCCTACGGCGGCGACACGTTGTGGGCCAGCGGTATTGCCGCCTTTGAAGCCCTGTCGGCGCCGCTGCGCGAGCTGCTGGACGGCCTGACCGCCACCCACGATTTCACCAAGTCGTTCCCGCTGGAGCGCTTCGGCACCACGCCAGAAGACCTGGCGCGCTGGGAAGCCACTCGGCGCAACAACCCGCCGCTGTCGCACCCGGTAGTGCGCACCCACCCGGTGAGCGGGCGCAAGGCACTGTTCGTCAACGAGGGGTTCACCACGCGGATCAACGAGCTGAGCGAGCTGGAAAGCGAAGCACTGCTCAAGCTGCTGTTCGCCCATGCGACGCGGCCGGAGTTCAGCATTCGCTGGCGGTGGCAGGAGAATGACGTGGCGTTCTGGGACAACCGCGTGACCCAGCATTTTGCGGTGGATGATTACCGGCCGAACCGGCGGGTGATGCACCGCGCGACCATCCTGGGGGATGCGCCGTTCTGAGGTTCCCTGTTCCGGCCTCTTCGCGGGCAAGCCCGCTCCCACAAGCATTGCGCACTACCTGTGGGAGCGGGCTTGCCCGCGAAGAACCCAACGACGCGCTAGCGGACCAGATGCAAGAACTGCATATGCCGCTCGTACTGGTCGAGGATGTCGTTGATGATCTGCTCCTTGCTGTAGCCCACCAGGTCGTAATTCTGGCTGCCCTCGCTCAGGTGCACTTCCGCCCGGTAGTAGCGGCGGTTCTTCAACTCCTGCGTCCCCAAGCCACCCAGCGCGAACGACGGTGTGAAGTAGCCGCGCATCTGCACCTGGTAAATGAACGGCTGCTCTTCGCCATGGCCGACCTTCAGGCTGACGTTGTCATGGCTCGGGTCGTCCTGGGTGACCAGCACCAGGCCCTTTTGCTCGAACACTTCGCGTACGTCGGCAATCGCCGGGCGCACCACATCGTCCATGAAGCGGTACACCTCATCGCGTGACGGGAAGTGCACGGCCTGGCTCAGGCGCTGGCGCCAGCCACCGCGGCCACGCCGCGATTGCGCGAACGGTGCCAACGAATGCATCTGCGCGATCTGCCGCTGCGATTCCAGGTAGAACGCCTTGTGCAGCCCCCACATCATGCACAGCAGGATCAGCGAGAACGGCAGCGACGTCAGCACCACCGCCGACTTGAGCGAATCGATGCTGCCGGCGAACAGCAACGCACTGGTAATCAGCGCAGTCATCGCGCCCCAGAAGATGCGCAGCCAATTCGGGCCGTCTTCGTCAGCGCCGCCATCCTTGGCGGATAAGGTCGACAGCACCACCGTGCCCGAGTCGGCCGACGTGACGAAGAACACGAAACTGATGAAGACCGTCACCGCGATTACCGTCTTGCTCCACGGGTAGGTTTCCAGCAGCAGGTACAGGCTCATCGACGGGTCGTCCAAGGCCGACTGGCCAAGGGCAGTCATGCCGTGGTTGATCATCTGGTCCAGCGCGCTGTTGCCGAAAATCGACATCCACGCCAGGGTGAAGCCCAGCGGGATCAGCAGCACGCCGAAGACGAATTCGCGGATGGTACGGCCACGTGAGATACGGGCGATGAACAGGCCCACGAACGGCGCCCAGGCAATCCACCAGGCCCAGTAGAACACCGTCCAGCCACCCAGCCAATCGCGGTTTTCGCCATAGGCGTACACGTCGAAACTCTTGCGCGGCAAGGAACCCAAGTAGTCGCCCAGGTTCTGGATCAAGGTGTTGAACAGGTGCTGGGTTGGGCCGGCGAACAGCACGAACAGCAGCAGCGCACAGGCCAGGAACAGGTTGATGTCGCTCATCACCCGCACGCCTTTTTCCACCCCGGCGACCGCCACCGCCACTGCCGCGCCCATCATCAGGGCAATGAGGATGACCTGCACCCACTGGCTATGGCTGATGCCGAACAGGTAGTCCAGGCCGGCATTCAGGTGCAGCACACCGAAGCCCATGTCGGCGCCCAGGCCGAACACCGTGGCGATGATGCCGAAGCCATCCACCGCATAGCCGATAGGCCCATTGATGCGCTTGCCGATCAGCGGGTACAGCGCCGAACGCAGGGCCAGCGGCAGGTTGTGGCGGTAGGCGAAATACGCCAGCGCCATGCCGACGAAGGCGAACACGCCCCAGCCATGCAAGCCCCAGTGCAGGAACAGTATCTGCATTGCCTGGCGCCCGGCCTCGGCCGTGCCTGCCTCGCCCTGCGGGGGCTGCAGCATATGGGTCAGGGGTTCGGAAACGCAGAAGAAGAACAGCGTGATGCTGATACCGGCGGCAAACAGCATGCCCGCCCAGGACAGGTAGCTGAACTCGGGTTCGTCGTGGTCGGCACCGAGCTTTATCTTGCCGTAGCCGGACAAGGCGGTGACCACCACGAAGACCAGGTACAGGGTCATGGCCAGCATGTAGTACCAGCCGACCGTGTTGGCCGCCCAGTTCTGCGCTGCCAGCAACCATTCGCCCGCTGCTTGCGGTTGGGCGATGACCACCAGGCCGAAGATGAGGATGAAGCTTGCCGCAAAATAGAACACCGGGGGGTTCATGCGGATCGTGCTGTTGGCAGGGGTTGGTGCACTCATGGGGCATGCACCTCGTCGAATGACGTGAGGCTCGGATTGAACGGGTTCAGCAAAGGAATCCTCCTGTTGAACACCGGCAGCGGACCAGCGTTTTTTCGTTGAACAAGCGTTCAAGTTAAACATGGATCGAATTTCAATGCGAACCGGGGTGCTGATCGGCAGGCCCCTGTCGCGGGCTACAGAAACCCCGCAGCCCTTGCGGCAGAGGGCTTGCCCACGACAGGGTAGGAAAACACCACAAAAATCTCAGCTCAGTTCTTGTCCTGGCAATCCAACTGTAGATTGGCCTGGGTGATATTGCTCTCGGCCGGCACGCTGCGGGTCAGCCAGACATTGCCGCCAATGGTCGAGCCCTTGCCGATGGTGATCCGCCCCAAAATGGTCGCGCCGGCGTAGATCACCACGTCGTCCTCGACGATCGGGTGCCGCGCCAGGCCTTTGTGCAACGTGCCCGACTCGTCGCTCGGGAAGCGCTTGGCCCCCAGCGTCACAGCCTGGTAGATACGCACGCGCTCGCCGATGATCGCGGTTTCGCCAATCACCACACCGGTCCCGTGGTCGATGAAGAAACTCTGGCCAATGTGCGCCCCCGGGTGGATGTCGATGCCGGTGGCCGAATGCGCCAGCTCCGAACTGATACGCGCCAGCAATGGCAAGCCGGCTTGGTACAGGTGGTGGGCCAGGCGGTGGTGGATGATCGCCAGGATGCCCGGGTAGCACAACAGCACCTCATCCACGCTGCGTGCCGCCGGGTCACCGTGGTAGGCGGCCAGCACGTCGGTATCGAGCAGCACCCGCAGGCCTGGCAACGCGGCTGCAAAGTCCTGGATCAGGCGCAGCGCCTGGGCGTCGACGGCGGCCAGGTCGGCCTTGCTCTGGCGTGCGGCATAGCGCAGTTCCAGGCGCGCCTGGGCGAGCAGTGCGGTCAGCGCGGCATCCAGGGTGTGGCCCACATAAAAGTCTTCACTCTCCTCGCGCAGGTCGACCGGGCCCAGGCGCATTGGGAACAACGCACCGCACAATTGCTCGAGGATGTGCCGCATGGCCTCGCGCGAAGGCAACTCGCGCCCGCCCTGCTCGCCAATGCTCCGGCCATTGCGGCTGCGCCATTGTTCACGGGCGCCGCGCAGGCCGCTGACGATACTGTGTAATTGCCAATGCGCGGATGAGGGTTGTTCGCTCACGATGATCTCCTGCCAGGGCCAATCAAATAATTTGCAATCCACTGTACGGCAAATCCACCCCTTGGAAAAAACAACGCTTTATTCCATCCTGCGCTAAGTCGGGCATAAGCCGCGATGACGGCGAAAGCTTCCTGGCCTACCCTCAATGCAGCCTGTGCATGACAAAAAGCAAAATATGCATAAGAAAATAAGTTTTTATTATTTCCTGGCCTATCAAGCCAACTCTATAGTCGCCACCCACCACTTCCACAACAAGCGCGGGGCCTGACATGTCGAAATTCGCCAAACCGCTACTCAACGCCAGCCTGGCCATCCTGCTGGGCACCGGCCTGTTCAGCCAGGCATTCGCCGGCGAGCAACTGAAGACCATCCAGGAAAAAGGCGTGATCAACGTCGGCCTCGAAGGCACCTACCCACCGTTCAGCTTCCAGGACGAAAACGGCAAGCTGGCCGGCTTCGAAGTGGAGCTTTCGGAACTGCTGGCCAAGGAGCTGGGGGTCAAAGCCAAGATCCAGCCGACCAAATGGGACGGCATCCTGGCCGCACTGGAGTCCAAACGTCTGGACGTGGTGGTCAACCAGGTGACCATTTCCGAGGAGCGCAAGAAGAAGTACGACTTCTCCGAGCCCTACACCGTTTCCGGCATCCAGGCGCTGATCCTGAAGAAGAAAGCCGAGCAACTGAATATCAAGACTGCGCAAGACCTGGCCGGCAAGAAGGTTGGCGTGGGCCTGGGCACCAACTACGAGCAGTGGGTGAAGCAGGACGTTCCGAAAGCCGAAGTACGCACCTATGAAGACGACCCGAGCAAATTCGCCGACCTGCGCAACGGCCGCATCGACGCGATCCTGATCGACCGCCTGGCCGCGCTGGAGTACGCGCAAAAAGCCAAGGACACCGCGCTTGCCGGCGACGCCTTCTCGCGCCTGGAAAGCGGCGTGGCCCTGCGCAAGGGCGAACCTGAGCTGCTGGCCGCCATCAACAAGGCCATCGACAAGCTCAAGGCCGATGGCTCGCTGGCCAAGCTGTCCGAGAAATACTTCGGTGCCGATGTCACTAAATGATCGCTGAAAGCCTGCAACTCGTTGTCGATTCCGCGCCCTTCCTGCTCAAGGGCGCGGGTTACACAGTGCTGCTGAGTGTCGGCGGCATGTTCTTCGGCCTGGTGCTGGGCTTTGCCCTGGCGCTGATGCGGCTGTCGAAGATCCTGCCGCTGAACTGGCTGGCACGTATCTATGTGTCGTTCTTCCGCGGCACGCCGCTGCTGGTGCAGCTGTTCGTCATCTACTTCGGCATGCCGCAGATCGGCATCGAGCTCGACCCGATCCCGGCGTCGCTGATCGGCCTGTCGTTGAACATGGCCGCGTACATCTGCGAAATCCTGCGGGCGGCGATCTCCTCGATCGACCGTGGCCAGTGGGAGGCCGCCGCCAGCATCGGCATGACCCGCACCCAGGCCATGCGCCGGGCGATCCTGCCGCAGGCCTTGCGCACCGCGCTGCCCCCGCTGGGCAACAGCTTCATCTCGCTGGTCAAGGACACCGCCCTGGCGGCGACAATCCAGGTGCCCGAGCTGTTCCGCCAGGCGCAGCTGATTACCGCACGCACCTTTGAAGTGTTCACCATGTACCTGGCGGTTGCGGTGGTGTACTGGGTCCTCTGCAGCATCCTCGCGCACTTCCAGAACCGCATGGAAGCGCGGGTCAACCAGCACGACCAGGAGCACTGAAGATGATCGTAGTAGAAGGCCTGACCAAGCAGTTCAAGGGCCAGACCGTGCTCAACGGCATCGACCTGACCGTGCAACCCGGCGAGGTGGTGGCCATCATCGGCCCCAGCGGCTCGGGCAAGACCACCTTCCTGCGCTGCCTCAACCTGCTGGAAACGCCCGATGCCGGGCGCATTCAGATCGGCGCCATCAGCATCGATGCCAACCGCCCGCTCGGCGGCCAGCAGAGCGCGATTCGCCGGTTGCGCCAGCAGGCGGGGTTCGTGTTCCAGAGTTTCAACCTGTTCCCTCACCGCACCGCCCTGGAGAACGTCATCGAAGGGCCGGTGGTGGTGAAGAAGACGCCACGCGCCCAGGCCGTCGAACTGGGCCGCAAGCTGCTGGCCAAGGTCGGCCTGGCGGGCAAGGAAGACGCCTACCCCCGGCGCCTCTCCGGCGGCCAGCAGCAACGCGTGGCCATCGCCCGGGCACTGGCCATGGAGCCCGAGGTGATCCTGTTCGACGAACCCACCTCGGCACTCGATCCGGAGCTGGTTGGCGAAGTGCTGGCGACCATCCGCGGCCTGGCCGAGGAGAAGCGCACCATGATCATCGTCACCCACGAGATGAGCTTTGCGCGTGATGTGGCGAACCGGGTGATCTTCTTCGACAAGGGGGTGATCGTGGAGCAAGGTGATGCCAAGGCGCTGTTTGCCAGCCCCAAGGAAGAGCGGACCCGGCAGTTCTTGCGCAAGTTCCTCGGGACTGCGGCGTCCGAATAATCTCTATTGGATTCACTGGCCCTATCGCCGGCAAGCCGGCTCCCACAGAAACGCTGTAGGAGCCGGCTTGCCGGCGATTGGGCCAGCACAACCAGCACCAATCCCACTTCTATATATATTCCAAAAGGTTAGTTCATAATCTTTTAATAAGCCATTAGGGTATATGAACCGGACCACCGGACCAGCAAACGTTTGTCGCCATCAGCTGAAGCGACGCATCCACTTTGTGAGGTTCGGTTCTGATGACCACCCAGCCAAATACCCCATTCCACAGCGACCTCGACAGTTCGCCCCTGCTGCTGCCGGCCAAGGTACTGCGCAACGATGCCGAAGCCCTGCAAGCGGCCCGCGAACTTGCCGACAGCGCCCGCGAGCAGGCCGCCCGCCGCGACCAGCAACGCAAGCTGCCCTGGGCAGAAATCGAACAATTCACCCGCAGTGGCCTGGGCAGCATCAGCGTGCCCAAGGCCCATGGCGGCCCTGACGTCTCGTTTGAAACCATCGCCGAAGTGTTCCGCCTGATCAGCGCCGCCGACCCGGCCCTGGGGCAAATCCCGCAGAACCAGTTCGGCATGCTGCAACTGCTGCGCCTGACCGCCACCGAAGCGCAACAGGCGCTGATCTTCCGTAGCGTGCTCGACGGCTGGCGCATCGGCAATGCCGGCCCCGAGCGCGGCACCAAGGACACGCTGACGCTGAAGGCCAGGATCACCCGCGAGGGCGACAGCTATCGCATCAGCGGCGAGAAGTTCTACTCCACCGGTGCGTTGTTCGCCCACTGGGTCGCGGTCAAGGCGCTGGACGACGAAGGCCGCCAGCGCCTGGCGTTCGTGCGCCGCGGTTCGCCTGGGCTGCGCATCGTCGATGACTGGTCGGGTTTTGGCCAGCGCACCACCGCCAGCGGCACCGTGCTGCTCGACCAGGTGCCGGTCGATGCGGACCTGGTGATCGACAACTGGCGCCAGCGCGACACGCCGAATATCCAGGGCGCCGGCTCGCAGTTGATCCAGGCGGCCATCGATGCCGGTATCGCCGAGGCGGCCATCGAAGACGCCATCCGTTTCGTGCGCGAAAAGTCGCGACCGTGGATCGAGGCCAACGTCGAGCGTGCCAGCGATGACCCTTACGTGATTGCCGACATCGGCCGCCTGAAGCTCGAGCTGCATGCCGCTGAAGCGCTGCTGCGCAAGGCTGCACGGGTGCTCGACGAGGTCAATGCCGCGCCGATCGATGCCGCCGCCGCCGCGCGGGCCTCGATTGCGGTGGCGGAGGCCAAGGTGCTGACCACCGAGGTTTCGCTGCAGGCCAGCGAGAAGCTGTTCGAGCTGGCCGGCAGCCGCGCCACGCTTGCCGAGTTCAACCTCGACCGCCACTGGCGCAACGCCCGGGTGCACACGCTGCATGACCCGGTGCGCTGGAAGTACCACGCGGTCGGCGCATACCACCTGAACGGCACCCTGCCTGCGCGGCATTCCTGGATCTGATTTTTAGCCTCTGGGGCTGCTTTGCAGCCTAATCGCCGGCAAGCGGACCCTAGGGGCCCGGAGAACACCATGACAACATCTGTTATCACCAGCGATACCCAAGCCTTGGCCGTCGCCGAAGAAATTGCCCAGCAACTGCGCCGCGACAGCGCCCTGCGCGACCGCGAACGCCGCCTGCCAGACGCCGAGCTGGAACTGTTCACCCGCGCAGGCCTATGGGCCATCAGCGTGCCCAAGGCCTTCGGCGGCGCCGGTGTGTCCAACATCACCCTGGCCAAGGTCATCGCCCGCATCGCCCAGGCCGACGCCTCCCTCGGGCAAATCCCGCAAAACCACTTCTATGCCCTGGAGGTGCTGCGGGTAAACGGCAGCCCCGAGCAACAGCAACGTTTTTACGCCGAAGTTCTGGCCGGCCAACGCTTCGGCAATGCCCTGGCCGAACTGGGAACCAAGACCGCCCATGATCGCACCACCCGCCTGAACCGTGACGGCGCCGGCTACCGCATCAACGGCCGCAAGTTCTACGCCACGGGTGCGCTGTACGCCCAGCGCATCCCGACCTCGGTAGTCGATGAAGACGGCGTGCAGCAACTGGCCTTCGTCCCGGCCGACAGCCAAGGCCTGCAGGTGATCGACGACTGGAGCGGGTTCGGCCAGCGCACCACCGGCAGCGGCTCGGTGGTGTTCGACAACGTGTTCGTGCGCAGCGAAGACGTGGTGCCGTTCCAGTCGGCCTTCGAGCGCCCCACCCCGGTCGGCCCTCTGGCGCAGATCCTCCACGCTGCCATCGACACCGGCATCGCCCGCGCGGCCTATGAAGATGCCTTGCACTTCGTGCGCACGCGCAGCCGCCCGTGGGTCGACTCCGGCCTGGACAAGGCCAGCGAAGACCCGCTGACCCTGAAAAGCTTCGGCCACCTGGCGATCCGCCTGCACGCCGCCGAAGCGCTGCTCGAACGCGCAGGTGAGTACCTCGACCGCGCCCAGGCCGACAGCAACGCCGATAGCGTCGCCGCCGCCTCCATCGCGGTCGCCGAGGCGCGGGCGATCAGCACTGAAATCTCCCTCGCTGCCGGCACTACGTTGTTCGAACTGGCCGGCAGCCAGGC
>Ga0213822_1001328_pt1 | contig 14208 bp, 7 predicted proteins | sample MC6MC0908MG_FD_179872 | JGI IMG/M metagenome (GOLD analysis project Ga0213822, IMG submission 179872) | Enriched soil aggregate microbial communities from Iowa State University, Ames, United States - MC6-MC0908-MG | ecosystem: Environmental > Terrestrial > Soil > Unclassified | place: USA: Iowa...
GACAGCTTCCATGACTTGGTCAACCTGCTGCAAAGCAACAGTCGCTATCAAGATGTGCTGAAGTCGGCCGATAACCCCGAACAGTTTGTACGCGAGTTGCAGAAGGCCGGTTACGCCACCGACCCGAACTACGCCAACAAGATTTCGAATATAGCCCGGCAGATGACGAGTTATCAAAACTACGCTTCGGCAGGCGCCACCACGACTTTATAAGGTCTGAACCATGAGTTTGCTCAATATAGGGATGTCGGGTCTGTCAGCAAGCCAGACCGCGTTGGTGACCACCGGTAACAACATTTCCAACGTCGATACCGCCGGGTATTCGCGTCAGCAGACCGTGCAGACCACCAAGGCCTCCAATCAATACGGCAACGTGTTCATTGGCTCCGGCACAACCCTGGCTGACGTGCGCCGGGTGTACAACGCCTACCTTGAAGCTCAACTGAAAACCACCACCTCGCTCAACAGTGATGCGGCGGCCTATCAGGGGCAAATCACCCCGCTCGATTCCCTGTTGTCGGACAGCGGCACCGGCATGAACGGCGCGCTGACCAAGTTTTTTGCCTCGGTGCAAAACGTCAATGCCAAGCCAGGTGACGATGCCTCCCGTCAGTTGCTGCTCAGCGACGCCCAGGCCCTGAGCAACCGTTTCAACTCGATCGCCAGCCAACTGACGGCGCAGAACGAGAACATCAACGGCAACCTGACGAATATGGTTGAACAGATCAACAACCTGGCTGCCACCGTTGCTCAACTGAACAAGAAGATCGCCGAGGTCTCCAACTCCGGCGGTGCTCCTAACGACCTGCTCGATGCCCGCAACGAGACCATTCTCCAACTGTCGACCTTCACGGGTACTCAGATTGTGGAAAACGGCAGCAGCCTGGACATCTATCTGGGCTCCGGCCAGCCGCTGGTGATGGGCAACACCGTCAATACCCTGCAAGCCGTGCCGGACAAGAACGATCCGGGGCGCGTGGGCATCCAGCTCAACAGCGGTTCCAGTTCGATGGACCTGACCTCGGTGCTCACCGGTGGCGAGATCGGCGGCCTGATGCGCTACCGCAGCACCGTGCTCGACCCGGCCATGAACGAGCTGGGTCGTGTGGCCCTGGTGGTCGCCGACCAGATGAACACCATCCAGGCCTCGGGCATCGACAAGAACGGCGCCTTCGGTTCCAACCTGTTCAGCAGCATCAACAGCGCCGCTCAGATGAGCCAGCGCAGCGTCGCCGCGTTGACCAACAGCGCAGGGTCCGGCAACTTCAACGTGTCCATCGAGGACACCGGCAAGCTGACCATCAACGACTACAAAATCACCTTCACCAGTGGCACCGACTATACCGTCCAGCGCCTGCCCGATGGCACGTCGATGGGCGCGTTCAACACCGCGACCACGCCGCCTCCGGTGGTCGATGGCTTCTCGCTGACCTTCGGCAGCGGCACAGCGGCGGCCGGTGATTCGTTCAAGATCACCCCGACCCGCAACGCGGCGACCAGCATCAAGACCGAGATGACCGATTCCAAGCGGCTCGCGATTGCCGCGCCGTTGGGCGCAGCCATCACACCGGGCGGCAGCGGTACGCTGACCATTCCGGCCAGCGGCCAGCCGACGATGACCACCAAGCTGGACATCTACGACGAAGCAACCACGGCCATCATCCAGAACGGCATCAAGAACTCCATGCCAGTCAAGGTGGTCTTTGATGCGACCTCGGCCGGGGGCACCAGCCAGGCTTACCGATTGCTGGATGCCAAAGGCGGCCTGATCAGCAGCGGCACGATCAAGCCAGGCCAGAGCAACACCCTGAGCCTGAGCGTTCCGCTCAAGGACGCCAGCGGCGCCCCGATCATGGATTCATCCATACCGCCGGTGCAGCGTACCGTCACCTTCGACATGTCCATCGCCGGTTCGCCATCCGACGGTGCCGGCATTGATGTCAGCCTCACTCAGCCCGGCAGTCTGGACAACCGTAACGGTACGGTTCTGGCCGGCTTGCAGACTGCCAAGACCGTGGACACCAGTTCCGCCAGCAAAGGGATTTCCCTGAACGACGCCTACGGCAAGCTCGTGGAGGGCGTCGGCTCCAAGGCCGCCCAGGGCAAGCTCGACAGCGCCGCCACCGGTGCGATCCTGAACAACGCCAAAGGCGCCCGCGACTCGTTGTCGGGCGTGGACCTGGATGAAGAAACCGGCAATCTGGTCAAGTACCAGCAGTACTACACCGCGTCTTCGCAGATCATCAAGGCTGCGCAGGAAATCTTCAGCACATTGATCAACAGTCTTTAAGGAGCCGTAGCCCATGCGCATTTCCACCTCCCAGTTTTACGAGAGCACGGCTGCGAACTACCAGAAAAACTTCGCCAAGGTGGTCAAGACCAGCGAAGAAGCCAGCAGCCTGGTGCGTGTGAATACTGCCGCCGATGATCCGGTGGGGGCTTCACGTCTGCTGCAGCTGGGCACTCAGGCGTCGATGCTCGACCAGTACGAAACCAACGCCAACACCATCAAGGCGACCCTGGGCGCGACTGAAGCGGTGATGAACAGCATCGGCAACGTGTTGCAACGCGCCAAGGAATTGGCCGTCGGTGCCGGCAACGCCGGCTACACCGACGCCGACCGCCAAGCCAACGCCTCGGAGCTGGCGCAGATCGAAGAGCAGTTGCTGAGCCTGATGAACAGCAAGGACGAGAACGGCAAGTACATTTTCGCAGGCTCCAAGGGCGATACCATTCCGTTCACCCGCAACAACGATGGCAGCTACAGCTATAACGGCGACCAGGTGACCCTCGACCTGCCGGTTGGCGACACCATGTCGATGGCCACTAACAGCACTGGCTGGGAAGTCTTCCAGCAGGCCGTCAATACCAGCCGCAGCAAGGTGACCATGACCGCCCCCGCGGTGGATGACGGCCGTGTGGTGCTGTCCAATGGTCAGGTATCGTCCAGCGTCAGCTATAACAGCAAGTTCCGCAGTGGGGAGCCGTACACTGTCGAGTTCACCAGCGGCACGCAACTGAAAATCACCGACTCCGGCGGCAATGATGTCACCGCAGAAGCCAGCCGGGGTGGTGCTTTCGACCCCAACACCAAAAGCGGCCAGGCGGTGCAGTTCCGGGGGCTGGAATTGACCCTGAACATCAATCTGCAAACCGGTGATACCGCCGGCACCGTATTGCCCGGTCATACTTTCACCCTGGCCGCCAAGCCGGACACTTTTGTCACGACCCGCAGCCCGGGCAACCCGACCCCGGTTCAGGTTACCAACAGCACGATCACTGACCCGGTGGCATATCACGCCAGCTTCCCTACCGGTTCGGCTGTGTTGAAGTTCACCAGCGCCACTGATTTCGACCTGTACGCTGCGCCGTTGACTGCCGACAGCCAGCCGGTGTCCAGCGGCACCCTGGCCGGCAACGTGGCCACCGCTTCGGGGGTGAGCTTCACCCTGGACGGCACGCCAGCTGCCGACGATCAGTTCAGCATCGCGGTCAACACCCACGAGACCCAGAACATCCTGGACACCGTGAACCAGCTGAAAACCGCGCTGAACACGCCGACCAACAACGATCCGATTGCCGTGCAGAAGTTGCAGGCGTCGCTGGCCTCCGGTATCGGTAACCTGGCGAGCGGCACCGATCAATTGTCCAGCGGCTTGAGTTCGGTGGGCGGGCGCGGACAGGCCTTGGACAATCAGAGCGATACCAACCAGAGTCTGATCAAGGCTAACGCCCAGACTCAATCGTCGATCCGTGATTCCGACCCGGCCGAAGTGATGACTCGTCTGACCTTGCAGCAGACTATGCTGCAGGCCTCGCAACTGGCCTTCAGCAAGATTGCCCAGTTAGGCTTGTTCAACAAGATCTGAGTCGGTATCCACCGAGCCGCCAACCGTCTTTTTTTAAGCGGTTCCGGGGCGCCGATCCGAAAGGGGCGGTGCCCGCCGCTCGAGAGTTTTTACCGTGAAGCCACTTCCCCTCGTCAGCATTGTCATACCAGCCTATAACCCTCGGTTCTTTGACCAGGCACTGCTCAGCGCCCTGGCCCAAACCTATGAACAGGTCGAAATTGTTGTTTGCGACGATTCGCCTGACGATGACATTCGCCAGATCGTCGATGCCATCACCGAACCGGCTCACCCGATCCGCTATCTGCGAAACCCTCGGCGGCTGGGGCTCCAGGGCAACCTGTTGCGCTGTGTCGAGGAGGCGCGGGGTGAGTTCATCAAGGTGCTGTGTGACGACGACCGGCTGTTTGCGCCGTGCATCGCCATGCAAGCTAAGGTGCTGGTGGAACATGCCGATGTCAGCGTGGTATTTGCGCTTCGGTTGTTGTGCGATGCCGGTAATTTCATCTTGCCGCCGCGAGTCGACAACTGCCGCTTTACGCCAGGTGACGCGCTGCTCAAAGGCGACGACATGTTGGCGATTTTCGAAAGCACGCCGGCCAATTTTATTGGCAATTTCAGTTCCACTCTGATGCGTCGTGCCGATGTCCTAGAGCTATTGCCGGCGCTGCTCCAGGATGGGGTTGGGTTCGTCGCTACGCTGGATTTTGCCTTGTTCGTCTGCCTGATGCGTCGCGGCAACCTGGTGGCGCTCGGCACAGTATTGAGCATGGAGCGTTTGTATCCTGAGCGTTTGAGCAAGACGCCAGAAATGCTCAGGGCGGCTAAGGTGGAGTGGGAGTGGTTGGCGCAGATGCTTGCCGCTCGCAACGGCGAAGCGGCTCCCGCCTCTGGCTGGGTGCGCTATGTCGACCTGAACAAAGTCACCGATCAACCGCATGCCTGGCAGGAGTTGTGTGTCACCCGAATACTGGGTAACCGCAACACCGTCGTTAATGGTCGGGTGGGCGCGCAGAGTGAGAGCTACCCGGAGTTCTACCGCGAGTGGCTGTCGATCCGCCGATTCAGCGAGGTGGAGCAGCGCGTCATGCCTGCCCGGATCGATAGTTGGCCGTTGCGGCCGAATATCGTCCCGATCGTTATCGACAGCGTCGGTGATGGTGTGGCGTTGGCGGCGACGCTGCGCAGCATTGATGAACAGCTCTATCCAGCACAGGCCGTGGTGGTTTTGTCCGACGCCCACTGCGAGGCCACTGACCGCGTATTGCAGTTGCCCTATCAGTCTGACTGGGCCCGGCAACTCAATGCCATTGTTCCGCAGCTGGAAGGCGCACACTGGTTCTATCTGCTGCGTGCTGGCGATACGCTTCGTGATTCAGCATTGTTGATCCTGGCCGAGCGCGTGGCAGGGATACAAGGGGTTCTTTGCGTCTATAGCGACGAAGGAGCGCTGATGGACGCAGAGTCATGCGAGCCGGTGTTCAAGCCGGACTTCAACCTGGACCTGATGCGCGCCTATCCCTACGTCGGTCGAACCCTGGCTTTTGAGCGCGAGCGTTTCATGGCCTTGGGCGGTTTCGATCCGGCACGTGGTGAACTGGCACCTCATGATCTGCTCTGGCGCCTGGTGGAAGAAGCCGGTCCGCAGATTATCGAGCACATCGCCGAAATTCAGGTGGAGTCCGTCCTGAGCTTTGCCCAATGGTTGTCCTGGCCCGAGGTCATTGAGAATAATGCCGCAATGGTTAGCGCGCACCTTGACCGTATTGGCATGGCCCATGAGATTCGCCAAGACACCTTGCCATTGATCAATCGCATCGACTATCGGCACAGCACACGCCCGCTCGTATCGATCATCCTGCGCACCGGTGATTCGCTTGCAGCGTTGCAGCGCTGCACCGAGAGCCTGATCGAGCGCACCGCCTACACCCATTACGAAATCCTGATTGTGGACAGCGGCGTCCAGGCCCCGGCCATGCTTGACTGGTTGGCGAACATGGCGCAACTGGGCGCGAGCATGCTGCGGGTGCTGCGTTACGCTGGCGAGGATAACGATGCAGCGGTGCACAACTTCGCTGCGAGCCAGGCCCGAGGCGAGTACCTGTTGTTGCTCAGTCCACAAATCGTCATGGGTGAAAGTGATTGGCTGGACGAAATGCTCAATCATGCCCAGCGGCCTGAAGTCGCGGTGGTTGGAGCGAGAATACTCAGTCCCCAGGGCGCGATTGCCGGTGGCGGACAGATCCTTGGGTTGGCTGGGCCGGTGGGTACGCCGTTTCAGGGTGAGTCGGCAGCATCCCGAGGCTACATGCAGCGCTTGCATGTCACCCAGAACTGGAGTTCGGTCAGCAGCGATTGCCTGATGGTGCGCAAGCAAGTGTTCGAAGACCTTGGAGGTCTGGATGATGCGGCTTTTACGCTGGGCCTCAGCGATGTCGACTTGTGCTTGCGGGCGGGCAAGGATGGCTACCTGGTAGTCTGGACGCCTTATGCCAGCGTCATGCAGGTTGCTCCGCCGTCATCTGGTAAGCCTGAAGAAACAACACGGTTGGAGCGCGAGCGCGAAATTTTCTATCGCAAGTGGCTGCCCCAGATCGCCCGAGACCCGGCCTATAGTCCTTCCTTGAGCCTGGGAGGGTCCAGTTTCAGCCTCGAACCTTCGCTGCGTAACAACTGGAACCCGTTCTGCACTCGCGCCTTGCCGCTGGTGCTTGGTTTGCCGGTCAATGCAACTGCGGTGGGCCACTATCGTGTTACTGCCCCGTTGGCTGAGCTGGAAGCGGCTGGACGGGTCATTGCCCGGGTAGCCTATGAGTCGCCTTCCACTGTTGATATCGAGCGATTGTCTCCAGACACTATTGTCTTGCAGGGACGCTACAGCGAGGGTTCCGCTGGCGACATCCTGCGAATGAAGAAGTATTCCAATGCTTTGCGAGTTTTCGAGCTTGACGACTACATCGTCAGCGCACCCAAGAAAAATACCCATGCTCGCAACAAGCCGGCCAATACCGAGCAGATGTTGCGCGAGGGAATCGGGCTCTGTGATCGCGTGGTAGTGACCACTCAATCACTGGCCGATGCCCTGTCCAGTATGCACAGCGAGATACGCGTGGTGCCCAACATGCTGCAGCCCGAGCCGTGGGCCCGGTTGACCAGCCGCCGCAGCACGTCTTCCAAGCCTCGGGTTGGCTGGGGCGGTGGCACTAGCCACAGCGGCGACCTGGAGATCATCGCCGACGTGGTCCGCGAGCTGGCCAATGAAGTGGAATGGGTGTTCTTCGGCATGTGCCCTGAGGCATTGCGCCCCTACATTCATGAATTCCACGGTACGGTCGGTCTGGATACCTACCCGTTCAAATTGGCCAGTCTGAACCTTGACCTGGCACTGGCGCCGCTGGAATTTCACATCTTCAACGATTGCAAGAGCAACCTGCGCTTGCTGGAATACGGTGCCTGCGGCTACCCCGTGATCTGCACCGACACCAAGGCCTACGACGGTTTCCTGCCCTGTACCAAAGTGCGCAGCAACAGCACCGAGGAATGGATCGCGGCGATCCGCATGCACCTGGCCGACCCTGACGCCAGTTATCGGATGGGCGATGAACTGCGCGAAGCAGTGCTTCGTGACTTCATGCTCAGTGCCGATAACTTGCAGCATTGGTTGTGGGGGTGGTTACCGGATTGACTCCGAGGGGACAGGCGACTTCAGTCGCCTTTTTTATCACCTGAATCTCCAAACTTATAGGCTGATTCTGGAGAATGGTTTTTGATCACAAGTGGCGCTTCACTGTCGCTTGGACGGTACCCGCTTTTCACAACGGAGCAAGGAAGAAGCAAATGGCAGTGATTAATGGAACAAGCGGCGTAGATACGCTGGCCGGAACTAGCGGTGATGATGAGATTTATGGTTTAGGCTCGAATGACGTCCTCCTGGGCAGTGCTGGGGCTGACAAACTGGATGGTGGGGCAGGAGTCGATACGGTGGATTATTCCGCATCGGCGGCTGCCATTAACATTGATATTCGCACCGGCGTCGGCAGGGCTGGCATCGGTGGCGACGCAGAAGGCGATACGTTGTTGGCAGTGGAAAAGTCGTCGGTACAGCTTTTGACGACACTTTCACCAGCGCAATCGGTAACGTGACCTTTGAAGGCGGCGCTGGTAACGATATCTACAACGTTGCTACCACCGGCGTGAAGATCATCGAACAGGGCAATGGCGGCTTCGACGAACTGCGTACTAGCGCCGCAACGACGACCATGGATGCGTTCATCGAGAAAATGACCTACACCGGCACAGCTGCTTTCACCGGCTATGGCAACGCTAGTGACAACGTCATTACCAGCGGCGCGGGCAACGACGTGCTGTTTGGCGGTGACGGAGCTGACCAGTTCTTTGGCAGTGTGGGGGTGGATGTAGTCGGTTATACCGACAGCAAGGTGGCGGTGAATATCAACCTCAAAACTGGCATTCACTCCGGCATCGCCACCGGCGATACCTTTACTGACGTCGAAGTGATCCGTGGTTCGAATTTGAACGACACCTTTGTAGCAGATGGACGGGCGATCGGTTTTGACGGCGGTGCGGGCGTCGATACGGTGGATTACTCGACGTCGGCCGAGGCGATCAACGTTGATATACGAATCTACAAAGGTTTGCCGGGGATTGGTGGCGATGCCCAAGGCGACACGCTGGAAGGCATCGAAAAGGTCATCGGCACAGCCCTCAACGACACGTTCAGCAGCGCCTGGGGAGCGGTGACGATGGAAGGCGGGGCCGGAGACGATCTCTATACCGTCAATACCAGTGGGAACAAGACAATTGAGTTGGCCGATGGCGGTTATGACGAAGTGCGCACTAATCAGGCCACTTTCACTCTGGACCCGTTTATCGAGAAACTGACCTACACCGGCACAGCGGCCTTCACCGCTTACGGCAGCGCCACCGACAACATCATTATTGGCGGCGCAGGCAACGACGTATTGTTCGGGGGGGACGGCGCCGATCAGTTCTTCGGCGGCGCTGGGTTGGACGTGGCCGGTTATACCGACAGCAAAGTGGCCGTGAATATCAACCTCAAGACGGGCGTCCATTCCGGCATCGCTACTGGCGACACCTTTACCGACATCGAAGTGATCCGTGGTTCGAATTTGAACGACACCTTTGTAGCAGATGGCCGGGCGATCGGTTTTGACGGCGGTGCGGGCGTCGATACGGTGGATTACTCGACGTCGGCCGAGGCGATCAACGTTGATATACGAATCTACAAAGGTTTGCCCGGTATTGGTGGCGATGCTCAGGGTGACACTTTAGAGAATATCGAAAAGGTCATCGGCACAGCCCTCAACGACACGTTCAGCAGCGCCTGGGGAGCGGTGACGATGGAAGGCGGGGCCGGAGACGATCTCTATACCGTCAATACCAGCGGCAACAAGACGATCGAGCTGATCGATGGTGGCTACGACGAAGTGCGTACCAACCAGGCCATCTTCACCCTGGATCCGTTCATCGAGAAACTGACCTACACAGGTACAGCGACTTTCACCGCTTATGGTAACGCCACCGATAACATCATCATCGGCGGCGCAGGCGATGATGTGTTGTTCGGCGCAGCCGGTGCGGATCAACTCATTGGTGGAGCAGGCGTGGATGTCGCCAGCTATGGCGATAGCCGGGTAGCGGTTACCCTTAATATGACCACAGGCGTCCATTCCGGTATTGCAGCAGGCGATACCTATCAAGAGATTGAAACGCTGCGTGGGTCTGGTTTTAACGACACCTTCATCGGCGGTTCGCAAGCGATGGGCGTGGATGGCGCGTTGGGAACTGATCTGGCCAGCTATGAACAGTCCTCCAGCGCGGTGACCATCGACCTGACAACCAATGTGAATGCCGGTGATGCGGCAGGCGATACGTTTACCGCGATTGAGATCTATCAGGGCTCCGACTTCGATGACACGCTGTTGGGCTCTGCTAAAGCCGACATTTTTATTGGTGGTGCGGGCGCCGACGTCATTGATGGTCGCGATGGTGTGGACCAAGCCTGGTATATCAACAGTGCTGCCGCTGTGGATATCAACCTTCAGACGGGTATTCACCAGGGCGGCGATGCCCAGGGTGATGTGCTGACTAACATCGAGCGAGTCATGGGCAGCCAGTTCAATGATTCGATGACTGGAGACAGTCTGGCTAACTGGTTGGAGGGAGGACTGGGCAATGACACCATCTACGGGGGCGATGGCGCCGATTACATATATGGCGGCTTGTACACGGCTACAGGCCCGATGCTTCCCGGTGGCCCTGCCAACGTGGCCCAGGCCGATCAGCTCTATGGCGGTCTTGGCAATGATGCGATCACCACGGCCAGCCTGGACACCGGAACAGTGGCTTATGGCGAGGCTGGCAATGACGGTATCGCGGTGTTCAGCGGCATTGCTGATGGTGGGGCTGGCAACGATATTTTGTTGGGGAGAGGTGATGGTTTCCGCTTGTTGGGCGGGGCCGGCGATGACACTTTGACTGTCGCCGAAGATGGTCAGGGGTTCGTTAATGGAGGTCAGGATGACGATACCTACGTCATCGATACCTACGGCCAGGTCACGATCAAGGATGACGGTACAGGAGGGTTTGACCGAGTGTTGCTTAACGGAATGGAGTCGATGGACACGATAACGACCGTGCGCAGTGGCAATGACGCCTATATCTTCAATACCTCCAGCTACCATTCAGGCCAACCGCTTTCGGACATGGGCGTGAAGCTGCAAGACTGGTATGCAGGCTTCAACACTATCGAGCAGTTCCACACGTCCAATGGAGATGTCTTTACGATCCCCGCATAATCCCTGCGCGTGCCCCCTTGCCCGGGGAACTCGATCAGGAGCAGGGTTACAAAAACGCCTCTGGGTCTTATTGATCCAGAGGCGTTTTTATGTGATACGGGCGCAATCTTGCGCGGGCGAGTCCTGCCGTAAGCGGACTGTCTGGTGTGGAACTTGCAACTCAGCGCAAATCGCTCAACCAGCGTCAAGTTTCCATACGACTGTCATCAAGCCTGATTGACTGACGACAGGGATGTCACGAAAAACCAAGGGACGGATACCAGTTGAAACCCCATAACGCTATGAGTGCAGCTGTCGTTGCACCTTCCTTGAAATCAGTACTGCGCCGGGGGCTGCTCGGCGCTGCGCTGTTTTCCGGTGTGATCAATATTCTGGCGCTGATTGGCCCGGTGTTCATGCTGGAGGTGTATGACCGGGTGATTCCCAGCCAAAGCGTCCCGACCCTGGTCGCCCTGGGGTTGCTTGCGTTGGGCGTTTATGCGCTTTCAGGCCTGCTGGATATCATTCGCTCCCGGGTCATGGTGCGAATCGCTTCCTCGCTGGACCTGGCACTGTCTTCCAAGGTCTTCAAGGTGATTGCCGGTGCATCGTTGAAGACGCCCATTACTGGCGATGCCTTGAAACCGGCCCAAGAGCTGGACCAGATCCGAAGTTTCATTGGCGGACCGGGTCTGGTGGCGTTTTTCGACTTGCCCTGGATGCCGGTTTACCTCGCGGTCTGCTTTTACATTCACCCACTGTTTGGCCTTTTGGCCGCCGGCCTGATGATCATCCTCATCGCGCTGACCGTAATTACTGACCGGAAAACCCGCAAACTGATGCAGGCATCAGCCGATGCGTTGAACAAGCGCAATCATTTGGGCCAACAAGCACACCAGAATGCTGAAGCCCTGATGGCCATGGGCATGTTGGCTAACACGTCGAATATCTGGCAGAAGAATCACAGCACCTTCATCACCCTGCAACGACGCTCGATCGACATCGGCGGTTTTTACGGTGGCATTTCCAAAACCCTGCGCCAGATCGTCCAATCGGCCGCCCTGGCGCTGGGGGCGTGGCTGGTGATCAAGGGGGACATGAGCGGCGGTACGATGATCGCAGCCTCGATTATTGTGGCGCGGACCCTGGCGCCGGCGGAGCAGGTCATTGCCACATGGCGCGGCCTGTTGGGGGCCCAGATTGCTTGGAAGAGGTTATTGGAAGTGTTTTCCATGTTCCCTGATGCCCAGAGCAAGACCGAGCTGCCCGCTGCCCATCGCAGTTTGCAGGTCGAAAGTATCTTTGCCTCGCCGCCCGGCGCGCAACGCCTGACTTTGCAAAATATCAACTTCATGGTCGCTGCGGGTACTGCCGTGGGCGTGGTAGGGCCGAGCGCATCGGGCAAGTCATCACTGGCGCGCGTGCTGGTCAACGCCTGGACGCTGGCCCGCGGGCATGTGCGGCTCGATGGTGCGCCGCTCGATCTGCTGACCGAACAGGCGCGAGGCAAGTTGATCGGTTACCTGCCTCAAAGCGTCGGGCTGTTCACCGGAACCGTCGCCCAGAACATCGCCCGGCTAGACCCTTCGGCACCGGACAGCGCGATTGTCAGCGCTGCGCAATTGGCCGGTGTGCATGAGCTGATCCTGCAATTGCCCCAGGGCTATGAAACCCAAGTGGGCGAGGGCGGAGTGAACCTTTCGGCCGGCCAACGGCAGCGGGTGGCATTGGCCAGGGCACTGTTTGGTGATCCGTTCCTGGTGGTCTTGGACGAGCCGAATTCAAACCTCGATGCCGAAGGCGAACAGGCACTGGCCAAGGCCATCCTGATACTCAAGGCTCGTGGCGCAATCGTGGTGGTGATTGCCCATCGAACCAATATTCTGGCGGTGATCGATCAGGTACTGATCCTCGAGAACGGCGTGCAAGTCGCTTACGGCCCCAGGGATGTCGTCCTTAAACGGCCTCCCGTAGCGCCTCCCAAGCCCTCCAATAATGTGGTGGAACTGGGAGCGTCGAACTGATGCATACCGATCAAGAAGTCACCCTGACCGATTCCTTGTCCCGTCATCTGCGTTGGGGGGCGATCTCATTGGTGGTGCTGCTCGGCGGAGGGCTGACCTGGGCGGTATGCACCAATCTGTCCGGCGCAGTGATCGCCACGGGCGTTGTGGCTGTGGAGGGGAGCGTCAAGACCGTCCAGCATCCTACCGGCGGCGTCGTCGCCGAACTCCTGGTCAAGGAAGGGCAGACTGTTGCGGCGGGAGATGTGTTGCTGCGTCTGGACGCAACCTTGCCGGCCGCCAGCCAAGCCATTGTGAGTAAATCCTTGAATCAGGCCTGGGCCCGGCTGGCTCGCCTGGAGGCCGAGCGGGACAATGCCAGCGAAGTCCCGCTGCCCAAAGAACTGCTGGCCCGCATGAGTGTGGATGAGGCCAAAGCAGTCATGGTCATCGAGCAGCAATTGTTTTTCGACCGACGCGCTTCCCGAGACGGCCAGAAGAAGCAACTGCGCGAGCGCATCCAGCAACTCAACGAAACCATTGCCGGCCACGACATCCAGCAGAAAACCAAGCAAGAAGAAATCGAGCTGATCGACAGCGAGTATCAGGCCGTCAAGAAACTGTTCGACAAAGGCATGATGACCCTCGACCGGGTCAATGCCTTGGCCCGGGGGATTGCCCGGTTGCGTGGAGAACGGGGCCAGCTCATGGCATCGATTGCCGAGGCGCGGGGCAAGATCGCCGAAACCGAGTTGCAACGACTCCAGGTTGACCAGACCTTCCGCAGTGAGGTGTCCCAGGAGTTGCGTGATCTGCTTGCCCGGCAAGGTGAGCTGATCGAACGGGAAATTACCGCCAGCGACCAGCTCAGACGCATCGACATCACCTCGCCTATTGCTGGTCGTGTACAGCAATTGGCGGTGCATACCATTGGCGGCGTGATTTCCCCCGCCGAAGGACTGATGCAAATCGTACCGGCCGATGATGAGTTGCTGGTGGAGGCGAAGATCAGCGCCCAGGATATCGACCAACTGACGGTCGGGCAGTCGGCGATCTTGCGCTTGAGCGCCTTCAACCGCAGCACCACGCCGGAACTGACCGGCACCGTGGTGCGCCTGTCAGCGGATTTGATTCAGGATGAACGTACCGGGATTGGCTTTTACCGGGCGGGCATCAAGATTCCTCAAAGTGAGTTGGCAAAACTCCAAGGGCTTGCCCTGGTGCCGGGGATGCCTGTGGAGTCGATGATCCAGACCGGCTCCCGGAACGTTATGTCTTATTTGCTTAAACCGATTAGCGACCACGCCCAACGAGCATTCAGAGAGGGCTAGTTCTTCATTCTGAATGGCCGACGAGGTTATACAGCGCCAGAGCTTTGGATATCAGCATTCGCTGGCGCGTTTCCTGCAAGCCCCTCTCATATCGCCATAAAACGAGCGCTTCCGGCGAATCGGAGCGCCCGGATCGGCATTGAAGGTGTAATCCCCGCGCCCGCAAAGCGAAACAACGCTTGGCCGAGCCTGGTGATGAACAAGAGGG
>Ga0213822_1001332_pt1 | contig 14155 bp, 13 predicted proteins | sample MC6MC0908MG_FD_179872 | JGI IMG/M metagenome (GOLD analysis project Ga0213822, IMG submission 179872) | Enriched soil aggregate microbial communities from Iowa State University, Ames, United States - MC6-MC0908-MG | ecosystem: Environmental > Terrestrial > Soil > Unclassified | place: USA: Iowa...
TCGGCGTTGGCGGTGCATTGACTGCCAACCTCGTCAGCCTGAACAACATCGGCATCGAAACCGGCGAGACCGAAACCTCGCGCACTTTCATGTCCGAGCGTACGCGCAGCCCAGGTGGCTGGCGCGCCGCCGCCAATGACTTCACCAACAAATACTGGTTGCAGAGCCCAGGCTACAACGCCGATAACCTGGGTGGCCTCGAAGCAGCGATGAGCCGCTTCATCGGCATGACCGAACGTGAGGTCCCGCGGTTCCGCACCCAGACAAGTACTACCGATAACCAGACCTACGCCGCGATTATCCAGGCCGGCGGCGCAGTCGATGTCCGCACCTCGGGCAACACCGACAACAGCGTCGTGCGTGGCGGCTACAACTACGTCGGCGCCGGCCCGCGCACCGATACCCAGGCTGACAACGTTTTCTCCACCCGCGTCAGCGTCAATCGGCAACTGCCCCCGAACCTGACCCAGCAACAGGTCGATCCGCTGGCCCTGCCAGGTTTTGATTTGCCAACCGGGCAAAACGGCCTGTTCCGCATGAGCGGCGACGCCTCGACCACGCCGACCCAAGGCTCAGGCCTGACCCAAGTGCGCGGCCTGCCGGACAGCTCGTTCCGGACCAATCCGCAAAAGTACCTGATCGAGACCAACCCAGCGCTGACTGACATGCGCCGCTTCATGAGCTCGGACTACCTGCTGGCGAACCTGGGCTACGACCCGGACGTCGCCGCCAAGCGCCTGGGCGATGGTTTCTACGAACAACGCCTGATCCAGCAAGCCGTCATCGCCCGCACCGGCCAACGCTTCCTCGACGGCCAGACCTCCGATGACGGCATGTTCAAGTACCTGATGAACAACGCCATCGCCAGCAAGGACGCACTGAACCTGTCCCTGGGCGTGAGCCTCACCGCCGAACAAGTCGCGGCCCTGACCCACGACATCGTCTGGATGGAAACCCGGACGGTGAACAACGAGCAGGTGCTGGTGCCGGTGCTCTACCTGGCCCAGGCCAACAACCGTCTGGCGGCGAATGGTGCGCTGATCCAAGGCGTCGATGTCAGCCTGATCGCGGGTAAAAACCTGAACAATGCGGGCACCTTGCGTGCGTCCAGCAACCTGAGGGCTTCGGCTGGCGACAGCTTGGTCAACAGTGGGTTGATGGAAGCGGGTGGTCGGCTGGATGCGTTGGCGGGTAATAACCTGACTAATAGGGCGGGTGGGGTTATTACTGGGCGGGATGTCAGTGTCGTGGCCGTGGCCGGTGATTTGACCAACGAACGAACTATCACCACCCATGCCAGCAGCACCGGGTACAAGACCGAACAGCGTGGTTTTGCCGACAGCGCGGCGCGGATTGAGGCGAGTCATGATCTGAGCGCGGGCGCTGGGCGGGATATCGCCAATGTTGGGGGCGTGCTCAAGAGTGGTAACGACGCGAACTTGCAGGCGATGCGTGATGTGAACATCACTTCCGCCGAGCAGGTGGACAGCCATACGCAGGGCAGTAAACACCGGGACCAGACCATTACCCAGAATGGTTCCAGCGTAACGGCTGACCGCGAGCTGACGGTCACGGCCGGGCAGGACCTGAGGGTCGTTGCGAGCAACGTCATCGCCCAGACCCGCCTGGCGCTGACAGCCGGGCGCGATATCGCCATCGAGTCCGCGGCCAACGAAAGCCATCGCGCATCCCAAAGCAAAAAAGTCAAAAGCAGCAGCGATCTGGTTCGCCAGCAGTCGTCGCTTGTCCAGTCGGGAGGCGACCTTAGCGCCAAGGCGGGACAAGACCTGAGCCTGGTGGCCAGCCAGATGAAAGGCGCCAAGGATGTTGCCCTTGACGCCACGCGCGATATCAATCTGTTGTCCGCAACGGACGAAGCCGCTGAGTTCTATTCGAAGAAAAGCAAAGGCTCCTTTGGGCGCAGTAAAAGCGAACAACGGGAAAGTTATCACAGCACCAACATCGCATCCGTGGTGGAGGCGGGGCAGGACCTGACGGTCAATACCAGCCAAGCCGCCGGTGGCGGTGTCACGCTGGATGGCGGTCGTAACGTCACCGTGATCGGCAGTCAGTTGAAGGCCAGCAATGACCTGGTCGTCGGTGCCACGGGTGATGTGGCAGTGCTCTCGGGTGTTGAAGAGCACGGCTCCTACAGCAAGAAAACCAAATCGGGTTTCCTTGGCTTGTCCAAGAGCGGCAAGAGCGAGTTGAAGACCACGGCCTCCCAGGTAGCCAGTGAGCTGGAGGCCGGCAACGACGTGGTCATCGCGGCGGGCAACGACTTGCGCGTGCGGGCCAGTGAGACCTCTGCTGGCAATGATGTGGAACTGCGTGCGGGTCTGGTCAATGACAGTGGTGACATTAACCTCGTCTCGGCCAACGATACGGCTTATAGCCGGAGTGAGGAGTACAAGAAGAAAACTGGGCTTTCGGTGTCGGGTGGTTTCCTGTCCTTCGCTTCAGCCAAGAAGGCCGGACGCGAAGCCCAAAGCAGCACTAGCGTGGGTAGCCAAGTGAAGGCTGAACGCGACGCCGCTTTGCAGGCCGAGCGCGACATCAACGTCATTGGTAGCAGCATCAAGGCCGGCGGCAACGTCAGCCTGGACGCCGGACGCGATGTGAATGTCCTGGCCGCGCAGAACAGCCGTTCCGAGCAGGACTGGGAAAAGAACAAACAAGCCGGGATCGGTGTGTCTTCGGATGCCAACGGCATCAATTTCTTCGCCGGCGTGGACCGTACCAAAGAGAAAAACCGGCTGGAACAGCAAACCGCTGCCGCCAGCCAGATCAGTGCCGGTCAAAACCTGGCCGTCAACGCCAAGCGAGATATCACCCAGATCGGCTCAGACCTTGAGGCGTTCAACGATATCGACTTGACGGCCGGTCGCAATATCAAGATCGACGCTGCCCGCGAAATGCAACTGATCGAGCATCAACGCGAGAGCGAACGAAACGGCGCCAGCCTGAGCATGAACCACAACTACGGCCGAACCCGCGATGCCGTCAAAGGTGCCGGCCAGGGCGAAGACGGTGTCAGCAAGGCTTCCAGTACGTTGAAGGCGGTGGACGGCGTTTCCCAATTCGTTTCAGGCCCTACGTTCGACGCCAAGATTGGTAACAGCAAGCAGAGCACCAGTCAGCAGGTCATTGAACAGACCCGTCGCTCGTCGACGCTGAACGCAGGCAACGATCTGAACATGGCTGCCAACAACGATGTTCAGATCAGCGGCAGCCAATTGATCTCCGGTCGCGATATCAATGTCAAGGGACGCGATGTCACCCTCGATGCCGCCAAAGGCAGCTACGCCGAAGAGACTCGTGAGCGACAAAGTTGGGGCGGTATCCATGGTGGAACCAGCGGCGGCTTCAAGCTTGGCGTCGGTGGCAGCAATGGTATTGCCAGCGGCGACAGCGAACAGCAAACGTCGACGGTCACTTCCCTGGATGCGGCGCGGGACGTCAACCTGCAGGCGAGCAATGACCTGAACCTGATTGGAACTCAGGTCAAGGCTCAGCGTGATATCGACCTGCGCGCCACCAACAACCTGAACATTCGCGCCGCCCAGAACGACAGCGGCAGCGACAACACCCGCAAGAGCGGCGGCGGTGAGGTAGGCCTCAGCGTCGGCTCTGAAGGCGTCGGCATCTACGCCAGCGTCAATCTGGGCAGAGGCAACCTGGAGCGTGAAGCCCAGCGGCAACAACAGGCCTATCTGTACGCAGGTAATCGCCTGGGCTTCACCAGCGGCAAAGACACGAATATCGCCGGTGCGGACCTGCGCGGCAATGAAGTCATCGGCCGGGTTGGCCGCGACCTCAATGTCTCGTCGGTGCCTGATACGGGCAAGGTCGAAGGCAAGGAATTCGACCTCAGCGTGACAGTGACCGTGGGGCCGGGCGCGGGTGTCAGTGGTTCGGTCGGCTATGGCCAGACCACTGGCTCGACCGAATGGGTCGAGCAACAGACCCGCATCACCGGGCAGGACAAGGTCGACATCCGTACCGAAAACCACACCCAGCTCGACGGGGCGCTTATCGCTTCGGATACCGGCAAGCTCAAACTCGACACCGGCACGCTGGGCTTCAGCGACATCGCTGGCAAGGACAAGGAGCATGGCTATTACCTGAACGTCGGTGGCAGCTACTCCAAGGGGGGCGGCGGAGCCCAGGACAGTAGTCAGGTCGGCAAGGGCGAAAAGGACAAGAACGGCTGGAGTGTCGAAGGCTGGAACTATGAGAAGGACCGCCAACAGCTCGTACGCGCCACAGTGGGGGCGGGCGACGTCGTGGTGCGCAATGACGCCGGGACCGGAGCCGATTCGACCAAAGGCCTGAACCGCGACGTCGACAAAGCCTACGAAATCACCCGGGATGATGAACACCGTACAGACCTGTACGTGACCAAGTCTTCCGTGACGGCAGCCCTTACGCCGATTGAAACCGCCAAGGAGTGGACCAAGCAACTCCGCAGTTACGACGAAACTGCCAAGCAGAACTTCCAGCAAGCCGGTAACGACTTCAATGCGGCGGTCAACAAGATCGAGGCAGGGTTGGGGCGAAAAATGGATGCGGGTGCCTCGGCGATGGTGGGCGTCGATTTCGCCGAAGCGACTATGGAGGCGTTGATCATCGGTGGTCTGACGCGTGCTCAGGCCATGAAGACCATGGGGGATCCAAATTTCCAGGAGCGGGTGCTGGCTGAGGTAGGCCTGCTCGCTGGCGTGGACGTGAAGCAGATCGAGGCCATAAGCAAGGAAGTTCAGGTGCCCTCGTCTAACGCAGAGCGCCCATCGGGTTTGGAACTCGCCCCTACCTCTGTCACTGATGACGATGTCGAGAAGCTCAGCCTTGCCCAAGATACCTTACGGACATTTTCGGGGATCAATGAGTACGCCGCTGCGCATGAGGACGAGAAGCAAGCGATTTCCGTGGTCATTGCTATGGCACAAGGCCCTAAAGGGCTCGTGCAACTGGCTGTCATCAACGCGGCCTCCGAAACCGAGTCGGGCAAAGCACTGCTGGAGAAAACCGAACAATTAAGTAACGCACTTGGGGAAAAGCTCGCGAGTGAGTTAGAAGGTACAACGCTCGATTCAAAATACGAAACAGACAGGTTCCTGATCGGCGGCGGTCAGTTCATGGCCTCGGTGTTGACAGGAGTGCTTTCGAAACGTAAAGGTGTGGAGGAGCGTACTTCTGTTTCGGTGATGGATGGGAAGGGTGCAAAAGGGCCGCACGGGACTACGGTTGCTGAGGAAGTGTCTGGTATCAGGAATTTAGGCGATCCTGATGCAGGACAACTAAATATTGATCGTATTCGACCTGTTAATGGTCGTAGTCCGATAAATTCACAGAGGTACGCAAACACCACAATTCCTTTGGGCGATTTGCCTGCGGAAATTGCTCAAAAATACCCGAAAAGTGTTCATTTTTCCGGAGCAGGGTATCCTGATTTCACCCCCTATGCCGTGAAGAAAGTACGAATCGAATTGACAGGGAACCGCGATCGAGACTTTAAGTTGGCTAATCAATCTTCCGGTTATAAACGTACACCTGATAATTTTACTTGGCATCATCATCAGGAGTCTGGCTTGATGCAATTAATTCCTTCAGATTTACATGATGCTGTACGCCATACTGGTGGTGTGGCAACCTCTGGAATAAAACCGTATAAATAGGAGTTTTGTTGATATGATTGAAATAATAGAGCCTGGAAATTCCATCTCAGATGACGCAATGAAATTGCTAGAAAGCTTTATTGGGGTGACGTTGCCTAGAGAATATTACCAATTCTTATCTAGTAAAGGAGGAGGTTACCCTGAGCCAGATAGTTTCCGTTTTATGGATAATGAGGATGGGTCGTCTGTTCAACGGTTTTACGGTTTGAATAGGAGTGATACATATGATTTTGTCAGGAATCTTAACTTATATAGAGAGCGTATCCCCGGAGGATTTATAGCAATTGCATGTGACCCTGGAGGCAACCAAATTTGCTTGGGTATTAAAGGGGAGGTCAGAGGCAAGGTGTATTTTTGGGATCATGAATTAGAAAAGTGTGATGGGACAGAGTCTGATGATTCAAATATGACGCTGGTGTCGAGTAATTTTTCTGATTTTTTGAATGGGCTATATGAGCTTGACTTATAGAAAAAGGGGATAGATTTATTTTATGAGATGCAGAGAGGGCAGGCTTATTAGCTTGCTCGGGGTGTTCTAAAATAAATCTGTCCCCTTTTCGTCTCGGCATACCCGCCGAAGAAAGGAACTGAATAATGAATGTCATACCGCTAAGCCATACGAAGCAGAAATTAATTTTCTACGTGGCCCAAGACTTAGACCTGTCCGTTAGGTTTGATGTTAAGCAACTTATGAACGAGCTTGCTGTGTCAAGGAATTGGAGTATTGCACCGCCCAGTTTTATTGATGAAAAAGACGAGAATGATCTAGAGGTGGTGGGTGGAATGCTAGAGATTTATTCAGCATTACCACCGGATACGCTTCCTGTTGGTATGGACTCGAAGAACCTAGAGGACGTAGAAATTTTGATTGAGGCTGTCAGAGCCCTATCTGAGAAAAATTGTCTGTCCTTTGAATTCCAATTAGATGCTACTTATGTTGGTTGCATTGAGGATGGTGTCGTAGATCGAGTCCTTCAGGAAGGCTTGCTTACGCCGTGGAGAAATAATCTCAGTGGGGAAGGTGAATAAAATCGGAAAAATGGAAGATTTATTTGTTTGGCTTGGTAAGGGGGCGGAGTTATTCTTCAAGTGATGGGCGTGGCATAAAATAAATCTTTCTCCTTGCTCCGTCCTCCTACTTTTGGAGACCAGTAGAATGAACAAGCAGTCAGGTTTTTTACTTGATAAGGTGTTGAGGCATGATCTTGTTTTGGTTCATGTGACTGGCGCTCCAGGCCCGCAGGTCTTGCGGGCGAAAATTGCGAAAAGGGGACAGATTTATTTTATGAGGTCAGCGAAAAGGGGACAGATTTATTTTATGAGATGCAGAGAGGGCAGGCTTATTAGCTTGGTCGGTGTGATCTAAAATAAATCTGTCCCCTTTTTTCTAGATGGGAAGGGTGCAAAAGCAACCGCGCCTTCGAAAACGGTGGTTCAAGAGCTTGAGGTAGACTCCTATAAAAATCTTAAGGCAAGAGAAGTCGTCGGAGATGGTCTAGAGCACGATCATATCCCTTCATTTGCTGCGTTGCGCACAGCAAAGGAAGCAGAACTGGGCCGCCCCCTTACTGAGTTGGAAACCAAGACTCTCTACCAAAATTCTACTGCTGTAGAGGTCCCACGAGATGTACATATTGCAGGTCCCACCTATGGCGGAAAAAACACTCCTGCTCAGATTCAGCAAGATGCGGCGGATCTGTGCGGTGCAGTTTGTCGTGACACAGATGCACTGCGAGCAAATTTGAACAAGCGAGGTTATGATTCTAAGCTTGTGGATGAAACTGTTCAAAAAATAGTGGAAAGAAATCGCACGATAGGGGTTATTAAATAATGAATACGTGGTCGGATTTTGTTCGGGCTCTTGGCCAAGATGAAGGTGGGCCAATGGTGACTGAGTTGTATCGGAAGGTAGGAGAGCCTCCAGCTATTTCAGAGACCCCGGATAGCTATAATGATCCCGAAGGGAAGACAAGATTTTATAAGTTTATTAAGTCCGGCTTGGAGCTAGGATTTCGCTCGGGGAAGTTAAACCACATTCATTTTTTTGTGCAGCGCCATGAGGGGTATTCTCCATACAAGGCAGATGTGCTTGGTCGTAAAGCTCAAACATGGCGTTTTCAAGATGTTATTGCAGAGTTAGGCCCACCTAGCAAAGAGGCGCCAGGTAGAGTTGATATGTTAATCGGCTATGTGCAGCAATGGCTAAAGTACGATTTTGAAACACACACTCTACGCATGGAGTTCTCGGAAAGTGGCCGCTTGTGGAAAGCAACACTTATGTCAAGTATTGCTCCGGGCTGAGCAGCAGGTTAGTGCAGATATGAGCCGTAGTTGGTGCGAAAGTAACCGGGGGTGCTGTTTTTCATTTCGTAGATGGTGTTCGGTTTCTCCAAGGAGAAAGGGGGCAGATTTATTTTATGAGGTGCAGAGAGAGCAGGGTTATTGGCTTGTTCGGTGTTCTAAAATAAATCTGTCCCCTTTTTTCGCTTTTTTTCGCGCGGATATCAATTGACGCCTTTAGGGCCGCGAGTTATGAAGGGCAAATGAAACTGGCGAGCAAGGATTTGTTAGGGGCTATTCAGCAAGGTCAAGTTAAAGCTTCAAGCTTTACTGCTAAGCAGCTCCAGCAGATTAGCGAGGGGGCAAAGAAAATCGATGGGTATACGTGGCATCACCATCAGGATAGTGGACGAATGCAGTTGGTCCCTGAACTGATTCATAAGAAGACGGGGCATATTGGTGGAGAAGCCATGGGAGGTGGAATGTGAGCCTGAGTGATCCTAGTTGCTTCAGTGATGAGCTGATGGCATTCGTTATCACCTGTCTCTTTTGTGGAGCTATAAGCAGGGATGAGCTTAATTTGTGGTGCGCTCACGCTTTGGCGCTGAATAACGCTCCAGTATTCTTATATGACTTAATGGATTTCCATGATGAAATTTTCAAGGTCTATAAGGTAATTGGCTATGTCCCCCATTGGGAGCATGCGGAAGATGACGAACATGCTTTGTATGGTATTGCTGTTCGTCGAGGGTTTGAGCCTTATGACATGCCTTTAACGTCAGATGAAGCGCTTGCGCATCTCGATGCGTCGCCAGATGTTGAGCGGCTGTTTGGTCAGGTTTTTGACTTTATCAAGATGTAGTAGGTGCAAAAGGGCATGGTTAATTTGTACCTCACGTAATTAGCGAAAAGCGAAAAGCGAAAAGTGCGAACGAAAAGGGGACGGATTTATTTATGATGTGTAGAGAGCGTGGGCTTACTGGCTTGCTCGTGATAAATAATCCGTCCCTTTTTTGCGCTCAGTTCTGACGCTGATCGGCGTGCCGAGGTCTTGGGAACCGTGATCGATTCCGGTCGTGGCGAAGGCATGGTTGTGTTGGCGCTGTTTGAGGAGATTTTGCGCAATTGTGGCGCAGTTCTTGACGAACTGCGCCACAGCTCGTCGCAGCAGATGGATGTAGTCGCTCCCGACGGTCGGGACTACGTTATGGCCACAAATAAAACCAATACTGCCCCGCATAAATGGGTGGCATTGGGTTATCGACCAACCTAGCAGATTGACTCCCTAGCGCTTCCAGTCCTTCACCACATCATCGATGACGGCAGTGGCAATGTCTCTAACGGATCGTGAAACGGGCGACCCCAAGCTCGCCCGTTTTCATTTACTCAGCCGCCAGCGCCCGCAACCGTCTCCCAATAACATCCATCACATCACACCCATCACGCAGCGATATCGTCAGCATTTTGCAAAAGTCGGAGAGCACCAGCGTGTCGGCGCTGATTTCCGAGCGGAACGCGATGTTCTCCAGCAGTTGGGTCACGGTGCGGATGCGGTAGTCGGCGGTTTCGAAGAGGACGTCGAGCGGGGCTTCGGTGTCGATGAGCAGGGTGGCGGGGATGCAGTCGATGCCGGTGATGGGCATGTATCGTTTCATCGGTAGTACCTCATTCAATTGAAAGGAGCTACCTCGCTAATCGAGTCGCCAAACCCGAGTCGCCATTAGGGCGACGACGGAATATAGGCCGCCCTGCTTAAGAGCTACAAGACGTCACTTTCCGAGCTTCATGTAGGATTTTTGGTCTGTCGGTGGTTGTATTTCGCCACGTTGGTTTTCGGCGAGCAAAGGAGCCAGAGCAGCCACTCCAAGCTCGTTCCCGAAACACTCAGTTGAGCCATTTGACCTTGACATAGGCGGCGTAGGCGAATAGATTTTCGCCCAGCAGCTCAGTACAGCGCGCAGGCAATTGTTAGAACCTGCCCAGCAGTCCTGAGCTTTTTTTTGCCCAAGGAAAAGCCAGTGAAGCGAACCGCCGTTCTCATCGATGGAGGATTTTTCTTCCAGAGGGTTATGTTTTTCGGCCGTAAGTACTTCAGCAAGGAACTGCTGATATCCGCCGACCACCTATCCCAAATCATAAAAAAGTTAGTGAAGCTTCACATTGAAGACGAGCGCTCAGCGAGCCGCGAGTTGTATCGAATTTACTACTATGACTGCCCATCTCCCTCCAATCAGGTTCGATTACCAATAATTCCAGACGGTCACAAATCTGCTGGCCATATGGACTTCAAAGCTCATCCTCCCTACAGATTACGAAGAGATCTCCACGATCAGCTTCGATCGAGTCGAAAAACGGCGCTTCGACTGGGCGAACTGGCCAAAAGCGGTGACTGGCAACTGAATTCACACTCCCTTAGAGCCCTGTTGCGTGGTGAGAAGGTTTGGGCAGAGCTCACGAATGATGATTTCCATTACAAGGTTGAACAAAAGACTGTCGATACCAAGTTGGGTATGGACATCACGACTCTCGCCCTTGAAAAGCTCGCCGATGTCATTGTGTTAATCGCTGGTGATTCGGATTTTGTGCCTGCTGCGAAATTGGCGAGAATGAAGGGAATCGATTTCGTACTTGATCCGATGTGGGCCAACACGACTGGGAGCTTAAGTGAGCATGTGGATGGGCTTCGGTCATTCGATATCGTTCGTCTCATTAGGGATGCCACTGGCCAACCTGTTACGACTCGGCCCGACTGGTGGGATGCTCGGACGAAGAGTACGGCGCAGCTGTATGAGAATGTCGAGATTGCCGTTGCTGGTGATCTGGAACCTGATCCTGGACTGATATCGCAAATCGGTGCGCATCAGTAAGCAGCAGGCAGATGAACTCCATTCGCAGCACCTACGCCGCCCACTTCGGACTAGTAAACCGTGCACAACCCCACCCGCAACGCGCTGACCACCCAACTCGCCACCCTCCCCGATGACATCACCACACGTGCCGCGCTTTACCGCGACCTGCTCGACACCGCCGAGGTTTCATTGGACGGCGTACGCCTCGCCGCAGGCCTGTGCGATCCGGCTGCTAACGTCGTTATTGCTCACCTGAACACCACGGCACATGCCAACCGCCCCGGACCATTGCTGGCGCAGCTTCGCAACTTGCCGGTCGATCATCTGGAGTTGGATAACGCCGAGCCGGCGTGGTGCGATGCCCTGGCTGGGCTGCCCTTACGCACACTGGTGCTCAACAGCCCACGTTTCAGTTGCGATCCAAGTGTATGGCAACGCTTGCCAGACCTCGCTCTCGAGCGCCTGGAAATCAGCGGATTTTCCCGCGCCGATAACGCCACCAGCCTGCCTTCCCTCGAACGGCTGCGCCGGCTGACGTTAAGCACCTACGGCGAAGACTTCGACGACAAATTCTTCGAGCAACTCGGCAATAGCCCGCTGCAAGAACTGTCGCTGAACCGATGCGATGACGTCACCGACGATGGCCTTTTCGGGCTGTCAAACCTCAAGTTGCGCTCACTCACGTTGGAACGCGTCGGCGAGCTGACTTTCCGTGGGATGGCGCATTTATGCAGTCACCCTCTTGAGCAACTGTCCCTCGGCTGGAGCAGCGCAATCCTGAAGGACCCTGCATGGCTCTCCCGCCTGAGCGCATTGCGCTCCCTGAGCCTGGATCAATGTTACGCAACGGACGCCACGCTGCACGCCATTGCGGATCTGCCCATCGAACGGCTTTCGCTCTCATCTTCGTATGTTGGTGAGGATGACCTTGAGGCCTTGGAAGGCATGCCGCTCGCCGACCTGGATCTCAAATCTTCACGGCAAGTGATCGAGCGGCTCGATGTGCTGCACGGGTTTCCACTCAAGCGCTTGGGGCTTTCCGATGTGCAAGGCATCGATGCAGATACGTTGAGCGATCTGCGTGGTTTGGAGTTGGAGTCCCTGGACCTGTCATTGAACGACCTCACTTGGAAGGAACTGAAACAACTCGCCGGCCTGCCACTGAAGCGACTGAAGCTCAGCTTTTGTCGCGGCGTGGATGGCAAGGTTCTGCGCAAGCTCGTCGAGCTGGGCTTGCCGTTGGAGCAACTTGAAATAAGCGGCCTGGACCTGCGCGATGCTGACCTGGCCTGCCTGCGCGATCTGCCGCTGCGGCGCCTGGGTTTGTATGACAGCCCTTGGCTCACCGACGCCGGAGTGGCCCACCTTGTTCGGCTGCCGTTGAGTGATCTGACGATCTCGGCAGATCCCGGGGAATCGCGGATTACGTCAGCCGCAGTGCCGCTGTTGGAGCAATTGCCGCTGCACACATTGGCATTGCTGAACTGTTCCGGGATCAGTGCCGAGGGTTGGGATCGGTTGGCCAGGTTGCCAGCTCGCGTGATGGGGCCAGGTATATAGGCTGACGCTAGTCACTCATCGTCCTGGCGCAAAAAGCGCTTGCGGCAAACGCGTGGTGTCTTTGTATGCCCAACAAAAAGCCCAGCTATTTTGCTGGGCTCAAATTTCTGTTTTGTGCTGGTTATGCGCAGTGAGGAACCTTTTCCACTTCCCTGTGAATCTGTTCCCCTTTAGCAATCTCAGCTGTACGTAAATCATACGCAGTCTGCAGATTCAGCCAAAACTGCGCTGACGTTTCCAATGCGGCGGCCAGGCGCAAAGCAACATCGGCGCTGATGCTACGGCGCATCAAGACAATGTCATTTACGGTGGGGGCAGAAACGTGCAAAGCCCTCGCAAGCGCAGCCGCGGTAAGGCCAAGCGGTTCCAGATACTCTTCTTTGAGAATTTCTCCAGGGTGTACGGGTCTCATGCCATTCTTAAACATGATTCACCTCAGTGATAATCTACGATTTCTACATTTTCGGGGCCGTTGGCGCCCCAGACAAAACAGATCCGGTACTGACCGTTAACCCGGATGCTGTGCTGGCCTTCCCTGTCGCCATACAGCTGCTCCAACCTGTTTCCAGGAGGAGAGCGCAGGTCGTTGAGATCGACCGCAGCATCGAGCATGCCCAGCTTTCGTTCTGCCACTGAAAGGACGGCTGCCCAGCGCCGGGTTTTGCCGGTTTCAAAAAGAGCTTGGGTGTCGGCGCATCTGAAGCTTCTTATCATCTCTTAATGCTTAACGTTATGCGTTAAAGCGAGTCTACATCGTTTGCTGGGATACTCAACTGGTTGTTGGGACCTTCTGTCAGCAGGCTCAGCCCCTTGCGCTTCAGAACCAACTATTCAGATACAAAGTGGCAGTTGAATATTCTCTAAGTGCATGATTTTCGATGATTAATTTTTTGAAGTCGGAGGGTTTGAACCCCTCCGACGGTTTACGCCGTTCGATGACTGACCCGCATCAAGCCGAGCCCCATCATGAACGGCCAGCTCTTTACCAGTTGTAACTCAACTTAGCGGTCACTTCTCGACCCGGGTTGTAGTAGTTCGCAGTCCCCGAACCAACCACATGTTGCTCATCCAGCAGGTTACTGACGTTAATCGCCAGGTCAGTGCCTTTGAAGAGTTTGTAGTTGAAGGCCGCATCGAAGAGCGTCGTGCCATCGCTGGTGCCGGTGTTGGCGGCGTCGAAGTAATAGGAGCCCACATAACGTGCACCCAGGCCAACGCTGACATCGGTGTCGGGGATGTTGTAATAGCTCCACAGCGACGCCGAGTGTTTGGGGGCCGTGGCGAACTCATTCCCTTTGAGGGAACTGCCGTCGTACAAAGTACCGCGCAACACTTCGGACTCCATGTAGGAGTAGCCACCCACCAGGCTCAGGTTAGGGGTGAGCTCAGCCTTGGCTTCCAGGTCCAGGCCGCGTACCCGTGATTCGCCAACGGTTTGCTGCTCGATGACACCGCTGGGCAGTACGACGGCGATGCTGACATTTTCCTGGGTCAGGTCGTAGACGGCCGCTGAGAACAGCGCGTCCATGCCGATGGGCGCATATTTCACCCCCACTTCATATTGCCTGCCTGTCTTGGGGACCACGCCGACCGTGGGTGGTGAGACCGACTCGACCATGCTGACGTAGGTCGACACTTCGTCGTTGACGATATAGGTCAGCGCGCCGCGATAGGAGGTTTCGGAGAAGTTATCCGACGCTTTTACGTTGTTGATGTCGGTACTGGACAGATCCAGCGAGTCGTTGCGCACACCGGCGGTGACGATAAAGCGCTCATAGAAGGACAGGT
>Ga0213822_1001335_pt1 | contig 14149 bp, 13 predicted proteins | sample MC6MC0908MG_FD_179872 | JGI IMG/M metagenome (GOLD analysis project Ga0213822, IMG submission 179872) | Enriched soil aggregate microbial communities from Iowa State University, Ames, United States - MC6-MC0908-MG | ecosystem: Environmental > Terrestrial > Soil > Unclassified | place: USA: Iowa...
TTATCACGGTGAACCTTACTATGAACGGAATCCCGAATAGTGGACCTATTCGGGGATTTTTGTGTTATTAAAAGGCAAAATCCCATTATACTTTCATTTGAGAATTTGTGGTTTGCGTCCTGATTTAGACCTTGTTTTTTTGATCTCCCTTAGTTTTCAGTGACATTTTATTAGTGGAAATTGAAGTCTACTTGATTCAGAATGTAGATTTATAAAAGAGTTTGATCATTTATAATAAAGATTGAAAATTTGTAATAAAGTTTGAAAAAAAACCTCACCTCATTTAATTTTTATCGTTGAATTCTGCATAATCCATATCAGCTAAAATTGTTTGGAATAGATCTAGTAATGCAATATCATGTTTGTCTAGTTTATAAATGTAATCGATGATATTCTCGTGTATTTTTGTAAATGTGTACCAACTAGTTGTCCTTGTACATAGAAGCAGCAAAGCAAATATTTTCACTAAATAATATGAAAACAATACCTAATTTACTCTCAGAACAACATAAAGTTCGATAATAAAAACAGCCTGTATAGAAATCACAATGAAAAGCAGCAAGAGTTAAAAATAATTTTGCTGCTTTTCATTGTGATGTAGCAATTTAAAGACCTGAAGTTCTTGTAATGAATTCGAGATGTTTAGTACAAAAATGGGGTGACCCGAAGTTTTCGTAAGTGTACAATATACATTATACATTATTTGGGTAGTTGACTTATCCAAGCCCTCCTCCACGCCAAATAATTTTAGTTTACATAATATAAATTATAGGAAGTTACGTTTCATTGAAAAGTATACTAATAACATTGAGACGGAATGATAAAAATTGGTGGAATATAAAACAGTTTTGGATCTCGAATTTTAACAGCATGTCAATCGATGAATCGACTCCATTAAATATACAATACATATTGGTCCATCGATAAGTCCTCATTCGTCTACATATTCTCATGGCAATTCATTGAAACATCTATATCCATTTTTTATCTAATCTCTGACTTATATAGATCTTTTTCTAAATCCATTAGTACACACCGAATTTCTCTTCGATTTCTAACGCAGTCTCAAGAACTGTTCCCAGTAAACTCTCTGTGCCTACGAAGCTGTTTCAATTCTCTAGAAGATCTTAACATATAGTTATCTAAAGCAGTTTTTATGTATTCTCCTAATAAATTGTGTTTCATTATTAAGGCGTTACATCCTTAATCAGTAAAGAAATTACTTTTATATATAATGTTCGTGTTTTATTCAATTTAAGAAGTCTCCAGCTGATGGACAAATAGCATTTTCGCCAATAAAATACGAACATTATTAAATATTTTATACTAAATAGTTCGTAATTTAGTTTTCGGGATTTATTAGGAACACTCGTCTCTAACAATTCATAGCTTCAATCCCCTTCTTTTCAATTGCCGCTTCCAGATTTTCCATATAGCTTCCATTTTTAAAGGCCGAGCATATGTTGATTACCCGTGGTTCCATCCAAATCCTCTCATACAAATACATCAGTAGCTCATTGAATGCAGATAACGCCTGTACACGTTGCTAGTTCCTTAGCACAGCTCAAATGTCATGAATCATTACGCTCAATTAGGAAACTTTCAACCGGCGATTTCCCTCCAATCAAATTTTCTCTGAAATGATCCGTGTTCTCTTCTTCGCTTTAAAATTTCTGAAACAACAATTATTATGGTGTTAAAAAAAGCATCGGTTTTTACACCGATGCTTTATCCATTTAACGAATGTTTATTGTTTTTGTTGCAACTGTTTGTTGAAATGCCTGATCATGTTCAACAATCACCATTGTGGGATTAAATCTTTGAATAAGCTCTTCAATTTGCATCCGTGAATAAATATCAATAAAATTTAAAGGTTCATCCCAAATATATAAATGGGCTTTTTCACATAAACTTTTGGCTATAAGCAGCTTTTTCTTTTGTCCACCAGAATAATGAGATATATCTTTCTCAAATTGAATTCGGTCAAAATCCATCTTACGTAGGATGGATTTAAACAACGTTTCATCAATCTCATGTTCTTCAATAAAGTCCGATAACTGCCCCTTCAAATGAGAAGTATCTTGTTGGACATAGGAAATAATGAGGCCTGAACCTAAATGTATTGAGCCTGAATGCTGTATCGGATTTCCTAGAATTAGTTTTAGGATACTACTTTTACCGCTTCCATTCTTTCCATCCAGTACAATTCTGTCACCTTGTTCAACTTTAAAGCTAATTGGCTTATTCACGATTTGGTCATCGTACTTAACAGACACATCAGCCAAAACAATCAATTCCTTTGAATGTAATTCCAATGGTTCTACTTTTAATGTCTCCGTTTTTTCCACATTTTTTAGCAATTTTGACTTTTCCTCAATAGCTTTTTGTTGCCTTGATTGAATGTTCTTTGCTCTTTTCATCATCTTTGCCGCTTTATGTCCTACAAAACCCTTATCCAACTTAGAACCCGAATTCGTTGTCCCATTCTTAGAAGCTTCCACTTGATTAGACCAACCTGCTGAACGCTTCGAAGACTGAGTTAATCTCCCAATGTCTTTTTGTAGACGCTGATTTGTTGCCGATTCGTGTTCCTGTTGTCTATCAAAATTTAACTTCCAAGAAGAATAGTTACCACTTTGCACTTCAATATTTGCCCTATTAATAGATAAAATATGGTCAACGCATCCATCTAAAAAGATTCTGTCATGTGAAATTAAAATAAACCCTTTTTTCTTCCTTAGATAATCAGAGACCGTCTTTCGTGCATCCGTGTCTAGATGATTGGTTGGCTCATCAATTAATAGAAATTGACCCTCAGTCAAAAAAAGTGCAGCAAGTAACACCTTTGTTTGCTCTCCATTTGATAATGTTTTAAATGGTCTGTACATGATCTCGGCATCAACATTTAGATAGGATATTTCACGAAGATATTCCCAATCTTCAGCTTGAGGACAAATTTCTTCAAAGATTTCATAAGTATACTTGTTTTTATCCGAAACTGGATATGGAAAATAATTAAATTCTACAGAAGAAATGATTTTCCCGCTAAACTCATAATTCCCTAATAACAAATTAAAGAATGTTGTTTTACCTCGTCCGTTTCTACCAATAAATCCGAGTTTCCAATCCGTATCTAGTTGAAAGTTTACACCTTCAAAAATATTGTCAAAGCTACCTGGATAAGAAAAAGTTAAATCTTGAACTTTAATCATTGACATGATAATTCCTCCTTTGTATATCAACACTTTTTACTCTTTATACAAAGTCGGCATATCCATCTATTCTAAATTTCTCCGTATAAGTTTGATGGATATTAACGACTTATACGGAGTACTACATGCGTAACAATCGTGTCTGATTCGCTCATTTCTTTATCTCCTTTATTTATTAGAATTAAGTTACTATGAGAGAATAAAAAATCCCCCCAATTTGTCATTGGAAGGATTAGTCTTTCACTTATATTAAATAAGTTCTTTTTGCCATTGGAATCATGACAACAAAGTATAAACTGATTTATAAAAATGGACAGACTAATCCTATATTTTGTAGTTTGAAGTTATTCATTTCAAATAAAATATAGATTAGTTAATCATTGTCCATCCATCAGTCCTCTCATAATTGTATTTTTATCTTAACAAATTTTTTTATGGAATACAATTGACCAAAAGCCTATCAATTCCAAATTGACTTTTAATTGTCGCATTAATATCTGATGTTTATGCCTCATGATCTAATTTTGCAAATTCTATAACTGCTAAACCGATTGCATAAGTTGCTTGCGGTGTATAAGCGTCCATAAAGACGTAGACACCTTTATCAACGTGCATCCATTCGTTGTCTACGTTATACATACCTCGCCCTCTTAAAACGTAAGACCATGTTCTTGAACGTGTGTTTCAATGTAACCATATGAGCACCTGGTTTGAATGAAAGAATACGAATGTTCATCTCCTATAAGTCTTGGATTAATACTTCTATCATACCTCCATATGGTTCTTGTTTGATGTCTTTCTCATTACCTGTAACAACTACTGATGTATGCCCTTTAATAGAAAAAGACACTTTAAGCAAATTCATTTATCTACATTAATTAATTTGCTCCTATGGTAGTAATAGAATGTTCGATTTTTGTTTTATCAATTACAGCAAAAAAAATAACTCAGAGGCCCTTCAAACCTCTGAGTTATCACTTTTTACTTAGTTAACGCCTTCATATCTGCCACAATCGTCTCAACTGGTACTTCTGTGTTACCGCTATAATCCTTCACAACAATCCCATCAGCATTGACTAAGTAATAACTTCCCATATGTATAACTTGGTCAGAATTAGGATCATTTTTTACGTGTGAATTAAACGATTTCTTTGCAAACTGTTCAATGAACTTTTGATCATAGCCAGTTAAAAGCTGCCATTTACTTGCATCAGGCACTGAATATGATTTTAAGTAATTTGTTAACACATCTGGCTTATCAACCTCAGGGTCCACACTAAAAGCTACGATTTGATAGTCTTCTACGCCTTCATCCTGAAGTGCCTTTTGTACCTCTGTCATGTTAAACGTCATTGGTGGACAAATGGTAGTACAATTAGTAAAGATAAACATGGCTAACCATGGCTTACCTTTAAAAGTATCAAGACTAACCTGTTCATTTTTTTGATTTGTTACCGAAAAATCTTGTACTTCTATATTCATTTCTGGTTCAAATTTATAACTACCACAAGCAGTTAACACGCTACTTAATGCTAGTATCAAAACAAGCATGACACTATTCTTTTTCATTAATTTGCTCACTCCCCTTCAATTTACCATCGTTGTTTATTGTATAAATTATAGTAACCAAATACAAGATTATGACCATATCCTTTCATTTTTTTATGTCAGATCTTTGTTCATTGTATGATTTTGGCATAAGAATTCATGTTTTTTTAAAAATTTTTTTGAAGCTTTTTTTACTATTTCGATTATTTCCCAAGACATCACATTCATTGTTGTATAACAAAGTTTTTTTATGTTTTATGAGCTTCCGTTATTTAATGACACAATAACAATTTCCACAAAATTCTCTTTTATGTTCTTTTTTTCTCCCACATTCGAAATTATTATCATTAAACTATTTTAATAATATTATTCTTATAGATAATTCCGTTCTCTTTTATACGGATTATTTCTATTAAATCCTTAATATTTCTATGTTATTTCCACAATCCGAAAGAGATTAAAAATTATAAAAACTCAAAATATAGTATTGCATTATAAGAATCTACCCCATAAAATAAGTGAATATAACGACGGCTTAAAAAGAAATTTGTCGTTTAAAACAGAAATATAACACTTTAGGGGGAATAATAATGGCTAATGTTTCTAGGAACAAACATATAGAATCAGTTGATTATCATGCAATTGAAGCTATGGAATCGTTCAACAAGTTCGTGAAAAAGAAGAATACCTTCCTTTTCTCGATTACAGCAGGGTTTTTAATACTTTATATTTTGCTACCAATCCTTGCTTTCCAACCTGTACTACAACAAAAAGTCTTCGGAAATATTACGGGTGTTTGGATTTATTCAGCAGGATTATTCATTATGACAATTGTTCTTTGTACAGTCTATGTGAAAAAAGCTTCTTCATTTGATAAAGCTGCGGCGGCGGTGCTTGCAGAGTATCACGCGAAAGGTGGAAAATAAATGAACTTAGTATCCGTTGGTTTCTTTTTAGCAATCGTTAGTTTAACACTTGTTGTTACATATATCGCAGCAAAGCGTACGTCTTCTGCCGCTGATTTCTATACTGCTGGCGGAGGCCTTAAAGGTTGGCAAAACGGCTTTGCGATCGCTGGTGACTATTTATCCGCTGCCGCATTTCTTGGGGTGTCTGGCGCGATTGCTTTAACTGGTTTTGATGGTTTCTTCTTCTCTGTAGGCTATGTAGTAGCTAACTTAGTGCTTCTTTATGTAATTGCAGAGCCAATGCGTAACTTAGGTCGTTATACTTTAGCTGATATGCTTACTTCACGATTCAACGAAAAACGTATTCGTGGTGTTGCTGCGTCAGGAACAATTATCATCGTTATCCTTTATATGATTGCGCAATTAGTAGGTGCAGGTGCCCTTATTAAACTATTATTTGGTATTGAATACTGGATTGCTGTTTTAATCGTAGGTGTTATGATGACTACTTATGTATTATTTGGTGGGATGACAGCTACTTCTTGGGTGCAAATTATTAAAGCTAGTCTTCTATTATTCGGAACAGGCTTATTAGCTACATTAGTATTAGCTAAATTCGATTTCTCTCTTATAAAAATGTTTGATACGGTTGCTGTGGAACATGGTGAAGAATTCCTTGTACCAGGGATGAAATATACAAGTACAATTGACTCTGTTTCGATGATGATGGCGCTTGTTTTAGGGACATCTGGTTTACCACATATTTTAATGCGCTTCTTTACAGTGAAAGATGCCAAAACTGCTCGTTCTTCTATTTCATGGACGACTTGGATTACAGCTATTTTCTTCTCATTAACTATTTTCTTAGGTTTTGGAGCATTAAACTTTGTAGGATTAGATAAAATTCTTGCCGAAAGTAAGGCAGGTAACACGGCTGCCCCACTTCTTGCCCACTACTTGGGTGGTGATGTGCTAATGGCATTTATCGGTGCAGTAGCGTTCGCAACTATTCTAGCTGTTGTTTCAGGCTTAGTTTTAACAGGTGCTTCTGCCATTTCCCATGATATTTATGGTGAAATTATTAAAGGTGGTAAATTAACGGAAAAGCAACAAGTTGTAGCAGCACGTACTGGCTCTATCTCTATTGCCATTGTTTCTATTATTCTAGCGTTATTTGCGCAAAACCTGAATGTATCGTTTTTAGTATCCTTTGCATTTTGTATTGGCGCTTCTGCAAACTTACCAGTTATTCTTTACACAATTTATTGGAAGAAATTCAATTCTACTGGTGCTATTACAGCAATGGTAACTGGTTTAGTATCATGCTTAGTTTTAGGTGCTATGGGACCGAATGTATGGAGTCCTGTTGAAGGTGCAGCCATCTTTGTTGGTAACCCAATCGTGCCTTTAGCAGTACCAGCAGTCATTACGATTCCACTTGGCTTTATCGCGGGTTACTTAGGCTCTGTTCTATCTTCAAACAAAGTACCACAGGAAGAAGCAGATCGCATTTATAAAGAAATTCGCGTTAAAGCAAATACAGGTGTATCTGTTTCTGACGTTTCTCACTAAAAACCATATTATTACAATTATATCTATCATTTTTCTTATCCATTTAATAAAAATATCATATTAAAAAACTCGATTTTTGGTCGAGTTTTTTATTTTTTTATTACGAAAAATTTACCAATTAACTTATTGAACAATACTATTCACTTTTAAAAAAACGAAGAAAAAACAATTCTCACAAAGTAAATGGTGTTTATTTTTTAAGAAAAAATCATTCTTTTTTTCAAAATGCAACCCTATTTTTTGCTTTAAAATCTAGAATTGACCTGACATGTTTAGTTATCTGAATTTTCTACAACTCTTTAATTTCTAGGCTTTGTTGTATATTTTCTCTTTCAAGACTTTTTTTCTGAAAATTATTTTTTCATAATTTTTCTGAAATGTATTGCAATTTTGTGAACTCTCTCATAAAATGAAGATGTGAATTCACTAAACTAGCATATTTTAGTATTTAAGCAGTAAAAATAAACACAAAATGGGGAATGTTAATGGCGAACAATCAAACAAATAAGGCCGTCGTGATTGACTATGATGCAATTGCACATCAAGAATCATTTAAATCACTTGTACGAAAAAAGAATTCATTTCTTTGGTCAATAACTGTAATCTTTTTAGCAGCTTACATGTTACTTCCAATTCTTACTTCGTACACGACGATCCTACACCAAAAGGCATTTGGGGAAATTACTTGGGTGTGGGTATATTCAGCAGGATTATTCATCATGACTTGGAGTTTATGTCACTTATATGTAGCAAAAGCGAATAACTTTGATAAAGAGGCAAAGGCGATTATCGAAGAATATGAAAACGGAGGTGGCCGCCGATGACCAACGGAATGAGCTTTACAGCGATCTTCTTCTTCGTAGCCATTGTTGGTTTAACATTAGTTATCACATGGTGGGCATCTAAACGCACTTCTTCTGCAAGTGATTTTTACACTGCAGGTGGTGGATTGACAGGTTGGCAAAATGGACTAGCCATTGCTGGTGACTACTTATCAGCAGCTTCTTTCTTAGGGATTGCCGGAGCAGTTGCATTATTTGGATTTGATGGATTCTTCTTCTCTATTGGTTATTTAGTAGCATACTTAGTGGTATTATACATCGTTGCTGAGCCATTACGTAACCTTGGTAAATTCACATTAGCTGACATGATCACTGCGCGTTTCGACAGCTCTAAAGTTCGTGGTACAGCAGCTTTAAGCACTATTACAATTGTTTTATTCTACATGATTGCACAACTAGTTGGTGCAGGAGCACTTATTCAATTACTTTTAGGAATCGATTATTGGATCGCTGTATTAATTGTTGGTGTTATGATGACAACTTACGTATTATTCGGCGGTATGACGGCAACATCTTGGGTACAAATTATTAAAGCTTGTCTTTTAATGTTAGGTACTGTCATTATTTCATTCTTAGTATTAAAAGAGTTCGGCTTTAGTATTACGTCAATGTTCAAAGAAATGGGAACTGCTACTGATAGCGGTGCAGCTTATTTGAATCCTGGTCTTAAATACACAAATGGTATTGATACAATTTCAATGTTAATCGCTTTAGTTTTAGGTACAGCGGGTCTTCCACATATCTTAATGCGTTTCTTCACGGTAAAAGATGCGAAAACAGCTCGTTCATCAGTTATCTGGGCTACTTGGATTGTAGGTATCTTCTACATTCTTACAATCTTCTTAGGCTTCGGTGCAGCTTATTTCGTTGGTAAAGAAGATATTATTGCTGCAAACGCTGCTGGTAACATGGCTGCCCCACTTCTTGCGGAAGCACTTGGTGGCGACATTCTATTCTCATTCGTATGTGCAGTAGCATTCGCAACAATCTTAGCGGTAGTAGCTGGTCTTGTACTTTCTGGCGCATCTGCCCTATCACATGATATTTACGGTCAAATTATTAAAAAGGGCAAAATTACTGAGAAAGAGCAAGTACTTGCAGCTCGTATCGGTTCAATCACAATCGCTATTATTTCAATCCTTTTAGCACTTGGTGCACAAACATTAAACGTAGCGTTCTTAGTATCACTTGCATTCTGTATTGCAGGTTCAGCTAACCTACCTGTAATCATCTATACAATCTATTGGAAACGTTTTAATACAGCTGGTGCAGTAACAGCAATGTTAACGGGCTTAATCTCTGCATTAGTACTAGTTGCAGTTTCACCAAACATCTGGAATCCAGTTGAAGGAAAAGCAATTTTCGTTGGTGAACCGTTAATTATGTTAACGAATCCAGCTATTATCTCTGTACCACTTGGCTTCCTTGGAGGTTTCATCGGAACATTACTTTCTAAAGAATCAGATGCCAAAAAATATCGTGAAGTGGAAGTTAAAGCAAACACAGGTATTTCTGTACAGGATGTATCTCACTAATCATATGACAACCGCCTCGTAAGTTACATACTTACGAGGTTTTACTTTTTCTTCCGTATTAGGTACTATTTTTATAAAACCAGTTGGAGGTAATGATCATGACACAATCAAAAGCAAAAAAAGAAACGCATGCATGTGAAGCGCACGAAAGGTAAGGACGTTGAAAAAAATCGTCAGTTCTCCCCTTTCAGCACACATGAACGACTAACAAAAACGAAAAAAGAAAGCATCGATCAAAATTATACAAAGCATAGAAAACCCAACCACTCTGAGGATTATTAGTGGTTGGGTTTTGTTTGTAGTGAGACATCTTGGTGATTATCAGTAATAAGTTCAGCAGAAAGTACAATGGATATAGTAAAAGAAAACGTTAGGTATCCACCACATAAGATCAAAATCAAGCTTTATTGTCCAAAAAGTAATCGCCTGTAGTCCTGAGCAAAATGTTAGTACCAGAGATAATAAAGCAAATGCTCCCCACTATTCATTTTAACTTTAAAAAGATAGAGACTTATAAAACCAGTAAATGAAATTAAAATATCTAGCGGAAAAAACGACCATTTCCAGCGTATATCGCCGCTATATTGAATATTCCTTAACTTTTTTTCTCAAAAAGGTTCTTTACACTCATTTATAAGTAACAGTTGTTCGGCTAAACAATCCCCTTTCCTTTTTGTTAGCATCTATGGTGGCGTAGCAAGACCCCTCTCCAGAAGAGCAATTCAAAACATCGTTAACAAGTATACTTTTGCATTTTTTAAAAGTAGTAAAAGTCCACATAAACTACGACATTCATTTGCTGTCGATTTTATCCGTAGCGGTGGCGATATTATTTTGCTTAGGGATCAACTTGGACATTCGGACATCAAGACGACTTCACTGTATACTAATATGTCGTCAAGAGATGGCGAGCGCGTGTTGAATGAGATGGATAAGCGTAGGTAGTGATATAATTGATTATTAAAAAATCCGAAATTCCATGTAGTAATCACTTGGAATTTCGGATTTTTGATGGTCGTTGAATGGGACCTGGCTTTAATTAAGTTTGATTTTAAAAAGAATCTGTTTTGAAAAAAAGATTGATCAAAACGGGTTCATTCTTTGTGAAAAACTATGCAATTTTTATAAAAAAGTTTGATCATTTTCTATTTATGTTGTTCCACAAAAGCGCCCGATTGTGGAATATTGTTATTGAAATAAAGCTACCCATTAGTTGAACAAGGTTAGCCATTTCATCGGCTCTATGTGGATCAAATTCCTCTTTAGTAATGTTCCACACATCATACTCTTCCCCAAACTTATCTTGAACATCTTGACCCATTAAATCAGAAATGATTTCATAATCATCTGTTATATCTTCATTGAGAATTCCCTCAACTGTATTCCATTTAATAAATTTTTCATCATATGAACTGACAATATAAAAATCATTAGGATAGGAGAGGTCAATCCTTACTCATTTAAGATGAAATTCAAAGAAAATCGAAAAAGGGAGCTTATAACGCTTCCTTTTTTAATCTAATAAACGATTATTTTCATCTGTGGACATCACTTTAGTAGGTTCACTAACTCCTACATATAATGCCCCTGTTCCACTACAAACACTGCATTCATATTGCCAGCCTTCATCATCCGCTAGCATGCCAGTCCCTTCACAGGCTTTGCATGTATTTTCTCTATCTATCATCGTCATCCCTCCATAAAATTATTAAATTTAAGGTTTACGATACACAAAAATCTATACCATATGCTGTTATATTACATTTTTTTTCGATTTTTAACCCAGTTGATCAATCCACCCATCAGCATTATTTCCACCTGACGTTCTGATAGGGCATGTTTCAGAGAAATTTGTTGATTCTTTCCTTTAACATTAATAGTAAACTCATTACCTTGTTGAATGTTCGTTCTCAAATTAGAAAACTCAAGAACATCTCCTTGGCTCAGCTTGTCGTAATCTTCAGCGTGAATAAAAGTTACTGGCAACACACCAAAGTTAACAAGATTCTGCCAATGAATACGTGCAAAATCTTTAACTAAAGCAACACGTAAACCGAGGTATCTTGGTGCTAGTGCAGCGTGTTCACGACTAGACCCCTGACCATAATTGAATCCACCTACTACAGCATGTCCACCTTGATTAACACTTTCCATTCCACGTTGATAGTAGGTTTTATCAATAATTTCAAAGGTGAATTTACTGATTTCAGGAAGATTGCTTCGATATGGAAGAACACGTGCTCCTCCAGCAAGTATTTCATCGGTGGAGATATTATCACCCATTTTTAGTAAGATTGGAATTTCTAAGTGATCTGGCATCTCGTCCATGTTTGGAATCGATGCGATATTCGGTCCTTTGAGTAATTTGACTTTCCTAGCTTCCTCAATTGGTAAAGGTTCCTCTAATAATTTTTTATCAACAGTTGGTTTCGTTGGTTCTTTAACTATAGGATAATCAAAACCTATTGTTCTTGGATCAGTAATTTCCCCTGTTAAGGCGGAGACTGCGGCTGTTTCTGGGCTACATAAATAGACGCTATCCTCTCTTGTTCCAGAACGTCCAGGAAAATTACGGGGTGTGGTCCGTAAACTGTTACGTCCCGTCGCTGGTGCTTGGCCCATTCCGATACATCCATTACAACCTGCTTGATGTAAACGAGCTCCGGATTGGAGTAAACTTGCAATATGACTTTCTTGTACCAAATCGGTTAATACTTGCCTTGAGGTTGGGTTAATGTCAAAAGAAACCCCCTTAGCAATTTGTTTTCCACTAACGATTTGAGCCGCAATAGCGAAATCACGAAATCCCGGATTGGCTGATGAACCAATATAGGATTGATAAATAGGAGTACCAGCAACTTCTGTAACAGGTACGACGTTTCCAGGACTCGACGGTTTAGCAATAAGCGGTATCACTTCAGACAGGTTAATTTCCTCATCAATATCATAAGTTGCACCCTCATCAGCAACTAACTCCATCCAATCATCTTCCCGGTCTTGTTCTTTTAAAAAGCGTTTTATTTCATCATCAGATGGAAAAACAGTTCCAGTAGCGCCTAACTCGGCTCCCATGTTTGCGATAACATGACGATCCATTGCAGTTAACGTTTTAACACCTGGCCCGTAATATTCAATGACTTTTCCAACGCCACCTTTTACATCATGCCTGCGCAACAATTCAAAAATAACATCCTTTGCACTCACCCAATCCGATAGTTCCCCAGTTAACTTAATCCCCCATACCTTAGGCATTTTCACGTAGAAAGGCTCGCCTGCAATAGCTAAAGCCACATCAATTCCACCAGCACCCATAGCCAGCATACCCATACAACCATTTGCACATGTGTGACTATCTGATCCAAGCAACGTTTTCCCCGGCTTAGCCAGTCGTTGCATATGAACAGGATGGCTGACCCCATTCCCAGGGCGACTATAGTATAATCCAAAACGTCGAGTTGCACTTTGCAAAAACAGGTGATCATCCGGATTTTTGTTATCCACTTGAATCAAATTGTGGTCCACATATTGGGCTGATGCCTCTGTTTTTGCACGGTCTAATCCCATCGCTTCTAGTTCTAGCATCACCATTGTTCCCGTGGCATCTTGAGTTAAGGTTTGGTCAATTTTTAATCCGATTTCTGTGCCCGGAATCATCTCACCAGAAACAAGATGCCCTTTTATTAGCTTTTGGGTAATATTTAATAGCATGTAACTTCCTCCTGTTTTTTGTACATTTATAAGGTTGTCTGTTACAAGAAAAAATATACACATTTATTTGGCTTGATTCGGATTATTTTCAAAAGATATGAATACTAAATCATCAATACTTTCGTTAAATAAATATCATAGAAAACTTTTTAAGCATTTTTGTATCCCCCCATAACCTTCACAAACCCTTGTTTGGTACCATTTCTTAAAAGCTTGTTATTCAACAATATGGCCCTTTAATGAAAAAAGCACTTTCCTTATTCCAGGAAAGCGCCCGTTAGCCACACATGTCGCGTAAAATCAACACTACACCACAGAAAATGAAAGATCATTACGTTCTTTCATGTCTATGTTTCCAATAACTATCTCAACTTCAGATAAGTGATAAAATGTACTTGTAGTTTCAAAATTATTTACTTCTTCATTCGGTGAGTAAAGATATATCTTATTGTCTTGTCCAAGAGCTATCCAATTTCCCTTGTTGACCTATTTTCCTTAAGTCTTTAAACGATGAAGCTCTGAAGTCAAATAGACAAAAAAGGACCGGGCAACTTTTTGCCCAGTTATTCTTATTCGTTTATAATTTCTTCATACCCAGTCATAGTATCCATATGGCTCGCAATCATGGCGATAATGGTACTTGCCTCTTCTTTTTTAAATGACAAGGTACTTTCATCTTCGAATAGTTCCCCGTCTTCTGTCCAGATCCGATTGACTCTTCGCAGAAGGCCATCTCCATTAGCTCTATCTACCCCAAACTGATAGGTTACTTCAAGATTATCTTCAATTTGGTAAGCCGTGACTTCCGGAGTTTCCCATTCCAC
>Ga0213822_1001338_pt1 | contig 14131 bp, 10 predicted proteins | sample MC6MC0908MG_FD_179872 | JGI IMG/M metagenome (GOLD analysis project Ga0213822, IMG submission 179872) | Enriched soil aggregate microbial communities from Iowa State University, Ames, United States - MC6-MC0908-MG | ecosystem: Environmental > Terrestrial > Soil > Unclassified | place: USA: Iowa...
CGGAGGCCGGCGGCGCGCCCAGAGCATCAGCTGCGGGGTGGCCGGGGTCGCAGTGCCGGAAGTCATCGCGACCTCCGGTTCGTTCAGTTTTGGTTATCCAGCATTCCCAGCCCCCCGCGGCGCGTAGGCGCGCAGGAAGAAGTCCACACTGGCGGCCACATGGATCGCAGCATCGGTCTCGACGGGGGACAGTGGCATGCCGCACATCATATGCATGTGCACTTCGCCCTTCACCAGGGTCAGGAACTGCTGGCCGGCGATGTAGCAGTCGGGGATATCCAGTTCGCCGCGCTCGGCACGCGAACGCATGAAGTCGGCCAGTGCCTCGCAGGTGCGTTGCGGGCCCGCCTGCCAGAACAGTTCGCGCAGGCGCTCGTCGGTCTCCGGCGCCATCATCATCCGCTGGATCGACAGGGCCGCGTCGGAGGTGATCATCTCGAAGAACGCCATGCCGATGCCCAGCAACTGGTCACGCAGGGGGCCTTCCACGTCGGCCACGAACAGCGCGTCGGGCAGCATCTCGATGCACTTGGACTGCACAGCTTCGGAGAACAGGGTCTCTTTGTCGCCGAAATGGCTGTAGACGGTCAGCTTCGAGACGCCGGCCTGGGCAGCAATGCTGTCCATGCTCACGCCGCTGTAGCCCTGTTCGATGAACAGTGTCTTGGCTGCCTCGAGTATTGCCGCGCGCTTGCCCAGATCCTTGGGGCGCCCGGGACCGGCAGCCTTGGCAGCGGGCTTGGCCGTCGGCTTTCGGGAAGTGGGAGAACTCATTCCGCTAATACTAGACCAAGCGGTTCGATATTTATACTATACCGGCTGGTTCACTAATGTCCGCGTTGCAACAGTATGTTGCCGGCGCGTTCCCCCCGGATTTCTTTTCAGGTCCTGTACCTCATGAAAAACATGCGTTGGTTGGGCGTAGGCGTACTGGTCGTGGTGTTGGCAGCGTGCGGCAAGCAGGCCGCCGAGCCGGCGGCGGCCATCCCGGTGCTGGTGGTGCATCCCACCACGCAGGATGGACAGGCCGCGGCCGCCTACCCCGGCGAGGTGCGTGCCCGCCAGGAAAGCCCACTGTCGTTCCGGGTTGGCGGCAACCTGGTCAGGCGCCTCGTCGACGCAGGCGAGCGGGTGAAGAAGGGCCAGCTGCTGGCCGAGCTGGATGCGGCCGACTACGCCTCGCAGGCGGCGGCGTCGCAGGCGCAGCTGGCGGCGGCGGAAGCAGACCTGGTGCGCGCCCGCGATGACCAGAAGCGCTATGCCAAGCTGGCTGAAGACCAGTTGGTGAGCCGCTCGGCACTGGACCAGCAGACGGCGGCATTCAAGGCTGCACAGGGCCAGGCCAACGCCGCCCGGGCAAACCTCGCCGTGGCCCGCAACCAGGCCGAGTACGCGCAGTTGCGCGCGCCCGCCGATGGCGTGATTGCCAGCCGCCAGGCCGAAGCCGGGCAGGTCGTGAGCGCTGGGCAGACGGTGTTCACCCTGGCCGCCGATGGTGGCCGTGAGGTGCTGATCGCGCTGCCGGAAAGCAGCATCCGTGACTACAAGGTCGGCCAGTCGGTGCAGGTGGAACTGTGGAACCGCCCGGGCCAGCTGCTGCCGGGTACCCTGCGCGAGATCGCCCCGGCCGCCGATGCACAGGCGCGCACCTATGCCACGCGGGTCAGCCTGGCGCCGGAAGCACTGAGCGAAGTGGAACTGGGCCAGAGTGCACGGGTGTTCGCCACCGCCGGGCGCAGTGGTGCGTTGCAGCTGCCGCTGGCGGCTGTGCTGCGCGGCAGTGATGGCAAGGCCAGCGTGTGGGTGGTCAATCCGTCCAACGGTGCATTGAAGGCAACGCCGGTGCAGGTGGGTGCCTACGGCGCGCAGGCCGTGCCGGTCGTGTCCGGCGTGGGCGCGACGGACTGGGTGGTCGCTGCCGGCGGCCATCTGCTGCGCGAAGGCCAGGTGGTGACGCCGGTCGACCGCCAGAACCGCCCGGTGCTGGCACCGTCGGCCGCCAAGCCGGCGCCGGCCGCAGGCAAGGGGCACTGACCCGTGCGCCGCTTCAATCTCTCCGAATGGGCGCTGGGCAACCGTGCGCTGGTGTTGTTCGCGATGCTGGCGTTCGCCGTCATCGGTGCCTGGTCGTACAAGCACCTGGGCCAGTCTGAAGATCCGCCCTTCACCTTCAAGGCGATGGTGGTACGCACGATGTGGCCGGGCGCCACCGCCGAGCAGGTCTCGCGGCAGGTGACCGAGCCGATCGAAAAAGCGCTGATGAACACCGGCGAGTACGAATTCATCCGTTCGTACTCGCGGCCGGGCGAATCGCAGGTGATCTTCATGGCGCGCGACAGCCTGCGCTCCAGGCAGATTCCGGACCTGTGGTACCAGGTGCGCAAGCGCGTGGGCGATATCCGCGCGACGCTGCCGAGGGAGATCGTCGGGCCCTTCTACAACGATGAGTTCGGCGACACCTTCGGCAACATCTATGCGTTGACCGGCGAAGGCTTCGACTACGCGGTGATGCGCGACTATGCCGACCGCATCCAGCTGGAGCTGCAGCGCGTGCCCGACGTCGGCAAGATCGACCTGATCGGCCTGCAGGACGAGAAGGTGTGGATCGAGCTGTCCAACACCAAGCTGGCCACGCTGGGCGTATCGCTGCAACAGGTGCAGCAGGCACTGGCCGACCAGAACGCGGTCAGCGCCACCAGCTTCTTCGAAACCCCGACCGACCGCGTGCAGCTGCGCGTGACCGGCCAGTTCGATTCGATCGAGGACATCCGCAAATTCCCGATCCAGGCCGGCGAACGCACGCTGCACCTGGGCGACATCGCCGAGGTCAAGCGTGGCTTTGCCGATCCGGCCTCGCCGAAGATGCGCTTCATGGGCCAGGATGCGATCGGCCTGGCGGTGGCGATGAAGGACGGCGGTGACATCCTCAAGCTCGGTGCCACCCTGGATGCCGAGTTCGAGCGCCTGCAGAAGACCCTGCCGGCCGGCATGCAGCTGCGAAAGGTGTCCGACCAGCCGCATGCGGTGGAAGAGTCGGTGGGCGAGTTCGTGCAGGTGCTCACCGAAGCGGTGGTGATCGTGCTGCTGGTCAGCTTCTTCTCGCTGGGCCTGCGTACCGGCCTGGTGGTGGGCGTGACCATCCCGTTGGTGCTGGCGATGACCTTCTTCGTCATGCACTACTTCGATATCGGCCTGCACAAGATTTCCCTGGGTGCACTGGTGCTGGCACTGGGCCTGCTGGTGGACGATGCGATCATCGCGGTGGAGATGATGGCCACCAAGATGGAGCAGGGCTACGACCGCCTGCGCGCGGCCAGTTTCGCCTGGGAATCCACCGCCTTCCCGATGTTGACCGGTACCCTGATCACTGCCGCTGGCTTCCTGCCCATCGCCACGGCGGCATCCAGTACGGGTGAGTACACCCGTTCGCTGTTCCAGGTGGTGACCATCGCGCTGGTGGTGTCGTGGATCGCGGCAGTGCTGTTCATCCCGTACCTGGGTGACAAGATGCTGCCGGACCTGTTCAACCCGCAGCTGCCGAAGCCGGACAGCCTGGCCGGCCGCTGGCGCGCCAAGCGCCTGCAGTGGGCCGACCGGCATCCGTCACTCGCGCGCTGGATCGCGCCGAAGGAGCATGCGCACGATCATGATCCGTACCAGCGGCCGTTCTACACGCGCTTCCGGGCGTTCCTGGATACCTGCCTGCGCCATCGCTGGTGGGTGATCGCTGCGACCATCGCCCTGTTCATCGGTTCGTTGATGCTGTTCCGCTTCGTGCCACAGCAGTTCTTCCCCGACTCGACCCGCCCGGAACTGATGGTGGACATCGAGCTGGCCGAAGGTGCGTCGCTGGCCGCGACCCAGGCACAGGCCGACAAGCTGGAGAAGCTGCTGAAGGGGCGCGAAGGCATCAGCAACTACGTGGCCTACGTCGGCACCGGTTCGCCGCGCTTCTACCTGCCGCTGGACCAGCAGCTGCCGGCCACCAACTTCGCCCAGTTCGTGGTGCTCACCGAAGACGCCAAGGCCCGCGAATCGACCCGCGACTGGATGCTGAAGGACGTGATCAGTCAGTTCCCGGATGTGCAGATGCGCGTGACGCGCCTGGAGAACGGGCCGCCGGTCGGCTATCCGGTGCAGATGCGTGTGTCCGGCGAGCACATCGCGCAGGTGCAGGCGATCGCGCGCCAGGTCGAGGCCAAGGTGCGCGAGAACCCGCACGTGATGAACGTGAACCTGGACTGGAGCGAGCCGAGCAAGGTGGTGCGGCTGGTGATCGACCAGGACCGCGCCCGCGCGCTGGGCGTCAGCAGTGCGCAGGTCAGCCAGTTCCTCAGCAGCTCGTTGTCGGGCATGAGCGTGAGCACCTATCGCGAAGGCAACCGCCAGATCGAGATGCTGCTGCGTGGCCCGGACAACGAGCGCGCGCAGCTGGACCTGCTCGGCAGCCTGGCGATTCCGACCAGCAGTGGCACAGCGGTGACGCTGTCGCAGGTCGCGCGGCTGGAATACGCCTTCGAGGACGGCATCATCTGGCACCGCAATCGCCTGCCGACGGTGACCGTGCGTGCCGACATCAGTGATGGCATGCAGCCGCTGGACGTGGTGCAGCAGATCGTGCCGACCCTGGATGGCATCCGTGCCGACCTGCCCAGCGGCTACCTGCTGGAGACCGGCGGCTCGGTTGAGGATTCGGCTCGCGGGCAGAACTCGATCAAGGCCGGCATGCCGCTGTTCCTGATCGTGGTGGCCACGTTGCTGATGCTGCAGCTGCGCAGCTTCTCGCGTGCGGCGATGGTGCTGGTGACCGCTCCGCTGGGCATCATCGGTGCGACGCTGTTCCTGTTGCTGTTCCGCGCGCCGTTCGGCTTCGTGGCGCTGCTGGGCACCATCGCGCTGGCGGGCATGATCATGCGCAACTCGGTGATCCTGATCGACCAGATCCAGCAGGACATCGATGCCGGGCATGACCGCTGGCATTCGATCATCGATGCGACGGTGCGGCGTTTCCGCCCGATCGTGCTGACTGCGCTGGCGGCGGTGCTGGCGATGATCCCGCTGTCGCGCAGCGCTTTCTATGGCTCGATGGCGATTTCGATCATGGGTGGATTGATTGTCGGCACGGTGCTGACGCTGGTGTTCCTGCCCGCGCTGTATGCGGCATGGTTCCGGGTCAAGCCGGACGAATCCGGGGCGTGATGCCCCGGGTTTCCCGGCCAGCGGGCTGAGCCCCATCTGCGGTGGGTTCAGAAGCGGGATCGCTGGTCTGGGCCGGGTGGGTGGGCTGTTCGGGGGACGCCGCAAGTACGTCCTTGTAGGCTTGGCAGCCGCATCCATGCGGCTGACACCCCCGCCCAGCCCACCCACCCGGCCCCTGACAGTTTCCTGTGGCCTGCACCGCAGGAAGAGAAAGAAGAAGAGCGAAAAGCAACAGCAACAGCCGCGTGCTGATGGTTGGGGTCGGATCCGTTTTCCATTGGAAAACGGATCCGACCCCTTTGTGTTTTCCGATACACCTCATCCACGCATGACGTGGATCCACCAACCGTCATCGGGAAATGATCGGAGGCGGGGAGGGGGCAGCTGGCGGGACCGTCCACGGCATGGATGCCGTGGCCGAGCCTACAGGGACGTACTTGCGGCGTGTCCCGCCCGCTGCCCCCCTCCCCGCCAACCAAGCAACAACCCAGAGCCGCTCTGGCTTTTGTAGTTGCTTTTGCAGTTGCAGTTGCCTCGGCGGGCGCCGGGCAGCCGCCCGACCGATCACCCCTGTAACTGCAGCCGCTCACGCAGCAGCGGCACCAGCCAATCCAGGAACACCTGCACACGTTGCGCGCGATGCTGCCGGTGCGGCAGCAACAGGGTCACCGGCAGCGGCTGCGCCGCGTACTGGGGCATCACTTCCACCAGCGCACCGGTTTGCAGTTCGGCCTGCACGTCGTAGCGTGGAATCTGCAGCAGTCCCAGCCCTGCTACGCAGCAGGCAATCGACGCCTCGGCGCTGTTCACCCGCACCCAGCCGGGCATCGGCAGCGTGCGCAGCTGCGCGCCGTCCTGCCATTCCCACGGCTCCACCCGCGCCGTGGTCGGCGACGCATAGTTCACCGCGCGGTGCTGCTGCAGGTCGGTGGGGTGCTGCGGTATGCCGTGCGCGTGCAGGTACGCCGGCGCGGCAACGTTGACGAAGTCCAGCTGGCCCAGCGTGCGGGCCACCAGGCTGGAGTCACCCAGCTGGCCCACCCTCAGCACCGCATCGCAGCCGTCCTCGATCAGATTCACCGCGCGATCGGTCATGCCCAGGTCCAGCTCGACCTGGGGGTGCCGTGCGAAGAAGTCCGGCAGCGCCGGGGCGATGATGCGGCGGCCGATCCGGCTGGGTACATCGATCTTCAACAGGCCACTCGGCTGTGCGTCGTCCTGGCGGAACAGCGACTCGGCGTCTTCCACCTCGGCAATCAGGCGCAGGCAGCGAACATAGAACGTGTCGCCATCGTGGGTGGTGGAGACCCTGCGGGTGGAGCGCTGCAGCAGGCGCGTGCCCAGGCGCTGCTCGAGTTCCGCCACGGCCGCCGAGACGGTGGAGCGGGGCAGGCCGAGCTGGTCGGCGGCGCGGGTGAAGCTGGTGCACTCCACCACCCGGGCAAAGATGCGGAAACGCTCGATCCGGTCCATTGTTCGCCCACTTTGGAAAGTTAAGTCAATGTTGCGGTCTTTATCCGCAATTTCTGCACGATATCGTCGTCGGCACAGGGTTGCCAGCCCGGCAGCCTCTTCCCGAGACCGATGCCATGACCGACCACCGTATCCAGGGCAAGACCGTGCTGATCGCCGGCGGTGCCAAGAACCTAGGCGGGCTGATCGCCCGCGACTTCGCCGAACAGGGCGCCAAGGCCATCGTCATCCACTACAACAGCGCCGCCACCCAGGCCGACGCCGAGGCGACCGTTGCGGCGGTGCAGGCCGCAGGTGCCAAGGCCGTGGCGTTGCAGGCCGATCTGACCTCGGCCGCTGCGATGGAGCGCCTGTTCGCCGACGCGGTCGCCGCCGTCGGTCGTCCCGACATCGCCATCAACACCGTCGGCAAAGTGCTGAAGAAGCCGATGCTGGACATCAGCGAAGCGGAGTACGACCAGATGAGCGCGGTCAATGCGAAGACGGCCTTCTTCTTCCTCAAGGAGGCAGGGCGCCATGTCAACGACGGCGGCCGCATCTGCACGCTGGTCACGTCGCTGCTGGGCGCGTTCACGCCGTTCTATTCCAGCTACGCGGGCACCAAGGCGCCGGTGGAACACTTCACCCGCGCGGCATCGAAGGAGTTTGGCGAGCGTGGGATCTCGGTGACCGCGATCGGCCCCGGGCCGATGGATACGCCGTTCTTCTATCCGGCCGAGAGTGCCGATGCGCAGGCGTATCACAAGACCGCCGCGGCGCTGTCGGCGTTCACCCGTACCGGCCTGACCGACATCGCCGACATCGTGCCGTGGATCCGCTTCCTGGTGACCGACGGTTGGTGGATGACCGGGCAGACCATCCTGGTCAATGGCGGTTACACCACCAAGTAGAGACACGCGAGGCCTGGGTTCGTGCAGGAGCATCCACGCCATGCGTGGATGCTCTTGGCTTCCAATCAGGGCGTTCACGGGCACAATAGCGGGCTGTCCCGGGGCCGGAGAGCCTGCATGTTCCCTCGCACGATCCGCGCTTGGGTGCTGATGCTGGTTGCCTGCTGCGGTCATGCCGATGCAGAGCCGGCGCAGACCGAGGCCCTGCGCTTCCAGCAGAACCTGCTTGCCGTGCTCGAATGCCGTGCCAGTGCAGATACCCGGCAGACCGTCGCCAGCACCCTGCGTGCGGCACGCTACGGCGATCCGGCCAGTCGCCCGTTGCATCTGCGTGATTGGCATTTCGAGCGGGCCGGAGACGCCGACGCTGCTTCGGTGACGGTCATCGATATGCCGGTGCCGTTGACCGCGCAGGGCGTCCGGACCCAGCGCGTTTTCGCAGACGCGCAGGGGTTGTCCATTGCCATCGACGCTGCAGCGCGTGATCGTATCGTTGCCCGCCACGGCCTGCAGCTGCAGTCGAGCACGCTGCGTGAACCCCTCCGGGTGTGGTCCGCACGATCGGTTGATGGCAACACGTCGGCCCCGTCGATCGTGGTAAGCAGCGATGGCGACGGCTATCGGTTGGGATGTGCTGCCCCAGCTGCCAGCACGCAGGAAACGTTGCCACTGGATCGGCAGCAGCGTGCAGATGCCAATGACCTCACAGCGGCCGTCGAGTGCCGTGCCGACGATGCGGCCCTGCGCCGCGTCGGGCGCTTGCTGCAGCAGGTGATGGAACAGCCGCAGAGCGAATGGCCGGCAGAGGTGCACGCAGTGTCGGCACCCACGCATGCGATCAACGGCACGGCGCTTCCCGTCTTCCAGATCGAACTGCAGACGCCGCTGCAGATCCAGGGAATCACCACCGACAAGGTGCTGGCCGCACCGGCCGGCCTGTTCGCTGCAGACCTTGGCAGAATCACCGTGGCAAACGTGTTGCTCGATACCGGCCTGACAACTGCTCACCAGCAGGCCGGCGTGCAGGTCTGGCAACGCGAAGCGTCGCGCAGCGGCTTGCCTTCAGGCAGCATCCGAATCCATGAACGCGTGGTGGCCAGAGCTGACGACGGCACTGTCCTGACCGGATGCAGCAGCTCGCAGATGCGCGCGGCCGCGAGCGATCCGCAGAGCGCGAACATCCCGCACTGAGTGAGTCAGTGCGGGATGCGCAGAGAGAACGGGTACCGGACGCCGTCCGGCACCCCGATCACTCATCCCAGCTTGGCCAGCACCGCGTCAGTGGCCGTCGCCGTGCTCACCGCGTGGCCCTTGGCGGCCAGGTCTGCGGTGAAAACGCCATCGTCCAGCACCGCGTGCACCGCCGCCTCCACCACTGCGGCTTCGTCTTCCAGCCCCAGCGAATGGCGCAGCAGCATCGCCGCGCTGAAGATCGTCGCGTACGGGTTGGCGATGCCCTTGCCGGCGATGTCCGGTGCCGAGCCGTGGATCGGTTCGTAGATGCCCACCGCACCCGGCTCGCCCAGCGATGCCGATGGCAGCAGGCCCAGCGAACCGGCCAGCATCGAGGCCTCATCGGTGAGGATGTCGCCGAACATGTTCTCGGTCACGATCACGTCATACTCGCGCGGCTTGGCCAGCAGATGCATCGCCATGGAATCGACCAGCTGGTGTTCCAGCGCCACGTCCGGGAATTCCTCGCGGCCGATGCGCGCGGCCACGTCACGCCACAGGCGTGAGGTTTCCAGCACGTTGGCCTTGTCCACCGAAGTGACCTTGCCGCGACGCTGCTGCGCCAACCGGAAGGCACTGCGCAGCACACGCTCGATCTCGGCCACGGTGTAGCGGCACAGGTCGCTGGCGCTGTCGGCATCGCGGGTCTTGTCGCCGAAGTAGATGCCACCGGTCAGTTCGCGCACCACGACGAAGTCCACGCCCTGCAGCAGCACGGCCTTGATCGGCGAGGCGTGCAGTGCGGCTTCATGAGTGCGCACCGGACGCAGGTTGGCATACAGGCCCAGCGCCTTGCGGATCGCCAGCAGGCCCTGTTCCGGGCGGACCTTGGCGTTCGGGTCGGACCACTTCGGCCCGCCCACGGCGCCCAGCAGCACAGCATTGGCGGCCTGGCAGGCGGCCAGGGTCGACGCCGGCAGCGGTTCGCCGTGGCGGTCGATGGCGATGCCACCGATGTCGTGCTCGCTGAAGGTGAAGGTGTGGTTGAAGCGCTTGGCGACGGCGTTCAGAACGGCGACCGCGGCGGCGGCCACTTCCGGGCCGATGCCATCACCGGGCAGGACAACAATTTCAGCGTGCATGCTCACTCTCGTAACGTTCGATTTCAGGAACACGGCCCAACAGATAACCCAGTTGATCGACGCCTTCCAGCAGGCAGGTCTGCGAGAAGCCGTCCAACGGGAAGGAGTAGATGCGGCCATCGGGCGTGCGCAGCTCGCGCGCCGCAACGTCGATGGTCAGCTCATCGTCAGGGCGCTGCATCAGCAGCTGCACGTCGGCCTCGTCCAGCACGATCGGCAGCAGGCCGTTCTTCAGCGAATTGCCGCGGAAAATGTCGGCGATCTCGCTGCTGACGATGGCACGCAGGCCGAGATCGGTCAGTGCCCACGGCGCATGTTCGCGCGATGAGCCGCAGCCGAAATTGCGCCCGGCCAGCAGGATGCTGCGGCCGGCATTGTGCGGTTGGTTGAAGGCGAAGTCCGCCACGGGCGAGCCATCGGCCTGCCAGCGCCAGTCGTTGAACGCATTGCGGCCCAGGCCAGCACGTTCGGTGGTGGACAGGAACCGCGCCGGAATGATCTGGTCGGTGTCGATGTTGGTCTGGCGCAGCACCACGCTGGCCGAGCTCAGGGTGCGGAAGCCGCTCATCAGGCCACCTCCTGGGCGAACAGCTCACGGGCATCGGCGACGTGGCCCTGCACCGCGGCCCAGGCAGCACTCATCGGCGAGGCCAGCAGCGTGCGCGAGCCCGGGCCCTGGCGGCCTTCGAAGTTGCGGTTGCTGGTGCTGACCGCCAGTTGGCCGGGGGCGACCAGGTCGCCATTCATGGCGATGCACATCGAACAGCCCGGTTCGCGCCATTCGGCACCGGCCGCGCGCACGATCTCATGGATGCCTTCGGCCTCGGCCTGGCGCTTGACGATCTCAGATCCAGGCACCACCAGCATGCGCACGCGCTCGGCGATGCGACGGCCACGCAGCACCTGTGCCACTTCGCGCATGTCGCTCAGCCGGCCATTGGTGCAGGAGCCGACGAACACCACGTCCACGGGCGTGCCGGCCAGCGTCTGTCCCGCCTGGAAGTGCATGTAATCCAGGCCCTTCTGCGCGGCGGCATCGTTGGCCGCCGGGATCGGCGCATCCACCGCGATGGCGGTGCCGGGGTGGGTGCCCCAGGTCAGGGTCGGGCGGATATCGGCGGCATCGATGTGCACCTCGCTGTCGAAGCGCGCGCCTTCATCGCTGCGCAGCTGCGCCCAGCGGGCAACGGCAGCGTCGAAGTCGGCGCCCTTGGGTCCACGTGGCGTATTGGCGACGAAGTCGAACGTCACCTGGTCGGGAGCGACCATGCCGGCGCGTGCACCGGCTTCGATCGACATGTTGCACAGGGTCATGCGCTGTTCCATGTCCATCGCTTCGATGGTGCTGCCGCGGAACTCGATCACGTGCCCGGTGCCGCCATTGACGCCGATCACGCCGATGATGTGCAGGACCACGTCCTTGGCGCCGATACCCGGTGCGACCTTGCCATCAACGGTGATCGCCAGCGTCTTCGCCTTGCGCTGCAGCAGGCACTGCGTGGCCAGCACATGGCCGACTTCGCTGGTGCCGATGCCGAAGGCCAGCGACCCGAATGCGCCGTGGGTGGAGGTGTGGCTGTCGCCGCAGACGATGGTCATGCCCGGCTGGGTGAAGCCCTGCTCCGGTGCGATCACGTGGACGATGCCGCGGTTGTCCGAGGCCATGTCGAACAGTTCGATGCCGTGCTCGGCGCAGTTGCGCGCCAGCATCGCAACCTGTGCTTCGGAGGCGGCACTGGCGTAGGGCAGCGTACCGTCGGCAGCGGCCGGCAGGGTCGGCGTTGAATGGTCCATCGTGGCCTTGGTCCGATCCGGACGGCGCGGCTTCAGGCCACGCTCGCGCAGCTCGGTGAAAGCCTGCGGCGAGGTCACTTCATGGATCAGGTGCAGGTCGATATACAGCACGGCGGGCGCGGTGTCGGTTTCTGGAACCACCACGTGGGCGTCCCACAGTTTGTCGTACAGGGTGCGGGGTGCGGAAGTCATGCGTTTGCCTGGCAGGAGTACGGAGTAACGGGCATCGAAGAGAAAGTAACAGGAGCAGGTCAGCGGCGCCGCGCGAGCACGCGCAGGCGCACGTAGTCGGCCAGCGGCTGGCCGGCGGCATTGCGCGGCAGGTCGGCCAGCAGGGCCGTGGCGGCATCGCGCACCGTGGCGCGCGCCTCGGCCGGCAGGTCGTCCAGCAGTGGAGCGGCGAATACCCGCAACCAGCCGGCAACGCCGGTCGGCAGCGCGGTCGGTCGCGGCAGGCATTCGATCAGCTGCACCTGGAAGCCATGCTGGCGCAGGCGGTCTGCGTAGGCATCGGCGGTGGGGAAGTACCACTGGAATGCGCTGGCACCATGGCCATGGGCGACGCGCGCGGCCTGCACGGCGGCAGTGATCGTGGCCACGTTGCCATGGCCGCCGAACTCGGCGACGAAGCGCCCGCCGGGGCGCAGGGCGCGGCGCACGCCCTCCAGCACGCGATCCGGGTCGGGCATCCAATGCAGGGCTGCGTTGCTGAACACCGCATCGAACGCACCGTCGAAGGCCAGGGCGTGGCCGTCCATCACCTGCGCATCGACGCCCCGCGCACGCGCGGCGATCACCATTTCCGGCGAGGCATCGACGCCCTGCATATGTGCGCCGCTGAGGGCCAGTTCGGTGGTGAGCACGCCATCGCCACAGCCCAGATCGAGGATGCGTTCGCCAGCGCGCGCGTCGAGCAGACGCGCTACGGCGCCACCGAGGGTCGGCACGAAGCCGGCATCGATCGCATAGTCCTGAGCATTCCACTGCTGGCCAGCGCTGCTGGTGGTGGTTGCGGTGTCGAAGGCGCTCATCTCACATTCCTCAGGCAGTGGCGGTGGCAGGTGATTCAGTACTGATGCCGGCGTTGGCCTGGCGCTGGCGCAGCAGGCGGTTGGCCACGTCCAGCCAGGCCAGCGCGGACGCTTCGATGATGTCCTTGCTGGTGCCGGTGCCGTCGTACTCCACGCCTTCGTGGCGTACGCTCAGGTTGGCTTCGCCACGCGCGTCGGCACCGATGCCGACGCTGTGCACGTGGTAACTGTCCAGCATCAGCTGCACGCCGGTGGCGGCCGACAACGCGCCGAACAGCGCATCGACCGGGCCGTCGCCCTGTGCAGTCTCGGCCACGCGGTTGCCGTCCGGGTCGGACAGTTCCACCAGCGCATTGGCGCGGCTGCCGACATCGCTGATGGTCATCGAAGCCAGACGGTAGCCCTGGGCATTGGAGCCGCCTTGCATCAGCGTCTGCAGGTCGGCATCGGTGACAACACGCTGCTGCTCGCACAGTCCCTTGAACTGCTCGAACACCAGCTTCAGCTCGTCTTCTTCCAGCCAGAAGCCCAGCGCGCGCAGGCGGGCTTCGACGGCGGCGCGGCCACTGTGGCGGCCCAGCACCATCTGCGAATCTTCCCAGCCCACGTCTTCCGGACGCATGATTTCGTAGGTGCCGCGGTGGCGCAGCATGCCGTGCTGATGGATGCCCGACTCATGGGCGAAGGCGTTGGCACCCACGATGGCCTTGTTGCGCTGTACCGGCATGCCGACCAGGCGCTGCAGCAGCTGCGAGGTGCCGACGATGCGCGGAGTGTCGATGGCGGTGTCCTGCTCGTAGAAAGCCTGGCGCACCTTCAGCACCATCGCGATCTCTTCCAGCGAGCAGTTGCCGGCGCGCTCACCGATGCCGTTGACGGTGCATTCGACCTGGCGCGCGCCGCCTTCGATGGCGGCCAGCGAGTTGGCCACGGCCAGGCCCAGATCGTTGTGGCAGTGAGCGCTGAAGATCACGTTGGCTGCGTTCGGCACATCGGCGACGCCAGCGATGACCTGCTGGAACATCGTGCGGATCTCTTCCGGCGTGGTGAAGCCGACGGTGTCGGGCAGGTTGATGGTGGTGGCGCCGGCAGCGATCGCCACGCGCGAGACCTCGATCAGGTAGTCCAGTTCGGTTCGGGTGGCGTCCTCGGCGGAGAACTCCACGTCATCGATGTAGGAGCGGGCCAGCGCTACGTGCCTGCGTACCGATTCCAGTACCTGCTCGCGGGTCATCCGCAGCTTGTGCTCACGGTGCAGCGGGCTGGTCGACAGGAATACATGCAGGCGCGGGTTGGCAGCGGCTTCCAGCGCACGCGCCGAGGTTTCGATGTCGGCCTGCAGGCAGCGAGACAGCACCGCCAGGCTCAGGCTCGGGCGGCGCAGTTCGCGGCCGATCAGGGCCATCGCTTCGCGGTCGGACTGCGAGCT
>Ga0213822_1001340_pt1 | contig 14124 bp, 13 predicted proteins | sample MC6MC0908MG_FD_179872 | JGI IMG/M metagenome (GOLD analysis project Ga0213822, IMG submission 179872) | Enriched soil aggregate microbial communities from Iowa State University, Ames, United States - MC6-MC0908-MG | ecosystem: Environmental > Terrestrial > Soil > Unclassified | place: USA: Iowa...
CTCTTCGATGCTGGCACGAGACAGCTCCTGCAATCCACCAAAATGTTTTAGCAAGTCGCGTCGCCGCGTCGGGCCGACCCCGGCCACCCCTTCCAGCGTAGACGTACGGCGGGTCTTGCCACGCCGGGCGCGGTGTCCGGTGATGGCGAAACGGTGGGCTTCGTCACGGATCTGTTGGATCAGGTGCAGCGCCGGCGAGTCGCCCTTGAGGGTGAACTCATGGGCGGCATCGTTCAGGTACAGGGTCTCGAAACCCGCCTTGCGGGTTGCGCCCTTGGCCACGCCCAGCAGGATCAGGTCGGGAACCATCAACTCGTTGAGCACATCGCGGGCCATGGACAACTGGCCCTTGCCACCATCCACCAGCAGGATGTCCGGCAGCTTGCCCTCCCCGTCCTTCAGCTTGCCGAAGCGCCGCATCAGCGCCTGGTGCATCGCCGCGTAGTCATCGCCCGGCGTCACGCCTTCGATGTTATAGCGGCGATAATCGGACTTGATCGGGCCTTCCGGACCGAACACCACGCAGGAGGCCACGGTGGCCTCGCCACTGGAATGGCTGATGTCGTAGCACTCCAGCCGTTGCGGCGGCTCGTCCAGGTTAAGCACTTCGGCCAGGGCATCGAACCGCGCCGCCACGTGTTGGCGATTGGCAAGGCGCGCACCCAAGGCCTGTTCGGCGTTGGTCACAGCCAATTGCTGCCAGCGCGCCCGGGTGCCGCGTACGCGGTGGCTGATGGTCAGTTCGCGACCGCGGAGCGTATCGATGGCTTCAATCAGGGTCGGAAAGTCTTCGTGGACCACGTTGACGATCAACTCGGCAGGCAGGTCGCGTTCCGGACTGCTGATGTAGTACTGGCCCAGAAAAGCCGCCATGACCTCGGAGACGTCTTCCTCGATGCCCACTTGAGGGAAGAAGTTCTTGCTGCCCAGTACACGACCGCCGCGCACGCTGATCAAGTGCACGCAGGCGCCGCCCGGGTTGATGAACGCGGCGATCACATCGACGTCGCCACTGCCGCCCTCCATGCTTTGCTGGTCCTGCACGCGCCGCAGCAGCCCGATCTGGTCGCGCAGCTCGGCGGCGCGCTCGAACTCAAGATTGACCGCCGCGTCTTCCATCGCCGCTGACAGCTCGTCGGTCAACGCGTTGCTGCGACCTTCCAGGAACATCACCGAGTGACGCACGTCCTCGGCATAGACCTCGGGCTCGACAAATCCTACACACGGCGCCTTACAGCGTTTGATCTGGTATTGCAGGCAGGGCCGGGTGCGGTTCTTGTAATAGCTGTCTTCGCACTGGCGCACAAAGAAAGTCTTCTGCAACAGGCTCAGGCTTTCACGAATCGCCCCGGCGCTGGGATAAGGACCGAAATAGCGGCCCTTGGCCTTCTTCGCCCCTCGATGAATACTCAGGCGCGGAAACGCCCCGTCGGACAGGAACACGTACGGGTAGGATTTATCGTCACGCAGCAGGATGTTGTAGGGCGGCCGCCATTCCTTGATCAGCGTCTGCTCGAGCAGCAACGCCTCGGTTTCATTGGCGGTGATGGTGGTTTCGACTTGCGCGATGCGTCCCACCAGGGCAGCAGTCTTCGGTGCGAGTCCGGTTTTACGAAAGTAACTCGCCAGGCGTTTCTTGAGGTTCTTGGCCTTGCCCACATAGAGCAGGCGCGCGTCGCTGTCGAACATGCGGTACACGCCTGGGCGACCGCTGCAAGTGGACAGGAACGCGCTTGGATCAAACAATTCAGTCATTTTTCAGGCGCTGGCATCGACCATGCCGTGGCGCACCGCCAACAGTGTCAACTCGACGTCGCTGCTGATCGAAAGCTTCTCGAAGATACGGTAACGGTAGGTGTTGACGGTTTTGGGCGACAAGCACAGCTTATCGGAGATGATCTGCACTTTTTGGCAACCAACGATCATCAAGGCAATCTGGATTTCCCGCTCCGACAACGCATCGAAGGGCGAATCGTTGGTCGGCTGGAACGACTTGATCGCCAACTGCTGGGCGATTTGCGGGCTGATGTAGCGCTGACCGGCAAAAACCAGACGAATGGCCTGGACCATCTCGTTCAAACCGGCGCCCTTGGTGAGGTAACCCGCCGCGCCAGCCTGCAACAGGCGGGTGGGGAACGGGTCTTCTTCGCAGACGGTTACCGCGACCACCTTGATATCCGGGTGACTGCGCAGCAGTTTGCGCGTGGCTTCAAGACCGCCGATGCCGGGCATCTTGACGTCCATCAACACCACGTCGGGTTTCAACTCACGCGCCTTGATCAGCGCCTCTTCACCGGATTCAGCCTGGCCTACCACCTGCAGACCGTCGATATCAGCCAGCATTCGTGTAATGCCCGTACGGACGAGATCATGGTCATCGACCACTAACACCCTAATCAAGCAGACACCTCACGATTTGGTCTTATATGGGTTGCCCCACACCTTAGCAAAAAAGCAATCGACAGACCTAGCGCCAAGGGACAGATAAAAGTTACAACGCATCTTCATGCGCCGCACTCTGCGAGGCCTCAAGCACCGGCATCTCGCTGCATCCTCAGGAAACACTCATCCTCGCCGACGACCCGCAGCCCCATGCGCTCATACAGCACCCTTGCCGGATTACCCTTGAAAACCGTCAGCCGCAGCGCCGGCCGACGTTCCAGCGTCACCCTGTCCCAAACCTGTCCGATCGTCCAGGTACCGGCACCCTGCCCACGAAAAGCCTTATCGATCTGTAATTCTCGGATATACAGGGCCCGAGCGTCCCGGCTGAGGCTGGCAAAGCCCAGCCTCTGGTCCCCACGGCAGATGATCCAGTTCTGGCGAATGATCCAGGCCAGGTCGAACGCTTCGTCCTGCCACAGCAAATCATGCTTGAGGTAATAGGGCAGCATGTTGTCGCAGGTCAGTTTACGGGCGAAATCGATGTCGCCGGTCGTTGCCGCACGCCACTGGAAGCTCATGGGCACCTCGTCAAAGGGTTGCCACCGGTATGACGTGCCCTGCCCAACCATCAGCGTCGCGGCGAGCAATCACCAACAAATCCCCCGTTCCCGGAGCTGCCGCGATCAGCGAACCGTCCGGGCCCCAGACCGCACTGCGGCCGGCCGACGCCCAGCCGCCGGTGGTGCCACCATGGTTGGCCATCAGGACGGTCATGGCATGTTGCTTGGCATAACCTTGCAACAACGTCGTATCGGGCACGTAGCCACCTTCGGTGATCAATACGCCCGCTGCATACAGCGTAGCGCCCTGCCCGGCTGCGGCGTCGGCATGGCTGGGGTGAGAGAAATCGGCACACACCGCCAGCGCGATGAGATCCTGGCCCATCGCCAACATCGAGCCGCCGTGGCCCGGAGCAAAGGCGACCTCTTCCCCTGGGTGCAAATGCTGCTTGCTGTACACCCCGAGGGAGCCGTCGGCGCCGAGCACCAACGCACCGATCAAGATCGGCGCGTCTGCCGCCAGGCGAATCGGCATGCCAACCACCGCGGTCAAGCCAAGCTCACGCGCCAGGTCACGCAGCGGTTGCAGTACGGCGTCCTGCGGCAGGATGGCCAGGTCCGCCACCAGGCCGCGCTCGTAGCCCGTGAGTGACAGCTCGGGAAAGACCAGCAACTGCACGTTCTGCTCAGCGGCGGCTTGCATGAAGCGCTGATGGCGCAAGAGATTGGCGTGGACATCCCCCGCGATGGAAATCGACTGGGCGGCGGCGAAGGCTGGAGCGGTCATGGTTATCCCTGGAAGGTGGCGCAAGCCTGAAGTTTGTCATAAAGCCCACCGGACTCAAGCCGGGCTGAACAATTGCATGTCGGCGATAGAATTTTCTGATTGAACCGACACACCGCCCTCTAGTAAGCTCGGGTCCATTCATCGGAGACAGACCATGTTCAACGCCCTCTCACCGCTTCAAACCGCCAGCGCCCCGCGCTCGGTTGCGGCTGCCTGGGCGAACAGCGTGCACACTCCGGTCAGCTTTTATTTTGGGTATTGGTTTAGCCACTGGCGCGCCTGATACCCAACCGGCGCCCACTTCAAACGGGTCGCCTTCCAGAGTTTTCCAAAAACCCCCGGTCGGCCTCCCGACCGGGGGTTTTGTTTTTTCCGGCCATAACATTTGCAACACCGACACATTGAGGATCGAGCCATGAACTACGCCACTTATTACCGTTACGACAGTTTTTCCGCCTGGCGATTTACCAGCCACCGCTCGGGACAGCCTGCCGCCTCCGATCGGTCACCTACCGGTGGCAAGCCTCAACTGCGGGCCCCTACGGCCAATTGTCGAACACCCCACTAGGACCGGCGCGCGGGAACAAACCCGCCGCTCGTCCAGGAAGCCAGATCATGAATTCGTCCGTCTCCGCTTTGCCGCTGTCCACGCTCAACCCTGCCAATGAAGCGCTGACCCTGCGTCTGCCCAGCTCTTTGCAGCTCAAGCATCAATTGCCCCTCAGCACCGCGCTGAGCCAGCAGGTCGAGGCCCATCGCCAGGCCGTCCGCGCGATCCTCGACGGTAAAGACGCCCGTCTGTTGGTCATCGTCGGCCCCTGCTCCATCCACGACCCGAAATCCGCCCTCGAATACGCCGCCAACCTTGCGCGTGTTGCCCACGACGTGAGCGACAGCATGCTGCTGGTGATGCGCACCTACGTGGAAAAGCCCCGCACGACCGTGGGCTGGAAAGGCCTGGCCTACGATCCGGGCCTGGACGGCAGCGATGACATGGCCGCCGGCCTGACGCTGTCCCGAGAGCTGATGCGCGAGGTGCTGCAGCTTGGCCTGCCCGTTGCCACCGAACTGTTGCAACCCATGGCCGCCAGCTACTTCGATGACCTGCTCAGTTGGGTCGCCATTGGCGCTCGTACTACCGAATCACAAATCCACCGGGAAATGGCCAGCGGCCTGGGCATGCCAGTGGGTTTCAAGAACGGCACGGACGGCGGGGTCGGCATTGCCTGCGATGCCATGCGTTCGGCGGCCCATCCTCATCGGCATTTCGGTGTCGACAGCCAGGGCCATCCGGCGATCATCCAGACCCCGGGCAACCCCGACACCCACCTGGTGCTGCGCGGCGGCCATCGCGGGCCGAACTATGACCGACAGAGCGTCAACCAGATCCACAACGACCTGACCCACCTCAAGATACCGGCGCGGATCATGGTCGATTGCAGCCACGCCAACAGCGGCAAAGACCCGTTGCGCCAGCCGCAGGTGTTCAATGACGTGCTGGAGCAACGCCTGCAAGGCAACCGGGCCCTCATCGGCATGATGCTGGAAAGCCACCTGTTCGAAGGCTGCCAGCCGCTGGGCCCGTCGATGCGCTACGGCGTGTCGGTCACCGACGGTTGCCTGGGTTGGGAAGCCACCGAGCAGCTGTTGCGCCAGGCCCATCGCAAACTGCAAGCGCCCGCCTGAGATCCCGCAAGCGCCCTCCTCCGGGAGGGCCTCGCTCAGCCTTGCACCTTGGAACGCACCTGGACCGTGACCCAGCCGGATTGCTGGCTGGCGTCATCCAGGCGCTCGACCTGATAAAACAGGCGCACCGATCGGTCGCGCTGGTCCTGCCAATACGCCGCCGGCACGACAAAGTTGAGCGGTTGACCGGCCATGGCCTCGGTGATTTCCCGCTCCTCGACATGGGCGTAGTTGCCATTGCACTGGAACCAGACCAGCTCCCCCGCCTCAAGTCCGGCGCCGTCGATGACCACCGTCAGCCCACCCTGAAGCTGATCGACCTCCAATACCCCCTCCGCCACCCCCAGGATCCGAGGTGCCTTCAGCGCGGGGCGCACCAGAGGGCCTATGTGCAACGACAAGGGCTCGGCGCGGCGTACCGAATGCCCGTGCCGGACAACATAAGCCAAGCTCAGTTCGTGGCCGACATGGGGGGCGATTTGCGAATGATCGATCCAGAACGATACCTCGCGGCCGACTGCGTGGGCCTCGATCTCCAGCACATCGCGCCAGAGCGCCTTGGCCTGCCGGCTGGCAATCAGGATCAGGCGGTCCCCTACGGCCATTCTGGGATAGGGCCGGACGGTCAAACGCGTACCTTCTGGCACCCGGGCCGGATCAAGGCAGCCACCCACCGCATCGTCGGCAACGACGGCCAGCAGTTGCAAGGGTGCGTCGCCGATCTGCAGTTGAAGGAGCTCCGAGTCCAGCGTGGCCGGCAATTGCTTGCCAGTCACTTGGTAGGAAATCGCCAGCGAGCCGCCATCCAGCTCGGCGATATGCCGCTCTCGTACGACGAAAACGAGGTATCGCCCAACCTGGCGCTCCGTCACGAACCGGCTTTCTTCATGCCAGTAGGGCTGGCCGTCTGAATTGAGCCCTAGCCAACACAGCAACACCTCATCCCCACAGGCCATCAGCGGATAAGGTTTCACGGTGATGACCGCCTTCCTCCAGGCGGGATTGATCACCCCACCCTTGGCGGCAGGCAGAGAAGGCGCCGACAGCTTCGCTGGCGATCTGAGCAGGGTTCGTTGGGCGGATCGGTAAGTGGTCATGCGTAAGCTCCAGTCCTTGGATGAAGGCACCGTCCATATGACGGTGCCCGACAAAGCCATTAAAACCCCACCGCCCCCACCCCGCAGTCAGACAAGGCAGCGACATCAGTGGTCCCTGGCGCTTGAGGCTGTAGCTGCAAACCACAGGCGCTATCGGAAGTATCCAGACACCTTTCTCTCCGTCTGGCTTCCGTCCAATTCTTCCTACTTCTTTTATTCCAATTTCAGTGAGTCACTGCGGTTTCTTCCTACACCGCCGAGCAAAAGCCTGCATTAGAGTGACGTCGCAATTTCAACGTGAACCTCTTCGAAAAAGGTACGAACATGCAACGGAATGCAACCACTCAATTTCCCATCCTGCTGGTCCATGGGTTGTTCGGGTTTGACAGGATCGGCGGCTTCGAACTTTTCCACGGCATCAAACAAGCACTGCGCCTTGCGGGTGCCCGGGTGTTCATCCCGTATTTGTCGGCCACCCATTCCAATGAGGCCCGGGGCGAACAGTTGCTGGCGCAGATGGATCGGATCCTGGACAGTACCGGCGCGGCCAAAGTCAACCTGATCGGCCACAGCCAAGGTGCGCTGGCCGCCCGCTATGCCGCCGCACAGGCGCCTGCCAGGGTTGCCTCGGTGACGTCGGTCAGCGGCCCCAACCATGGCTCCGAACTGGCTGATTTCCTGCTCAAGGCTCTCACTCCGGGACGGCTGCCGGGGCATGTAGCGAGTAAAATCGCCACGCTTTTCGCCGATTTCATCTCCTTGCTCAATGGCCAGGCGCAGCTCCCGCCAGCCGCCATCGCAGCACTGGCAGCGCTGACCACCGAAGGCGTGGGGGCCTTCAATGACAAGTATCCCCAAGGCCTGCCCAGAAACTGGGGGGAACACGGCTCGGACAAGGTCAACGGCGTGCGCTACTACTCATGGAGCGGCACGTTGCCCGACGCGCCGAAGGAAAGACTCGATGCAACGAATCCCTCGCATGCGTTCTGCCGTGCCTTTTCCGAATACTTCATTACCGAAGCCGGGCAGAACGACGGCATGGTCGGGCGCTTCAGCTCGCACCTGGGCAAGGTCATTCGCTCCGACTACCCTATGGATCACATGGACACTCTCCGCCCAGGAGCCGGCAAAGTGCGCAAGGATATCGACCCGACAGAGCTTTACCTGCGCCACGCCGAGCGCTTGCGCAAAGCCGGCCTTTGATCGCCAGGCTCAAGGTTTTGACGCAATTTTGACAACAACCCATCAATGAATCCGGTAGGCTCAACACCTTCAAAAAATATCGAAAGGAATGACCCCATGGCCAAAGCCACTGCCCGCCACATCCTGGTTGCCACCGAAGACAAGTGCAACGAACTCAAAGCCCAGATCGAAGGCGGCGCCGATTTCGCCGAAGTCGCCAAGGCCAACTCCTCGTGCCCATCCAGCCGTCAAGGCGGTGACCTGGGTTCGTTCGGTCCGGGCCAGATGGTCAAGGAATTCGACACCGTGGTCTTCAGCGCCCCGATCAATGTGGTCCAGGGCCCGGTCAAGACCCAGTTCGGTTATCACCTGCTGGAAGTGACCAGCCGCCAGGACTGATCCCGATTTATCGACATGACGGCCCGCCCTTCGGTGGGCCGTTGTGTTTGGGTCACACGGGGCTGGCGATCCACGCGCCGCTCGCGTACAAATCGTGCTCATCGATCACCCGGCTTTAAGGCTGACAATGCGACTGGCGTTCCCTTCACTGCTCCTCACTGCCGTGGCCCTGCTGACAGGCGCCATGGGCGTGGATGCCGCACCACAACATGCCCTGACCGTCTATGGCGAACCGGCCAAGTACCCCGAGGGATTCGGCCACTTCGCCTACACCAACCCCCAGGCGCCCAAAGGCGGGACCATGCGTCGTTCGGCCATCGAGATCGGCCATTTCGACCATGTGCTGCCCTACATCGACAAAGGCATCGGCGTCAGCCAGATCGACGGGCTGTTGTACTCGCCACTGGCCCAGCGTTCGCTGGATGAACCCTATACCGTCTACGGCCTGGTGGCTGAGAAGATGGAGCGCGCCGACGACGGCCTGTCCCTGCGCTTCTACCTGAACCCCAAGGCCCGCTTCGCCGATGGCAAGCCCATCACCGCCCAGGACGTGCGCTATAGCTTCGAGTTGCTGATGACCCAGGGCAGCCTGCGCTATCGCACCCAGCTCGCGGCCGTCAAAGGGGTCGAGGTGGAATCCGAGCGCACCGTTCGGTTCGACTTCAAGAACAACGAAAACCGCACCCTGCCCCTGGACATCGCCACCCTGCCGGTCTTCCCCGAACATTGGTGGAAGACCCGCGACTTTGCCAGCGGAGGCGGCTACGAGGCGCCACTGGGCAGCGGTCCGTACCGGGTCGGCAAGGTCGATTCCGGGCGCAGCATTACCTTCGAGCGCAATGCCGACTGGTGGGGCAAGGACCTGCCGGTCAGCCGCGGGCTCTACAATTTCGACCATTTCAGCATCGAGTACTTTGGCGACACCGACGTGGCCCGCCAAGTGCTGCGCGGCGGCGCCTATGATTACAACCGCGAATTCTCCGCCACCGGCTTTTCCATCGGCTATGACAGCCCGGCCCTGCGCGACGGTCGCCTGCAAAAGGCCCACCTGGCCACCGAGGCGCCCCAGACCGCCCAGGGTTTTGTGTTCAACCTGCAGAAACCGCAGTTCCAGGATCGCCGTGTACGCCAGGCCCTGGCCATGCTCTGGGATTTCGAATGGAGCAACCGCCAGATGATGCGCAACCTCTATGTGCGTCAGCAGAGCTTTTTCTCCAATACCGACCTGGCCGCCCGACAACTGCCCGATGCCGGCGAACGGGCGCTCCTCGAACCGTTGCGCGGACAGATACCCGACGAAGTCTTCACCCAGGTGTTCGAGGCACCGAAAACCGACGGCAGTGGCGTGATCCGTGACAAACAATTGCAAGCCCTGGCCTTGCTGGAAGACGCCGGCTGGAAACCCGACGGCGATCGCCTGGTGAATGCCGAGGGCGAGCCGCTGAGTTTCACCTTCCTGAACACCCAGAACGGTCTGGATCGCCTGTTGCTGCCCTACAAGCGCAACCTGGCGCAGATTGGCATCGACATGAGCATCCGGCGCATCGATGCGTCCCAATACGTCAATCGCCTGATGAGCCGTGACTACGACATGATCATCACCGGCTACCCCGTCAGCACCTCGCCGGGCATGGAACTCTACAACTACTTTGGCTCAGCGGCGGCCAACGACCCGGGTGCCAACAATTACATGGCCCTGAAGAACCCGGCGGTGGACGCCCTGATCGACGGTCTGGTCAAGGCCACGACCAAGGCCGACATGCTCCGCCACGCCCACGCCCTGGACCGAGTGCTGCAATGGAACTACTACTGGATCCCCAACTATTACCCGCCGGGCAGCTCGACCGTGTGGTGGAACCGCTTCGGCATCCCGAAAGTCCAGGCCAGCAATGACGAAGCCATCGAGAGCTGGTGGGAAGTGAGCACCACGCCGCTGACCAACGAGCAGATGACCGCCGAGCGCCTCAAGCGCGGCAAACCCGGAGGGCCGCATTGATGTGGGCTTATATCGCGCGGCGCCTGCTGCTGATCATTCCGACCCTGGTGATCATTCTGCTGGTGAACTTCGTCATCGTGCAGGCCGCACCAGGCGGGCCGGTGGAACAGGCCATCGCTCACCTGCAGGGCATTGGCGGCGCCAGCGTCGGCAGCTCGAGCAACACCATGGCCGGCAGTTCCCGCGCCAGCCGCGGCCTCGATCCACAGCTGATCAAGGACATCGAAAAACAATACGGTTTCGACAAACCGGCCCATGAACGCCTGTGGCTGATGCTCAGCAGCTACGCCCGCCTGGACTTCGGTAAAAGCTTCTTCCGCGGCGCCACGGTCACCGACCTGATCCTGGAAAAAATGCCGGTGACCATCTCCCTCGGGCTCTGGGCAACGCTGATCACCTACCTGGTGTCGATTCCGTTGGGGATCCGCAAGGCCGTGCGTCACGGTTCCGCGTTCGATGTATGGAGCAGCACGGCGATCATCATTGGCTATGCCATGCCGGCGTTCCTCTTCGCGATGTTCCTGATCGTGATGTTCGCCGGCGGCACGTCGTTGAACTGGTTTCCGGTGCGCGGGCTGGTGTCGGATAACTTCGAGTCGCTGTCGACGCTGGGCAAGATCGCCGATTACTTCTGGCACCTGGTGCTGCCCGTGACGTCACTGGTGATCGGCGGCTTCGCCACCCTGACGATTCTGACCAAGAATTCGTTCCTCAATGAAATCACTCGCCAATACGTGGTCACGGCACGGGCCAAGGGCATGAGCGAACAACGCGTGCTGTATGGCCACGTGTTCCGCAACGCAATGCTGCTGGTGGTGTCCGGCCTCCCCCAAGCGTTCATCAGCGTGTTCTTTGCCGGCTCGCTGCTGATCGAGGTGATCTTTTCCCTCGATGGCCTGGGACGCATGAGCTACGAGGCCGCCGTGTCCCGGGACTACCCGGTGGTGTTCGGCTCGCTGTTTATCTTCACGCTGTTCGGCCTGCTCATCAAACTCATCGGTGACCTCTGCTACACCCTGGTGGACCCGCGCATCGACTTCGCCGCGAGGAATGCCTGATGTTCAAGCTTTCACCCTTGGGCCGCCGGCGCTTCGAGCGCTTCAAGAAAAACCGCCGGGGCTGGTGGTCGCTGTGGCTGTTCATCGGCCTGTTCATCCTGACCCTGGGCGGCGAACTGATCGCCAATGACAAGCCGCTGGTGGTGAGCTACCAGGGCTCGCTGTATTTCCCGGTGTTCAAGCGCCACACCGAACAGGAGTTTGGCGGGCAGTTGCCGTTCCAGGCCGACTACCGCAGCAGCTACGTGCAGAACCTGATCCACAAGGACGGCGGCTGGCTGTTGTTCCCGCCGATCCCGTTCAGCGACGACACGCCCAACTATGACCTCAACCAGCCCGCCCCGAGCCCGCCCTCACCGGTGAACTGGCTGGGCACCGATGACCAGTCCCGAGATGTGCTGGCCCGGGTGATCTTCGGGGCCAGGGTGTCGATCCTGTTCGCCCTGGCGCTGACCGCCATCAGTGCGCTGATCGGCATTGCCGCCGGTGCGTTGCAAGGTTATTACGGCGGCTGGGTGGATTTACTGGGGCAGCGCTTGCTGGAAGTCTGGTCCGGGCTGCCCGTGCTCTACTTGCTGATCATTCTGTCCGGCTTCGTGGAACCGAATTTCTGGTGGCTGCTGGGGATCATGGCGCTGTTTTCCTGGCTGGCCCTGGTAGACGTGGTACGGGCCGAGTTCCTGCGCGGGCGCAACCTCGAATACGTGAAAGCCGCCAGGGCCCTGGGGCTCAGCGACCGCAAAGTGATCGTCCGACACATCCTGCCCAACGCGATGAACGCCACCCTGAGTTACCTGCCTTTCATTCTCACCGGGGCGATCTCGACACTCACGGCCCTGGACTTCCTCGGCTTCGGCATGCCGGCCGGCAGCGCATCGCTGGGTGAGTTGATCGGCCAGGGCAAACAGAACCTGCAAGCGCCATGGCTGGGGCTGACGGCGTTCTTCACCCTGGCGCTGATTCTTTCCCTGTTGGTATTTATCGGCGAGGCGTTGCGAGACGCGTTCGACCCACGCTCTTGAAAACAGCCATGAAGCGGAACCTTGAGATGAGCGACAACCTGATCGAAATCCGCGACCTGAACGTGGCCTTCAACGACCAAACCGTGGTGCGCAACCTGTGCCTGGACATCCGCCCCGGCGAGTGCCTGGCGCTGGTGGGCGAGTCGGGCTCGGGCAAGTCGGTGACCGCCCATTCGATCCTGCAATTGCTGCCCGAGAACGAAGCCCGCAGCACCGGCAGCGTTCGTTATCGCGGCCAGGAACTGTTGGGGGCCAACGCCCAGACCCTGCGGGAGCTGCGCGGCAACCGGATCGCGATGATCTTCCAGGAGCCTATGACATCGCTGAACCCGCTGCACAGCGTCGAAAAGCAGATCGGTGAAACCCTGATGCTGCACAAGGGCCTGGGCGGCAAGGCCGCGCGCCAACGCATCCTGGAACTGCTGGCCTTGGTGGGCATCCAGAAACCCACTGAACGCCTCAAGGCCTACCCCCATCAACTGTCGGGTGGTCAGCGGCAACGGGTGATGATTGCCATGGCCCTGGCCTGCGAGCCGGAACTGTTGATTGCCGACGAACCGACCACCGCGTTGGACGTGACCGTGCAGCGCAAGATTCTGCTGCTGCTCAAATCCCTGCAACAACGGCTTGGCATGTCATTGCTGTTGATCAGCCACGACCTCAACCTGGTGCGCAGCATCGCCCAGCGTGTGTGCGTGATGAAGGCCGGGGAAATCGTCGAACAGGCGCCATGCGAAACCCTCTTCAGCGCGCCGAAACACCCCTACAGCTGCGAACTGCTGCATGCCGAACCGGAAGGCGAGGCCCTGCCCCGGGACGACCGCGAGGACGTGTTGCAGGTACAAGACCTGCGCGTGAGTTTTCCCCTGGGCGGCGGGCTGTTCCGGCGCAAGGAATACCTGCACGCCGTGGACGGTATCAGCCTGAGCATCCAGCGCGGCAAGACCCTGGGCATCGTCGGCGAATCCGGCTCCGGCAAGTCGACACTCGGCCAGGCGATCCTGCGGCTGATCGAGTCCGAAGGCAGCATTCGTTTCCAGGGCCAGGCCCTCGAACACCTGTCGCAAAAAGCGCTGCGGCCGTGGCGCAAGCAGATGCAGGTGGTGTTCCAGGACCCGTTCGGCAGTCTCAGCCCACGGATGTCGGTGCAGCAGATCATCAGCGAAGGCCTGGAGGTGCACAGCCCGTCCAGCCCTGAAGAATGCGAAGCCCAGGTAATCCAGGCGCTCAAGGAAGTCGGCCTCGACCCGCAGAGCCGCCACCGCTACCCCCACGAATTCTCCGGCGGCCAGCGCCAACGCATCGCCATTGCCCGGGCGCTGGTGCTCAAGCCGGCGTTGATTCTGCTGGATGAACCGACTTCGGCCCTGGACCGCACGGTGCAAAAGCAAGTGGTCGCCCTGCTCCGTCAGCTCCAGGAAAAGTACGGCTTGACCTACCTGTTCATCAGCCATGACCTGGCAGTGATTCGCGCCCTGGCCCACGACATGATCGTGATCAAGGACGGTAAAGTGGTCGAGCAAGGCGCCAGCCATGACGTGTTCGACTCACCCCAGCATCCCTACACCAAGGAGCTGTTGGCGGCGGCGCATCCGGGGTGGGCATAATGCGACGCATGACCTGGCTCCGTATCGCGCCCATCGCGAGCAAGCTCGCTCCCACACTCGATCTTCGGTGCGACGCAGCCCCCCTGTGGAGCGAGCTTGCTCGCGATGACGGCCTGACAGGCACTACCTAATCCGGATCCGACCATGAACCCCACCGAAAGCCTCAAGGATTACAAGCGCGTGCGCACGCTGGCGATCCGTTCGTTGTTCGAGATCATCGAGCAGTCCAGCGAAGGCACGGTGATTGTCGACCGCGATGCGAACATCGTCTGGATGAACGAACGCTATGCCCGCCGTTTCGGCCTGAACTCGGCGCAGGAAGCCATCGGTCGGGCGTGCGAGAGC
>Ga0213822_1001342_pt1 | contig 14113 bp, 11 predicted proteins | sample MC6MC0908MG_FD_179872 | JGI IMG/M metagenome (GOLD analysis project Ga0213822, IMG submission 179872) | Enriched soil aggregate microbial communities from Iowa State University, Ames, United States - MC6-MC0908-MG | ecosystem: Environmental > Terrestrial > Soil > Unclassified | place: USA: Iowa...
GTGAAGAAATAATCCCTAGAAATAAGAAATTAAGAAAGTTCTACGATAAAAAACGCGAAGAAGGAAAGCCTTTTAGAGTAGCCATAATTGCATGTGCTAATAAGCTTTTACATTGGATTTATGCCCTGAAAAGAAGCCTTCCAAAATGCGGTTTAAAAATCACATTTAAGTACATTAGGAAAAACCTTCCAATTTTAAAGAGGAAGGCTTATTTGCTGTACCCTTTTTTAGTATATCATGCGAGTTTTAATTTTTTTATTGAAAAATCTTGACAACTATTAGCTGGTTTTGTTGAATAAAGCTGATCTTACCAGCTAAGGTTTCCTCGGCTTACGTGGCATATAAATGGATTTCCATGATGTGTGGGATATAAATCTGCTTATTCCCTTGTGGAGATAGAACTGTGACATAGGCTGTATTGTTCATGGGCAATTACTTGATTGTTCCTTCAACCTATACGAATCGCCATTCTTCCAATACTGAATTCTAACAATACTATGCGTTTGTACAACCATTTGGATTTGATGTGCGAATTCCTTAAAGTCATATTCATCATGTTTTGGCTCTGGTACAATATTATCTTCAGCCTGCCGTTCACGCAGTGGCTACACATGTTCAGGTAGCATCATCGCTGTCTGTCCATTTAATCGTACCACGATCTCGGTTTCTTTTTATATCCGTTTCATCATCAATTGAATAAGAACACCGGTTTCTACTTTATATAGGGATGATTAAAAAAGTATAGCAATGACATTTATCAATTTTTTGGTTAATGAACATTTCCGAATTTCTTCCAACTAATAAATGTGGATTTATGTCAATATTAATTATAAATAGCTTATGTAATTTTACAATTATTTTTATAATTTATGACTATTATGAATAGGTCAATAAGAAAAAAGAAAACCTTGATACAACAAGCATTCTAGCTGTATCAAGGTAATATTTGATGTCACTTTTAATTATAATTATGTGACAAAATTAATTATAAGTTGTGACAAGATTAATTATAACTCACAAACTTTATTATTCAGTTCTCTTATTCTACAGTCACCGATTTAGCCAAGTTACGTGGTTTATCCACATCACAACGGCGGTGTAGCGCTGCATAGTAGCTGATTAATTGTAATGGCACTACAGATACAAGTGGTGTTAGTAATTCATGAACATGAGGGATTACTAAACGGTCGCCATCTTCATCAATGCCAGCCATCGCGATAATACATGGATATGCACCACGGGCAGCTACTTCTTTCACATTACCACGAATGTTTAACCCTACTGATGCTTGTGTAACAAGTGCAAACACTGGTGTACCTTCTTCAATTAAAGCGATTGTTCCGTGTTTAAGCTCACCACCCGCAAAGCCCTCTGCTTGGATGTAAGAAATTTCTTTTAGCTTTAAGGCACCTTCAAGGCTAACATAGAAATCCATATTACGGCCAATGAAGAATGCGTTGCGTGCGATTTTTAAGTAGTCTTCTGCGATATCTTCTAACACTTCTTTTGAATCGATAATCGTTTGAATACCGTTTGCAGCAATTGCAAGTTCTTGTTTTAAGTCAAACTCTAAGCCTTTGCCATTTGCCTTTGCCGTTACATAAGCTGCTAAAGCAAGGACAGCTACTTGTGCCACATATGCTTTTGTAGAAGCTACAGCAATTTCTGGACCTGCATGTAATAACAAAGTATGATCTGCTTCACGCGATAGTGTAGAACCAGGAACATTTGTAATCGTTAATGTTGGATAGCCAAGCTCTTTAATTTTTACCAGTACTTGACGACTGTCTGCTGTTTCACCCGACTGTGTGATGAAGACAAATAAAGGTCTTTCTGAAAGTAATGGCATATTGTAACCGAATTCACTAGAAATATGAACCTCTACTGGGATACCTGCCATTTTTTCGAAATATTGTTTACCAATGAGACCTGCATGATAGCTTGTGCCCGCAGCAATAATATATAAGCGATCTGCAGCTCGTAATGCTTCTAAAATTTCCGCATCAATTGTTAGATCACCATTGTCACCTTCATACGCTTGAATAATTTTGCGAATTACTGTAGGCTGCTCATCCATTTCTTTTAGCATGTAATGAGGATATGTCCCTTTTTCAATGTCGCTCATATCAAGCTCAGCTGTATATGGTGCGCGTTCTACTACAGAACCGTCTAGTTTAGTAATTTCAACACTAGCTTTGTGCACAATAACAATCTCTTTGTCATGTAGCTCCACATATTGATCTGTAACTTGTAGCATAGCCATAGCATCCGAAGCAACAACATTGAAGCCTTCACCAACTCCGACTAAAAGTGGTGATTTATTTTTCGCTACAAAGATTGTATCTGCGGCTTCTGCATCTAATAGTGCAAGTGCATATGAACCATGTAGTAAAGATAACGTTTTACGGAAAGCGTCTGCTGTGCTTAAACCTTCTTTTACAAACAACTCTACTAATTGCACGATAACCTCTGTATCTGTATCAGATTTCATCGGAATACCTTTTAAATATGTTTTTTGTAATAGGTGATAGTTTTCAATTACCCCATTGTGCACAAGCGTAAATCGTCCTGATGCACTTTGATGAGGGTGAGCATTTAAACGATTTGGCACACCATGTGTAGCCCAACGTGTATGACCAATGCCGATTTTCGCAGCAATATCTTCATCTACTGCTTCTCGTAAGTCAGCAATACGCCCTTTTTCTTTAAAAACAGTTACGCCTTCTTCATTACGTACTGCAATACCCGCTGAGTCATAGCCACGGTATTCTAGTTTCTCTAAACCTTTTAATAAGATTTCCTTTGCATCTGATTCACCAATATATCCTACAATTCCACACATAAATTCTCGTCCTCCGATATTGTCAATTTGACGCAATGACAAAGTAGACCTCATCTATCGAATTTTTTGAATGGACAAGCGTGCTTTATTTTTAGTTAAAATAAAGCACTCCCGAACATGCAAATAAATCATTCAGCCATCTGAATGGAACTTTCGATATGTGAAGTTTTTTCTATTCATCTATTGCTTTACGATACCTTCTCCATTTTCTGTACATTCAATCACTCAAATGCTTTCAAAATGAAAAATGACAATCGGGTATGTCGATCGGGAGGCATCCGCCGAATTTTCGATAAACCTCCACCTCGTCTGCTGAAGATCTTTTTCGTCCTATTTCTTCAGCTCAGGCGCTATAATTGTTTTCCGATTTTACGCTCTCTTTCCTCCTTATGCGTTCGTTAGAGTACAAGGTCGGACCTCGTCTTCAACTTCTCCATCATACTCAATCATATGCTATCCGTCAAATTTTCGTTATAAAAAAAAACTAGTACCCTTGCTTTTTCGTGACAAATATGTAGACAAACAAATGTTAGCTTTATTACAAATATTTACAAACCCACTATTTAGCAATACTTAGTACTTATTGTTTTTTGTCAGTGGGGTGAATTTGTGGAAAATCTGAGCGAAATGCTCAAAGGCGTTTTAGAGGGAATCGTATTACATTAGACGTGGCGAAATTTATGGATGTGAAATCGTCAAACAACTTATACATATGGGGTTTGAGGGTATCACAGAAGGAACAGTTTATTCGTTGCTGATGCGTTTAGAAAGAAACCGTCTAGTCAATATTGTCAAAAAACCATCTGAAATGGGACCACCAAGGAAATTTTATACGCTAAATGAGCAAGGGCAGGAAAGACTAAATACCTTTTGGGTAAAATAGGATTTTTTAAGTAGCCGTCTAGAAATTTTAAAAAGTGGAGGGAAAAACCATGAATTCTAGCCGTGAGACCAAAGAGAAAATAAATCGTTTTGCTAGAATCCATTCGCAAAGTTATTTACAAGAATCAGAAATGACCTATATGGAAAAACTCTTTAAAAAAGGAGGACAGACTAAACATAAAATTAACAAACAGCTATCCAAATTTAAAAGCCGGTCTGATCAGGGTAAAGAAGCACAGGATGACATGATTTTATATATGGGTGATTATATGGCTGATTTGGTGTCACAAGGATTGACAGAGCAAGAGGCTTTTGAGAAAGCTAGTGAAGAGTTAAAATTCGCAAATGATTCTGAGCAGTCACTAGATCTAAACGAACGCTTTCAACAATATTACGAGACTCGCAACCCCTCAGATTACGAAGCCATTGGATTGTTTTATGGAGGATTTCTATTTTTAGGGCAGGGGGTTGGTGGACTCATTGGATTTTTATCTAGTGGGGCTATAAGGAATTCCTAACTAGTGGCTGGATTGATACGTCGATTTGTGCAGGTGTAGGTAGTATCATTGGTCTTGGTCTTGGACAAATAACAAACGCTTTAATCACGTTAATTAAAAGATAGCAAACAGGCACAAGTAAAAATCGCTTGTGCCTGCTTATTATTTACTAGCCAATAATTTTACTATTTCTCTATTAAAGGCAGGCAGGTCATCTGGCGTTCTACTTGTTACTAACTGCTTTTGACAGACGAATACTTCCTCATCATGGAATATTGCCCCTGCATTTTCTAAATCTACTTGAATGGATTTATAACCTGTGGTGTCACGTCCGTTTAATGTTTTAGCCGTAATCAGCAGTTGTGGCCCATGACAAATAGCAAAAGTTGGCTTCATATCATCCATAAAGGATTTTACAAATGCCACCACGCGATCATCGGCTCGTAAGATATCCGGAGAAAAACCACCTGGTATAAACAATGCATCGAAATCAGTTGCTTTCACTTCATCAATGCCTTTATTAATTTTCACTGTTGTACCTTGCTTCCCCTTAACTTCCTTACCTGCCTCCGTATCAATTGTAACTAGCTGATGTCCAGCCGCTTCTAAGGCTTCTTTAGGACTTGTAAATTCACTATCCTCGAACATATCGGTAATAACTGTAGCGATTTTAGCCATATCAGTAAAACACTCCTTGTTATTGTGACTCCTTTTTACTGTTCCCCATCTTGTCCATTTCAAACATTCTTTTCAAACAAGTAAAACTCGATTCCCTAAAAAAGGAAATCGAGTTTCTATACTTACTATTCTGTTAAGCCCATTTCTGCACGTACAACATCTGCTATACGTTCAACAAAACGCTCACAATCTGTTTCTGTAGCAGCTTCCACCATTACACGGACAAGCGGCTCTGTACCTGAAGGGCGTACTAGGACACGGCCATTTCCGGCCATTTCAGCTTCTACCTCTGCAATCACAGCCGCCACTTTCGCATTTTCAGTCACGGCATGCTTGTCAGTTACCCGAACATTGACAAGACGTTGAGGATAGATTTTCATTTCAGCAGCAAGTTCTGAAAGCTTTTTACCTGTTGCTTTCATAATATTGACAAGCTGAATGCCTGTTAGTAGACCATCGCCTGTTGTATTAAAATCTAAGAAAACTATATGCCCTGATTGTTCGCCACCTAAATTGTAATCATTAGCACGCATTTCCTCTACAACATAACGATCACCTACCGCAGTTTGTACACTTAGCATACCGTTATCTTCGACAGCCTTATAAAAGCCCATATTGCTCATAACTGTTGAAACAATTGTTTGCTTTTTTAAACGACCGACTGCATTTATATGCTTACCAATAATAAACATAATTTGATCGCCGTCAACAATTTTACCGTTTTCATCTACGGCAATTAAACGGTCACCATCCCCATCAAACGCTAGACCAACATCTGCATTCTTTTCTAATACAAATTTAGCTAGTCCCTCTGGATGTGTCGAACCTACACCAGCATTAATATTGAGGCCAGTTGGAGAAGCACCCATTGTAGAAATGTCTGCTTCAAGGTCAGCAAAGAGATGTGTCGCCAATGATGAGGTAGCACCATGCGCACAGTCTAACGCTACATGGATACCATCAAATTCTTCATCCACTGTTTGTTTTAAGTATTGAATATACTTTTGACCACCTTCGAAATAGTCACTTACAGATCCTAAATCTGCTCCAATTGGACGAGGTAATGTATCCTCTTGAGCATCTAGTAATACTTCTATTTCCTCTTCTTGTGCATCTGTTAGCTTAAAGCCATCTGGGCCAAAAAATTTAATGCCGTTGTCAGCAACTGGGTTATGAGAAGCTGAAATCATGACGCCTGCATCTGCGCTCATAATTCGAGTAAGGTATGCCACACCTGGTGTTGAAATAATGCCAAGACGCATCACTTCGACCCCAATTGATAAAAGACCAGCAACAAGTGCACCTTCAAGCATCTCACCTGAAATACGTGTGTCACGACCAATTAAAACCTTTGGACGGTCAGTTGCATCTTTTGTTAAAACATAGCCACCTATACGGCCAAGCTTAAATGCAAATTCCGGTGTTAGTTCACTATTCGCGACGCCACGGACGCCATCTGTTCCAAAATATTTACCCATTCTACTTATTCTCTCCTTCAATGCAAGACCGTGTCTTATAATTGCCAATCATCGATAGACACTTGTCCGCTTACTTTTGGAAAAGTCTGTTTTTATTTATTCATTGGTAATTTTTAATGTTCCACTCAGATAGCTTGTTTGGTGAATATTTTGTCATCTACTCACCAAAACAAACTCCCATTGGATTTTTGATTTAGAATCAAAATAAAATTATAGTCAGATATTGTTTAAGAATCAATATCTTCCGTTTCCTCAGTTGGCGTATTTTTATCAGTAGTAGTACTATCATCCTTCACATCGGTTTCCTCAGTTGGGGGTGGCGTTTCCTCTGTAGAAGCCGGTGTTTTCTGCTGTTCTTCTTTCTCTACTTTTGTAATATCCGCCTTCACTTTAATTTTCTTGTCAGATATTTTTGTCACACCATCTGGTAATTTTACATCAAATTCATAAGTTTTTGACTCTGTAATTTTTGACAGATCCACTGTTATTGGAATTTCTGTTAAACCATCAATAATCGATTTTCTGCCATATACTTTAATCATTTTTGGCGTAAATATTAATGAATTAATTGTAATGTCTTCCGCTGCTTGCCCCATTTCCTTAAGGACAACGGGAAGCTCTCGACTATACTCTGCTATATCGACTTGAACATTCACAGTATCAGGTTCAATCGTCACATCTAACTTATTTAAGTCTCGATCCAATACCTTTACCGCTGCCTCCTGAGAGAATGATTGCTTTAAGCCTTGCTCTCCTGCAACAGTAGCTTTTACATAGCTAATACTTTCAATAGCACTTTTTGCACCTGTCACGTAAACAGTCGGTGGATCAGCTATCATATCTTTTAAAACATAACCTTCTTCGATTAGTCGATGATTCATTTCAGGGTCTACCCGGAACTCCTTCGTGACCTTTTCCTCAATATTTACATGAATAGTTGCAGGGTCTAATGTAACCTTTAACTTATCAGAAATATTTTCGTATTGTAGCTTTACATCATGCTCCCCAATCAATAGATTACTTAAATCGACAAATACAGAGAAATCTTTTGTTGCTCTTGTTTTTATAACTACAGGCATTGGTCCTTTTATCTTCACATCTACGGTTTCAGGTATGCCTGTTACAATCAGATTTTCATTATCATAATAAACATCTACTGGCACATCACGAATAATATCCGTTTGTTCAGTCGTTGTTGTTGTATTAATTGGAGATAGCTCAGTACGAACTGAGAAAAAAAGCAAAAATGCTAAAAATAGCGCGATGATTCTTAATACCCATGGGCTATCCATCATTTTATCCATTCTTTTTCCCCCTCCAAGTCAACTTAGAGGCTGCATTTGACTCTTGTGCTGATCCGAACCACATTTTTCGTAATAGTGTCTCGAACTCCTCTAGAGAAAGATTGCGATGGAGATTACCATTTAGCGTAATACTAATGGCACCTGTTTCTTCTGAGACAACAATTGTTATAGCATCCGTAACTTCGCTTAAACCAAGCGCAGCGCGGTGGCGTGTCCCTAACTCTTTTGAAATAAATGGACTTTCAGATAAGGGTAAATAACAAGCTGCTGCCGTAACTTTATCTCTTTGCATAATAACCGCTCCATCATGTAGCGGTGTATTTGGTATAAAGATATTGATCAACAGTTCTGAAGAAATTTCAGCATTTAGTCCTATACCCGTTTCAATATATTCATTTAGACCAGTTTCTTTTTCAATTGAAATTAACGCACCTATTCGACGTTTAGCCATATAACTTACAGATTTTTTCATAGCTTCTATGAGCCTTGTTTGCTCTTCGTCTTCTTGGCTAGATGATCGTTGGAAAAGCTTCCCTCGACCAATTTGTTCTAAACCTCGTCTGATTTCTGGCTGGAAAATGATAATAATCGCCAAGAAACCAAACTCAATGACCTGTTGTAACATCCAGCCTAGTGTTTGTAACCCTAAAAGGTCTGTTGCAAGTCGTGCAATAATAATGACGAAAATTCCTTTAAGTAATTGGACAGCCTTCGTACCTTTAATGAGGGTTAAGACTTTATAAACGACGTACCAAACGAGCAGTACATCAATGAAGTTAATAACAATATTCACAGGCGTTAAATCTGTGAAATGTTCAATAATTTGCACGTGGCATCCCCCACTTTTCATTGCGAATCCATACACATTCAAGTATAGCACATTCTTATCAAATGTAACTTTTTTCAAATAAAAAGTCTACTCAGAAGAGTAGACCTTTCAGCCTCTCACGTGCACTATTTTTTAGGACGTATAGAGTGTTATTTAGTTTCTTCTTTTTCATCGAATGTCATGGCTGTTTTTACAGAGTTTTTAATTGTATACCATAACCATTCAAATACTTCGTCAATTTCTTCAATTCTCCCTGAAACTACCGCTGAAGATGCCATGTATTGCCCATTTATTACTGTGACGTTACCATCCACTTCACCTTCAACAATCAAATCGCCATTTTTCACAACAATATCGCCCTTTACCAATTCTCCTTCAGGTACAATAACCGTTTGACCATCCACAACTAAATTGGGCTGTTTGGTCACAGAGAAGTGCTGGTCATCCATAAAGCTCCCGAGCAAGGTAGCACTCATGAATAAACAAAATACTGCTGCTGCCACAAAAAATGGATGTCGGCGTATCCATTTTTGTATGCCTACTCGACTTTTGGGTTTTGGTAAACGAGCCATCACTGCTGCTTCAAAATCTGGAGGCGCTGTAATATGGGAAGCACTCTTCACAAAGGCGATTGTTTCACTCAATTCTTGCATCAACTGTTTACAATCATTACATGTATGCAAGTGTTGTTTTAACTCTTGCTCATGCTCACGACTAATGTCACCGTCTAAATAATCATGCATATAATCAATAATATGCTCTGGACAAGTATTCATGACGCTCCCCTCCTACAGATTGTTTAACTGCTTACGTAATGCCTCACGACCGCGGTGAATCCTCGTTTTCACCGTTCCAAGCGGCATATTTAAAATCTCGCTAATCTCTTGCAACGATAACTCTTCTATATATTTCAATACTATAACCGAACGGTATTTATCCGGCAAACGTCCAATTTCGTATTGAATGCGATCTTGCAGCTCCATTTGCTCTAACTGCTCCTCTGGTAGCTGGTCGTCTGCTGCGATTTGTGAATACATATCAAGCCCTTCTGTACCAGCTACTTCTGCATCTAAATAATAATCTGGTTTCTTTTTCCGAATACGATCTATGCAGAGGTTCGTCGCTATGCGATAAAGCCACGTCGAAAACTTTCTTTTCTGATCAAAAGTATGCAAATTCATATATGCCCGAACAAAAGCTTCTTGAGCAATATCTTCAGACTCTTGTTTGTTACCTAACATTCGATAGCATACTTGGTACAGTTTGTGCTGATAGAGACTCACAATATCGGCAAATGCGTTTTGATCGCCTTTAAGCACTTGTTTTATTCTCTTATTTACTAACGCATCCATTGTGTTGACTTCTCCACCTTTACAACTGTCTTATACTATACGACCCTTCGATAAGAAAAGTTTCGTTTTATTTCAATTATAGCAAAAGATTTTTATGCAATGTGGCAACAGGCAATTTTTTGTAAAATTTTCTTTAAACTAGTGTTTCTCCAAATAAAGATCCCATTAAAGCAACCGCCACATTTGCTGTTGTATTCTTTTCATCTAAAATCGGATTAACTTCTACAAACTCTGCTGAAGTTAGCATTCCGGACTCTTGTAGCATTTCCATCGCTAAATGACTTTCTCGATACGTAATTCCACCTGGGACAGGCGTTCCAACCCCTGGTGTATAAAGAGGATCAAGTCCATCTAAATCAAGCGATAAGTGCAATCCATCAACCTCACGCTCTTTTAAATAAGCAAGTGCATCTTCCATGACACGCGTCATGCCAAGTCGATCAATTTCATGCATTGTGTACACTTTAATTCCTTGTTCACGAATCAAATCACGCTCTCCAGGATCTACAGAACGAGCTCCGATAATAATAACGTTTTCTGGCTTAATTTTTGGTGCATAATTACGAATTTGAACTAAACGATCATGACCTAACCCAATACTTACTGCTAATGGCATTCCGTGTATGTTTCCAGAAGGTGTTGTTTCAGGTGTATTTAAATCTGCATGAGCATCATACCAAATCACACCTAGATTTTTATAATGTTCCCCTAACCCTGAAAGTGTCCCAATAGCAATACTATGATCTCCTCCAAATACAAGCGGGAATTTCTTCTGTTCCACTACTTCGTGCACGCTATTAGCTAAAGCAGTACTAACTTCTACAACTTCCTCTAAATTCAATAACTTCTCATCTACTGCTGCATCCGCATGCTTTTGACTAACACGAATATCCCCCTGATCTTGTACCTCGTGTCCAATAGCTGCTAGGCGTTCCACAACGCCTGCATAACGAATAGCACTTGGCCCCATATCTACGCCTCGACGTGTTTGACCGTAATCTGTTGGTACTCCAATAATAGAAATATTAAGTTTATTCATGTTTTTATACCCCCTAAAAGTTATAAGACTATTGTAAAGCCTATATACCACTTGGCTCAACCCAACATAAATATGCATATTTATTCAATTCTAAATAGCATAAAAAAATCTCCTGCTGTTTTCAGCAAGAGATTAGTTATCTGTATTTAATATACCACTTTTGAATATGTTTTATTCTATAAAAGTGAGCCATGAAGGACTCGAACCTTCGACCCTCTGATTAAAAGTCAGATGCTCTACCAACTGAGCTAATGGCTCATAAAAGAAAAATGGCTGGGGTACTAGGATTCGAACCTAGGCATGACGGAATCAAAATCCGTTGCCTTACCGCTTGGCTATACCCCAATCATTTTATAAAACTGGTGGAGGGGGACGGATTCGAACCGCCGAACCCTAAGGAGCGGATTTACAGTCCGCCGCGTTTAGCCACTTCGCTACCCCTCCGGAATAACACAATAATGGTGGAGGATGACGGGCTCGAACCGCCGACCCTCTGCTTGTAAGGCAGATGCTCTCCCAGCTGAGCTAATCCTCCATAGAAACAGGTGTTTTGTGTTATATCACAGTTTATCTTCTTTTTAAAGCCGATGCACCAAAATCATGCATTCTAAATGGTGACCCCTACGGGATTCGAACCCGTGTTACCGCCGTGAAAGGGCGGTGTCTTAACCACTTGACCAAGGGGCCAAACTTTATGTCTCAAACAAGACAATAATTATAATAACATCATTTCTAAATTGTTGCAACACTTTTTCGCAATTTTTTTATGTATAATACTATCTTAAAAATAAGCAAAAAAAATGGCTCCGAAGGCAGGACTCGAACCTGCGACAACCTGATTAACAGTCAGGTGCTACTACCAACTGAGCTACTTCGGAACAATACTATTCAAATCGGTTTAGATAACCTCTTAAGTACATTTCTTATTATAGCAAGCATTCTAAATAATGCAACATATTTTGTGAAAAATATTATATTTTTTGTCGAAACCTTCTTGAGTATTCTCTGGAAAGCATAATAGTTCTCTATTAAATCTAATATTTCTATTTTGTGTATTAAATATTCTTGCTGTATATTATTCCAATTGTTAAAATAAAAATAGTTTTACGAATTTTCTATCAATTATTTCTGGGGAGGAATGTTCAAATGGTAACAAAGGATTTAATTGCACCTGATTTTTATAACATCACAGAGGAATTAGAAAAGTTTTCGCAAGATAGTGATCGCCAAGCCATACGTTGGTTAAATACACAACAAGAAAGACAAACAGTTACTTATGTAGAACTTGTTCAAAAAATGAATCAATATGCAAACGCCTTTACGAAGAAGGGGCTTCAAAAGGGAGATCGCGTATTAGTTATTATTCCACGCCTACCAGAGGCCTATTTTGTTTTCCTTGGCTGTTTAAAAGCGGGTATTGTTCCTATTTCATGTTCTGAAATGTTACGTGCAAGTGATTTAGAATATCGTATAGAACATTCTTCCGCTAGTGCTGTTATCGCCTATGAGGCATTTACTGGTGAAATCGACAAAATTTCATCTTCTATGGACGCATTAAAAAACAAATTGGTCATCGGAACAGCTTCAGGAGATTGGTCTTCTTTAGATGAATTGGCTAGCTCGCAACTAAATACATTTACAACTGTTGCTACTAAACGTGATGACATGGCGTTCCTTTCTTATACTTCTGGAACAACAGGTAAGCCTAAAGGTGTTGTCCATTCTCATGGTTGGGGTTACGCACATATTCGAACAGCGGCTTCACAATGGCTTTGCGTACGTGAAGGAGATTTAGTGTGGGCAACAGCAGCTCCAGGCTGGCAAAAATGGATTTGGAGTCCGTTCTTATCAACAATTATGCTTGGAGCTACTGCCTTTGTTTATCATGGTGGGTTTGATGCAAAAACATATCTTCAGTTGATGCAAGATGAGAAAGTAAATGTTCTTTGCTGCACACCAACTGAATATCGTATCATGGCGAAGCTTGAAAACTTAGAAGATTATAATCTATCTTCTCTCCGTAGTGCCGTTTCTGCAGGTGAACCATTAAATCGTCCGGTCATTGAAATATTTAAGAATCTCTTTGACTTAAAAGTCCGCGACGGTTATGGTCAAACGGAAAATACATTACTAATTGGTACTCTCGAAAATACGGAGTTACGACCTGGTTCAATGGGTGTCCCAACTCCAGGTAATATTGTACGTATTATCGACAATGAAGGAAATGAAGCACCCATTGGCGAGGTTGGCGATATTGCCGTACACAAATCCTCACCAGCTTTATTTAAAGAGTATTATCGGGAGCCTGAGCGCACACAAGCGGCATTTCGTGGAGAATGGTATATTACAGGTGATCAAGCAAAATGTGATGAAGACGGTTACTTCTGGTTTGAAGGTCGTGGCGATGATATTATTATTTCATCTGGTTATACTATTGGACCATTTGAAGTAGAAGATGCGTTAAACAAACATGACGCCGTACAAGAATGTGCAGTTGTTGCTGCTCCAGATGAAATTAGAGGGCATATCGTCAAAGCCTATGTTATCTTACGAGACAGCTTCAAGGGGCACAATGAAGAGGAATTAATCAAAGAGCTACAGGAGCATGTAAAAGCATTAACAGCGCCTTATAAATATCCTCGTAGTATTGTCTTTATTGATGAGTTACCAAAAACAACATCCGGGAAAATTCGTCGTATCGAACTACGAGCAGCAACTGTTTAAAATAGTAGGAGGCATTTCTATTAATGAAATGCCTCCTTTTTTCTATTTGATCTTAGACAAAAAAAAGCCACTACTGAGTGTATCAGTAGCGACTTTTTGCGCCTAGCGATGTCCTACTCTCACAGGGGGAAGCCCCCAACTACCATCGGCGCTAAAGAGCTTAACTTCCGTGTTCGGTATGGGAACGGGTGTGACCTCTTTGCCATCATCACTAGACTCTATTCGACCTCCAATACACGGCGTATTACTGCGTCAGCTGCTCTCGTTCAATCAGTCACGTACAGAAGTACGCTTCCTCAATCACTCGTTTGCTTCCTTGTTCTACTTGTGTCTTGAAGCTCTCTTTTTGTTGAAAGTGTTATTCTTTCAAAACTGGATAAACGGTTCATTGATTGTTTCAAACTTTTTTGGTTAAGTCCTCGATCGATTAGTATTCGTCAGCTCCATGTGTCACCACACTTCCACCTCGAACCTATCTACCTCATCGT
>Ga0213822_1001345_pt1 | contig 14105 bp, 11 predicted proteins | sample MC6MC0908MG_FD_179872 | JGI IMG/M metagenome (GOLD analysis project Ga0213822, IMG submission 179872) | Enriched soil aggregate microbial communities from Iowa State University, Ames, United States - MC6-MC0908-MG | ecosystem: Environmental > Terrestrial > Soil > Unclassified | place: USA: Iowa...
ACAGACAAGTGGTGCGCCACCCGTACCGCCAGTACGATAGACGACCGTGCAAAAAGCCTGCTGCTGTGGCAGCCGGCTGTCTTCTCGACCCAAGGACACACCCATGGACCGCGTGCGAAACCTCCTGGAGCAGATCCAGGGACGCCTCGACGAGCTGAACAAGGCCGAACGCAAAGTCGCCGAAGTCATCCTGCTCAACCCGCAACAAGCCACCCGCTTCAGTATTGCGGCGCTGGCCCAGGCGGCCAAGGTCAGCGAACCGACCGTCAACCGCTTCTGCCGCTCGTTCGGCGTCAGCGGCTACCCAGAGCTCAAGCTGCAGCTGGCGCAGAGCCTGGCCAGTGGCGCAGCCTATGTCAGCCGCGCGGTGGAAGCCGACGATGACCCGGCGGCCTACACCCAGAAGATCTTCGCCAGCGCCATCGCATCGCTCGACAGTGCCTGCCAACAGCTCGACCCGCAGCAGGTCAGCCGCGCCGTGGACATGATGATCCAGGCCCGGCAGATCCACTTCTTCGGCCTCGGTGCTTCTGCACCGGTGGCCCTCGATGCGCAGCACAAGTTCTTCCGCTTCAACCTGGCGGTGTCGGCCCATGCCGACGTGCTGATGCAGCGCATGCTGGCCTCGGTGGCGCACACCGGCGACCTGTTCGTGATCATCTCCTACACCGGGCGCACCCGCGAACTGGTCGAAGTGGCGCGCGTGGCCCGTGAAAACGGCGCCTCGGTGCTCGGCCTGACCGCAGCGGGTTCGCCGCTGGCCCAGGCTTGCAGCCTGAGCCTGCACATCCCGTTGCCGGAAGACACCGACATCTACATGCCGATGACCTCGCGGATCATCCAGCTGACCGTGCTCGACGTATTGGCCACCGGCATGACCTTGCGTCGGGGCGTGGACTTCCAGCCGCACTTGCGCAAGATCAAGGAAAGCCTCAACGCCAGCCGCTACCCGGTCGAGGACGACGAACTCAACTGAGCCGGTGCGCCTGCAGCCGCAGGTGAGCGCGTTGCCCAGGCGCCAGGCTCAGGCCCTCGCCACTGCCGCTGGCCGCCTCGACGCAGACAAAACCCTGGCACTCACGCCCGCTCACGCCCATCAGTGGCCGGTTGCCGGGGTGCCAGACGACGGTGTCGTCGCTGTCACCAGTATCGATGCACAGTTCACGCTGCCAGGCCGGGTCCTGCAATTGCACCCGCGGCGTACCGGGGTAGACCTTCTGGCAGCCTCCCTTGAGTTTCAGGGCGCCATCCTCGCGACAGGCTTGCCGGTTGAGGCGGTCGTAACCCTCGATGTCTTCTAGCCCAGACAGCGCTATCTCGGAAACGTCGCTGATACGCCAATAGGCCAGCAGCGCATGGCTCAGCTGGCAAGGTTCGCTGTCCTGGTGCTCGGTGCTCAGGCTCAGCTCCATGCGACTGCCCAGCCGGGCATGCAGGTCGACCTGCCAGTCGCACAGGTCCAGCCGCCATTTCAGGCTCACGCCCTCCTCGTCTTCGCGGCTGTCGACCAGCTTCCAGTCCAGCAGCCGCGCCCAGCCATGGGCCGGCCACAGGTCCTCGCTGGGGTGGCGGCCATACCACGGCCAGCACACCGGCACACCTCCCCGGATCGCCCCCACCTGCGGCCACTGTTCGGCGCACCACAGCCAGGGCCGCTCGCCGGCCGGCTGGAAGTGCAGCAACTGCGCGCCCTGACGGCTGAACACCGCCTGGCAGCAGGGATGATCGATGATCAGCACATCGCGCTGCTGGTAACGCTCCCACTCGAATGTCGGCCTGGGCCTCTGCGAGGAAAAGAAGCGATGTAGCGGATGTTCAGGCATGGTTCCAAGCTCTTGTTGTTTGAGATAGCGCTGTCTCGGTCTATTCCCGACAACCACTGCAAGCCAGTGGGTGCCGGGAGCCGAAATTGGATTGGCGTAAATTTACAACAATTAGCCTCAGAATGACGACTGAATCTTCAACCCCGCGACCAGCGCGTTGTCCACCTCATCCACGCCGCCAGGGCTTTTGATGTACTGCAGGTTGGGGCGCACGGTCAGCCAGTTGGTAACGTGGAAGCCGTAATACAGTTCGGCGTTGTACTCGGTGCGCTGCAGCGGCACGAAGCCCGGGTTGTCGTAGTCGTCGATGCCGCTTTGGGCATTGAGCAGTTCGGCGCGCTTTTTCACGTCGTCGTTCACGTGAATGCGGGCCACGCCGAAGCCGATGTCATCCTTGGGCCGGGCGTCGAAGGCGCCCTTGTACACCAGGCCGACCTGCTGGTAGTTGTCGACCACGTTGGTGGCCTTGTCGTGCACGGTGAAGTTGGCGAACAGGCTGAGGCCACGGCTGGCATCGCCGCCATGGGCGGTGACTTGCTGCTGCGCCACTACCCACCAGCCGTGCTTGCTCGAATGCGACTTGAAGGCTGCACCGGTCAGCGCTTGCGGATTGCCATTGATGTCGTCGTACACATCGTCGGCCTTGGCCGTGCTGTAGTAGTAGCCCAGGCGGTACTCGCCCGGCAGGCCGTTGACCTGTGGTGACCACACCGCTTCCACCGGCAAGATCGCACCCTTGGTGCCGCTGCCGCTGAGCTTGAAGCCGTTGCCGGTTTCCAGGTTCGAGGGGTTCTGCTCAAAAGCGCCGACCTGGACGAAGAACTCGGGCGTGATGTTGTACTTGACCCGCAGCGCCCACTGGCTGACTGGCCAGTTGTACCAGATGCCACCCACCCAGTTGCCCACCTGCGAGCCGCAGAAGGCCAGGTTCTGGAAGTCGCACGGGAAGCTGTTGAAGTCCTCGCCTTCGCCGAAGCGGCCGAATTTCACATCCAGGGCACCGTCGAAGTACTTCTGCTTGACCCACATCTGGGTCAGCCGCCAAGTCTGGCCGCGGCCCCACACTTCCTGCACCGAACTGAACTGGCCGGCACGCGGGTCGCTGATGCGGTCGTTGGACAGGTTGCGGCCGCTGCGCTCGGTGATCGCCAGTTTGAATTCGGCGTCGTGCCAGCCGAAGATCTTCTGCAGGTCCAGGTGCGCGCCGAGGGCGAACTGGTCACTGTAGCGTGCGGTCTTGTCGTCGTTGTAACCACCGTTCAGGTTACCGGCCACCTCGCCCACATAGTCGAGGGTGAAGTCGTAGCCTTTTTCCAGCAGTTCGGTGCGGGTGCCGCCCCAGTCGCCGGTCATCCATTTCGACTCGCTGGAGAAGGCCTCGGCGGCCTGAGCCCCGCTGCTACCCATTACGGCAAGCAAGGCCAGTGAGCCCAAGGTCCTGATGCGATTGCGCTGTTCCATCCCTTTGCGTCCTCTTTTTTCTTATTGATGGTGTAGACGATTCAACGGCCCTTGAGACGGGTGACGTTGTCCTTCACTGAAGCGTTGGCAGTGTTCAGGTCCAGGCGCTCGCCGCTGGCCGCGTCGAACAGCAGCACCCGCGCCGGGTCGAATTGCAGGTTCAGGCTGTCACCCACCCGGCACGCCACGTCCGGCGCCAGGCGGCAGCACACTTTGGTCTGGTTGAGGGTGACGAACACCAGCAGGTCAGGCCCGGTCGGCTCGGTCACCTGCACTTCGGCGCGAATACCCGGCAGGCCATTGCCCTCGCCCGTGCCCAGGGCGATCTGCTCGGGGCGGATGCCGAGGATGATCTCGCGCCCGTCCAGTTCGTCGCTGGCCACGCCCAGCGGCAGCTCGCAACGCGCCTGGCCGCTGTCGAGCAGCGCCAGCAGGCGCCCCTCCTGCTTGGCCAGGCGCACCGGAATGAAGTTCATCGGTGGCGAGCCGATGAAACTGGCGACGAACTGGTTGGCCGGATCGTTGTAGATCTGCTGCGGGGTGCCGAACTGCTGGATGATGCCGTCCTTCATCACCGCCACCTTGTCGCCCAGGGTCATGGCCTCGATCTGGTCATGGGTGACGTACACCGTGGTGGTCTTCAGGCGCTGGTGCATCAGCTTCATTTCGGTACGCATTTCGACGCGCAGCTTGGCGTCGAGGTTGGACAGCGGCTCGTCGAACAGGTAGATCTTCGGCCGCCGCGCCAGTGCCCGGCCCATGGCCACGCGCTGCTGCTGGCCACCGGACAACTGCGCCGGCTTGCGCGCCAGCAGGTGCTCGATCTGCAGCAGCTTGGCCACCCGCGCCACTTCCTCGTCGATGGCCGCCTGCGGCATCTTGCGGATCTTCAGGCCGAATTCGATGTTCTCACGCACGCTCATGGTCGGGTACAGCGCGTAAGACTGGAACACCATGGCGATGTCGCGATCCTTGGGGCTCATGCCGCTGACATCCTGGTCATCGATCAGGATCGCACCGCCGGTGATGTTTTCAAGGCCGGCGATGCAGTTCATCAAGGTCGATTTGCCACAACCCGAGGGGCCAACCAGGATCAGGAATTCGCCGTCCTTGATCGACAGCTGGATGGCCTTGAGGGTATCTGGCAGGCCACTGCCGTAGGTCTTGTTCACATTGCGGATTTCAAGCGTTGCCATGACTTACCCCTTGACGGCGCCGGCCGTGAGGCCGCGGACGAAATACTTGCCTGCCACCACGTAGACCAGCAGGGTTGGCAGGCCGGCGATCATCGCCGCCGCCATGTCGACGTTGTATTCCTTGGCCCCGGTGCTGGTGTTGACCAGGTTGTTCAGGGCAACGGTGATCGGTTGCGAGTCGCCGCTGGAGAACACCACACCGAACAGGAAGTCGTTCCAGATCTGGGTGAACTGCCAAATCAGGCAGACCATGATGATCGGCGTCGACATCGGCAGGATGATGCGGCGGAAGATGGTGAAGAACCCGGCACCGTCCAGGCGCGCGGCCTTGACCAGCGCATCGGGGATGCTCACGTAGAAGTTGCGGAAAAACAGTGTGGTAAAGGCCAGGCCATAGACCACATGCACCAGCACCAGGCCGCTGGTGGTGCTGGCCAGGCCGAGTTTGCCGAGGGTGAACGAGGCGGGTAGCAGCACGGTCTGGAACGGCAGAAAGCAACCGAACAGCAACAGGCCGAAGAACAGCTGCGAACCACGGAACCGCCACATCGACAGCACATAGCCGTTGAGCGCGCCGATGGCGGTGGAAATCAGCACCGCCGGCACGGTGATCAGGATCGAGTTCCAGAAGTAACCGTTGACGGTGCCCCAGGCCTTGACCCAGCCAATGCCGCTGACCACGGTCGGCCAGCTCAGCAGGTTGCCGGTACTGATGTCTTCGGGGGTCTTGAAGCTGGTCAGCAACATCACCACCAGCGGCACCAGGTACAGCAGCACCGCAATCAGCAGCACGGCGTGGATGGCGATGCGGCTGAGGCTCAGCGCCGGTTTGTCGGCAGGGCTATGCATGGCGTTTGCTCCGCAGCTCCGAGTACAGGTAAGGCACGAGGATCGCCAGGATCGCCCCGAGCATGAGGATGGCGCTGGCCGAGCCCATGCCCATCTGGCCGCGGCTGAAGGTGAACGAGTACATGAACATTGCCGGCAGGTCGGACGAGTAGCCCGGGCCGCCGGCAGTCATCGCCGCCACCAGGTCGAAGCTTTTGATGGCAATGTGCGAGAGGATCATCAGTGCACTGAAGAACACCGGGCGCAGGCTGGGCAGCACCACGGTCCAGTAGATGCGCGGCAGGCTGGCGCCATCCATCTGTGCCGCACGGATGATCGACGGGTCGACACCACGCAGGCCGGCCAGGAACATAGCCATGATGAAGCCCGAGGCCTGCCACACGGCAGCGATCACCAGGCAATACACCACCCGGTCGGGGTCGATCAGCCAGTCCAGGCGAAAGCCCTCCCAGCCCCAGTCGCGCAACAGTTTGTCCAGGCCCATGCCGGGGTTGAGCAGCCACTTCCAGGCGGTGCCGGTCACGATCATCGACAGCGCCATGGGGTACAGGTAAAGGGTGCGGATGAAGCCCTCACGGCGGATGCGCTGGTCCAGCAGCACCGCCAGCAGTACGCCGATAGCCAGGCTGATGCCGATGAACAGGCCACCGAACAGCAGCAGGTTCTTGCTCGCCACCCACCAGCGGTCGTTGTCGAACAGCCGGGCGTATTGCGCCAGGCCCGCCCATTTGTAGGTGGGCAGAAAGGTCGAGGTGGTGAAGGACAGCACGAAGGTCCAGAGGATGTAGCCGTAGAAGCCCACCAGGACGATGAACATGCTGGGTGCCAGCACCAGCTTGGGCAGCCAGCGCTGAAGCGCGTCCAGGGGTGAGGCCCGCAGTTGGGCGGTAGTTGTGGTCATGGTTCAGGTCCCCGTTTCAGAAACGGCACGCACTTTTGTAGGAGCAGCCTTGTGCTGCGAAGAGGCCATTGCAGGCACAGCAATGCCTCAAGCCATCCCGGCCCTTTCGCAGCACAAGGCTGCTCCTACAGGATGATTGTCAGCTTTACTGGGCAGCCTTGATCGCCGCCGCCAGCTTCTTCGCCGCATCGGCCGGGTCGGCCTTGGGGTCGTTGATGTAGTTGGTCACCACATCGAAGAACGCGCCCTGCACGGCCAGCGTGGTGGCCATGTTGTGCGCCATGCTCGGCTGCAAGCCGCCATTCTTGGCGTCGGCCAGGAAGTCCCTGGCCGACGCCTGCGCGCAGGCATCGAAGCCATGCTTGCCCATGTCGGCAAGCATGTCGTTACGCACCGGGATCGACCCCTTGTTGCCGCTGAAGACCTTCTGGAAGTCCTGGCCCAGCACTTTGCGGGCAATGTCCTGCTGGCCGGCAGACGTGCCGGCGTTGTTCTGCTTGAACACCACCAGCGAGTCGATGTTGTAGAGGAAGGCGTTTTCGGTACCGGGGAACGGCACGCACTGGTAATCCTTGCCGGCGGTTTTCTTGGCCAAGGTCCATTCGCTCTTGGCCCAGTCGCCCATGATCTGCATGCCGGCCTTGCCGTTGATGACCTTGGCCGCTTCCAGGTTCCAGTCCTGGCCTTTGCCGTCCGGGTCCATGTAGGTGGCGACCTTTTTCAGCTCGGTCAGCGATTTGACCATCTGCGGGCCGGTCAGCGTCGCTTCGTCCAGGTCGACCAGCGCTTTCTTGTAACCGTCCGCCCCCATCACCGACAGCACCACGCTCTCGAACACGGTGCTGTCCTGCCACGGCTGGCCGCCATGGGCGAGCGGGATGAAGCCGGCAGCCTTGAGCTTGTCGGCGGCGGCGTAGAAGTCGTCGAGGGTGGTCGGCGCCTTGTCGATGCCGGCCTTCTTGAACACTTCAGGGTTGATCCACAGCCAGTTGATGCGGTGGATGTTCACCGGCACGGCCACGTATTCGCCTTCGTACTTCACGGTGTCGGCGACTTTCTTGTCGAGCAGCGCGTCCCACTTTTCTTCCTTGGCGACGTCCTTGAGCACTTCCGGGTCGAGCAGGCCGGTAGCGGCCCAGTCCTGGATATCCGGGCCCTTGATCTGGGCAACGCCCGGCGGGTTGCCGGCCACCGCGCGGCTCTTGAGCACGGTCATGGCGGTGGCGCCACCACCGCCGGCGACCGCGCCGTCCTTCCAGGTGAAGCCGTCTTTCTCGACCTGGGCCTTGAGTACATCGACCGCCGCTTTTTCACCCCCGGAGGTCCACCAATGCACCACCTCGACACTGCCTTTGGAATCGGCGGCGAAGGCACTGAGCGGGAACAGGGAGGCGAGAGAGATCGCGGCAGCGAGACGGAGCGTCGAATTCATCGGAGTACCTTTCTTGTTGTTATGCAGGGCAAGTCGGTCGCTTGCATTGCATGGAGTCTAATCAGAGTGCTCGCTGCGCCAGGTAACGAAGCGATGCGTGAATGTCATCGTTTGGTTACATTGAGCGCGAGCCCGGTTGCCAGGCTTGGCGCCAACGGCTGGGTGGGCAGCAGCACCGCCTGGTAGGCGTGATAGAGGTCGGGTTTACCGGCCCAGATGGTCGCGGCAGGTCGGTTGGCAGGGTCGAGTTCGTGATGCCAGCTGCCGGCTGCGCGGTCGATGAAGTGGGTGTCGATGAACGCCCAGAAGCAGCGGTACCAGCGTGCGTATCGAGGCTCGCCGGTACGTTGCAGCAACGCTGCGGCGCTAGCGCACGCTTCGGCGTGCACCCAATGCAGACGCTCACGCACCCTCGGTTGGTTGTCCCAATCCAGCGTGTAGACAATGCCCTCGGCGCCGTCGACATTCCAGGCATGGCGGCAGGCGCTGCTGAACAGCCCACGGGCGCTGGCCAGCAGCCAATCCGGCGTATGCAGCCCCGCCAGGCGGCGCGCCGCCTCAAGGTGCAGCACCAGCCGTGACCATTCGAAAGCGTGCCCAGGCGTGCTGCCATATGGCCGGAAGTGATCGGCGGGGTTATCGCGGCTGTAGTCGGGCAAGGCTTGCCAATGCGCGTCAAAATGCTCGACGACCCGGTAGTCGTTGGCCGCAGCATGGCCGTGGATGATGCGCAGGGCGATGCGCAGGGCGCGCTCCAGCCAGAGCACATCGCCCGTGACATCCGCCAACGCGAGAAAGGCCTCGGTAGCGTGCATGTTGCTGTTGGCGCCGCGGTAGGCTTGCGGCTGCAGCCAGTCGCGGGAAAAGGATTCACGCAGCGCGCCCTCTTCCTCGCTCCAGAACCGATCCTCGATCACCCGGGTCGCGTCCACCAGCAAGCCCTGCGCACCGCCAGCACCCGCTGCCACGGCGGAGCTGGCGGCCAGCGCGACGAAGGCATGCAGGTAAGCCGCCTTGCCGTCATCACCGTGCCCACGCGGTCGCGCGAACCAGCCACCGTGCCTGGCATCGCGCAACGGCCCGCGCAAGGCCCGCACGCCGTGCTCCACCCGCGCGAGACAGCCAGGCACCCCTTGCAGGTGGGCCAGGGCAAAGCTGTGGGTCATGCGGGCAGTGACAAGGGTGTCGGCGACAGCCGTGGGCGGCAGCGCGCCGTGCGCGTCAAGGCAGGCGAAGCCGTCGGGTACTTGCGCGGCCTTGGCGAACGACAGCAGGCGCAGGCCTTCAGCGCTGAGCCACTGGCGATGTTGCGGGGAATCGATGTAGTCCATGCACCCGTTTCTTCCATGTCTGAGGTTTGCAGATTCTAGCCAGCCGTCCTGGCTGGGATGTCACGAAGGCCCGCACCAATGTCACCGTTTGGTGACACGGCATCAGTCAATGCCGCGTGGCAAGTACAAGGTCACCCGCAGCCCACCCTCGCGCAAGTTCAGCAGGCTCACCTCGCCGCCGTGGCTATGGGCGATGTTGCGTGCAATCCCCAAACCCAGCCCATACCCCTGCTGTTGCCCGGCCAGCCTGAAGTGCGGCTCGAACACCTGCTCCTGTTGCTGTTGCGGCACGCCGGGCCCCTGGTCATCCACCTGCAGGACAAAGCCTTCGGCGCTGTCGATGATGCGCAAGTGGGCCCGCTCGCCATACTTGATGGCGTTGTCGATCAGGTTGCCGATGCAACGCCGCAATGCCAGCGGCTTGCCCGGGTACGGCGCCAGGGCCTGGCCTTCGACGGTGATGCGGCCGTCGCGCACGTAGGGTTCGGCGAGGATTTCCAGCACCTGGTTAAGGTCGACCGGCTCGATATTTTCGTGAATATCGGTGTCTTTCACGCACTGCAAGGCGCCTTTGACCAACAACTCCAGCTCATCCAGGTCCTGGCTGAACTTGGCCTGCATGCGCTCGTCCTCCAGCAGTTCAACGCGCAGGCGCAAGCGGGTGATGGGCGTGCGCAAGTCGTGGGAAATGGCACTGAACAGCTGGCTGCGCTCGGTGAGGTAGCGGCTGATGCGCTCGCGCATGCTGTTGAATGCCCGCCCGACCTCGACCACCTCACTGCCGCCGCCTTCGGCCACCGGCGCCACATCAGCACCCAGCGACAGCTCTCGCGCGGCCCGCGCCAGGCGTTTGAGCGGCCAGCTCTGCAAGTGCACCAGCAGGCCGATGAACAGCAGCAGCATGGCGGTGGTCAGGACGATGAAGCCGATCTGCTGACGTGGCAGGCGCTCGGCTTCCAGGCTCGTGTAGGGCTCGGGCAGCAGCGAGGCGATATACAGCCACTCGCCTTCGCCCAGGCGTATTTGTGTGACCAGCACCGGCGGGTTCAGCGGCTCCAGGGTCAGCGAGTAATGGGCCCAGGAGCGCGGCAGCTCATCGAGCTTCAAGCCGCTGTTGAAGATGCGCAGGTCATCAGGCCCGACGAACGCCACGGAAATCTCCATCTGTGCGCCGAGCCGCTCGTGCAGCACCTGCTGGAATACCTCGATGACTGCCTGCTTGCGCGGCGTGATGGGCAACACCGGCATGTCCAGCGGTTTATCGTTCAGCGACACGAAGAAACGCGTGCCGCCCATGCTGCGCAATTGGTCCAGCACCATCGGCCGATAGGCCACCGGTAACGAACGGAAGTAGCTGACGCTGGCACTCATCGAATGCGCCAGGCTGCCGGCACTGGCACGCAAGCCCTGCAACTGGCTGGCGCGCAGCTGGGCGACCCATATCACGCTCGACAACCCTTGCGCGAGCAGCACCACCAACAAGGTCAGCAGCAGCATGCGCCCCAGCAGCGAACGTGGCAGCAGGCGCCAGCGACGCTCAGGAAGCGCAGCAGACATGGGCGGCCAACAGGTAACCACTGCCGCGCACGGTGCGGATCAGCCGCGGCGGTTTGTCGGTGTCGCGCAGACGCTGGCGCAGGCGGCTGACCGCCATGTCGACGATACGGTCCAGGGGCATCGGCTCACGGCCACGGGTAGCGTTGCCGATGGTGTCGCGGTCGAGGATTTGTTGGGGGTGGTCGAGAAACAGCTTGAGCAGGGCAAAGTCGGCACCGGACAGGATCACCTCTTCGCCATCGCGGTGGAACAGCCGGTGGCTGACCGTGTCCAGGCGCCAGTCATCGAAAGCCAGTACGGCGCTGGCCGGTGCTGCCTGGCCGAACTCTGCGCGCCGTAACAGGGCCTTGATCCGCGCCTGCAACTCCCGCGGGCTGAACGGTTTGCCCAGGTAGTCGTCAGCGCCCAGCTCCAGGCCGATGACCCGATCAGCCTCGTCGGAGCTGGCGGTCAGCATGATGATCGGTACCCGCGACTGGCGCGGGTGCTGGCGCACCCAGCGGCACAGGCTGAAGCCGTCTTCGTCAGGCAGCATCACGTCGAGGATTACCAGGTCGCAGGGGGTGGTTTCCAGGGCGCGGCGAAAGCCCTGGCCATCGGCTGCGGCATGCACCTGGAAGCCGGCGCGGCTCAGGTAGGTTTGCAACAGTTCGCGGATTTCCTGATCGTCGTCGACCATCAGGATCGATTTTCCGGCAGTGCTCAAGGTGTCCCGCCCTCTTGTTTGTCGCAGGTCTTCAGTGCCTGCTGCAAGGGCCACTTCGCGCCCCGTTCACAATTCAGTGATCCAGCGCTTGCTGTAATGCCACCCCGGCGCCCAGCAGTCCAGAGAATTCCGCCGTCACCAGCCACACCGGCACGCCGGCAAAGTAGCCACTCATGCAACCCTTGTCGGCAAAACTCGCAGCAAAACCGCTGCGCATAAACAGCTCGACGAAGCGCGGGATCACGCCGCCGACAATATAAACCCCACCACGCGCCCCCAGGGTCAGCACATTGTTACCAGCCACGCGGCCCAGGAAGCGGCAGAACTGCTCGACCACCGCCAACGCCTGTGGCTCGCCGCCCAGGGCCGCGTCGGTGATGTCCGCAGGGGTCTTGTGCCGCGGTGTGGCGCCGTCCAGCACGCAGATGGCCTGGTACAAGCGCACCAGGCCACCACCGCTGAGTACGGTTTCGGCACTTACATGGCCGATCTGGCTGTGAATCTGTTGGTGGATCGCCGCTTCACGGGCATTGCCGACCGGCAGGTCGACATGCCCGCCCTCGCCCGGCAACGCCTGCCAATGCTGCTCGCCAAGGCGCAGCAGGCTGCCGACACCCAGGCCGGTGCCAGGCCCGATCACCAGTGCGGGCCGCAACGGGTCGGCCTGACCGGGGCAGACTTCGCGGTACTCGCCCTGTTGCAGGCGGGTCATGCCCAGGGCCATGGCCGAGAAGTCGTTGATCAGCAGCAGCCGCTCGACCTGCAAGGTCTTGCAGAATGCGCTGCGGCTCAGCCGCCAATGGTTGTTGGTGAAGCGAAACTCGTCGCCATCGACCGGCCCGGCGACCGCCAGGCACACCGCTGACAAACCACCACGGGCGATGCCGTGATCGTCAAGGTAGGCCTCGATGGCCTGCTCGGGGCTTGTGTAGTCGGCAGTGGCGAAGACCTTCACCTGGTACAGCTGGTTGTCACGCCACAACGCAAAACGGGCATTGGTGCCACCGATGTCGCCAACCAGCAGGTCCTTCATTTGAGGTTCTCCAAAGCCGAGGTGAAGGCGCTCGCGCCTTGTTCGGCCGGGCTGAACGCCATGCGCATGAAGCCGAACAGCTCGCGCCCGCAGCCCAGGTCATTGCCCTGGGGGGCTGGCGGCAGGTCGCGGCTGGCCAACTCTTCGGCCGACACCATGACCCGCAGCGTGCCTTCGACACCATCGACGCGCACGATATCACCATCGCGCACCCGCGCCAGCGGGCCGCCGTCAAACGCTTCGGGGCAAACATGAATGGCGGCCGGGATCTTGCCCGACGCGCCCGACATGCGCCCATCGGTGACCAGCGCGACTTTGTAGCCGCGGTCCTGCAGTACACCGAGGAATGGCGTCAGCTTGTGCAGCTCGGGCATGCCGTTGCAACGTGGCCCCTGGAAGCGCACCACGGCCACGAAATCACATTCCAGCTCGCCGGCCTGGAATGCATCGGCCAGTGACTGCTGGTCCTGAAACACCCGTGCCGGGGCTTCCACCACGCGGTGCTCGGGGTCGACCGCAGACACTTTCATCACCCCACGGCCGAGGTTGCCTTCCATCACCCGCAGGCCGCCCTCGGCGGAGAATGGCCGCGCCACCGGGCGCAGGATGGTTTCGTCGAGGCTGTCTTGCGGGCCCTCGCGCCAGACCAGCTTGCCGTTGTCGAGGAACGGTTCCTGGGTGTAGCGGCGAAGTCCGTAGCCGGCCACGGTGTTGACGTCTTCATGCAGCAAGCCGGCGTCGAGCAGCTCGCGGATCAGGAAGGCCATGCCACCGGCGGCCTGGAAGTGGTTGATGTCGGCTTTGCCGTTGGGGTAGACGTGGGACAGGGTCGGCACCACCTCGGACAGGTCGGCCATGTCCTGCCAGGTCAGCTGGATGCCCGCCGCCTGGGCAATCGCCGGGATGTGCAAGGTGTGGTTGGTCGAACCGCCCGTGGCATGCAGGGCGACGATGGAGTTGACCAGCGCTTTTTCGTCGACGATCTCGCCCAGAGGCATGAAGCTGCCGCTGGCCTTGGTCATGCGCGTGACCTGCTGCGCGGCCTCGGCGGTGAGCGCGTCGCGCAGCGGCGTGTAGGGGTTGACGAACGAGGCACCCGGCAAGTGCAGGCCCATCACTTCCATTACCAGCTGGTTGGTGTTGGCCGTGCCATAGAAGGTGCAGGTACCCGGGCTGTGGTAGGACTTCATCTCCGACTCCAGCAGTTCCTCGCGGCTGGCCTTGCCTTCGGCATAGCGCTGGCGCACATCGGCTTTCTGCTTGTTGGAGATACCGGACACCATCGGGCCGCCCGGCACGAAAATGGTCGGCAGGTGACCGAAGCGCAGCGCGCCCATCATCAGGCCGGGGACAATCTTGTCGCAGATGCCGAGCATCAGCGCGGCGTCGAACATGTTGTGTGACAGCGCTACCGCAGTGGACATGGCAATCACTTCACGGCTGGCGATGGCCAGTTCCATGCCGGGCTCGCCCTGGGTCACACCATCGCACATGGCCGGCACGCCGCCGGCGAACTGGCCGACCGAGCCGACTTCGCGCAGGGCCTGCTTGATCTGATCAGGGAAGTGCACGTAGGGCTGGTGCGCCGAAAGCATGTCGTTGTAAGCCGAGACGATGGCCACGTTGGCGGCGTTCATCAGCCGCAGGCTCTGCTTGTCTTCGGCGCCACACCCGGCCACGCCGTGGGCGAAGTTGGCGCACTGCAGGCTGGCCCGCATGGGTCCGTCACTGGCCGCGCCGCGAATCAGCTGCAGGTAGCGTTCACGGGTGGCACGGCTGCGTTCAACCAGCCGTTGGGTGACCTCAAGGATGCGCG
>Ga0213822_1001347_pt1 | contig 14094 bp, 8 predicted proteins | sample MC6MC0908MG_FD_179872 | JGI IMG/M metagenome (GOLD analysis project Ga0213822, IMG submission 179872) | Enriched soil aggregate microbial communities from Iowa State University, Ames, United States - MC6-MC0908-MG | ecosystem: Environmental > Terrestrial > Soil > Unclassified | place: USA: Iowa...
AGCTACTTTGTTTGGCGTCACCTCGCGCAAGAGGTTCCAGTGGCTGAGATAGCGTTATCTTACAAGAAAATTATGTACCGAAAGGTTAATTATTCGATAAGCGCCCTTTCGTAAAACGTAACAATCTTCTTGTCATCAGTGCCATGACCCATTGGGTGCGGCGGCATTTGCCAGGCACAGCCAGGCGCTATCGGTATCGAGCATGCCGCGTAACAGGTCGTCCAGATCTGCTTGGCGCACCCTCAGCATAGACCAGCGTAGCGCCTGCAGATCGTCGGGTTGTGTCGCGAGACATGTCTGCCATACCCATTCGGCGACGTCGGCGTCAGCCATGGCGTGCTCGTCAAATTGCCCGGCCAGCGCCTGGCAGGTTGCAGCGTCGAGGGTTACGCCCTGACGCAGAATGGTCAGCAGATGCTCGAGAATTTCGCTTTGGCTGGCGTGGGGCGATTGCACGCCAAACAGAAGGCCGCCCATGCCCTCTATCTGACGAAAGGCACTGAAAACCGCGTAGCCGAGTTGCAGCTCAACCCGCAGGCGCTGGTACACAGGGCCCTGCAGCAGCTGCGCAAGCAGGCGGCCGCAGGCTTGTTGCCTGGCGGGTAATGGACAGAACAGCAGCAAGGCATGCTCGCTGCCCGGCACCTTGGCGTGGTGCCAGCGATGGCCGCGCCAGCTGGGGCCAGGCGGCGGTGAGCCTGCATGCCCTGGGCAGCCCTGTAACACCGCGGCTAAAGGCTGCAGGGCGACGGCGTCGAAGCCCACGGCCAGGCCATGCCATTGGCTGTGTTGCCAGGCGTCATCCAGTGCCTTTTGATCAAGTGTGCCGGGTGTCAGCGGCATTGGCGCAGTGTCGAGCAGTGCCTCGGGTAGTTGCTTGAGCAAGGCCCTGATCGGGATCAGCGCGGGTTCCTGTTCGCAAGGCAGCTGCCAGTTACCGGGTGAGCGCAGGCACGTCATGGCATGCTCGACAGCACGGATCACAGCAGCCGGCTGGCCGGCGCAGCGCAGTTGCCAGTGCTCGCCAGCGGCGCTGAATTGCAGTTGCAAGGATGCGCGCTCGCACCGTTCCTGCAGCGGCAGCAAGGCCCGCGCGAGCACCCCATACAGGCGCTGACGCAGCGCCGACGGTAGCTGCCAGCGTAGATAGACTGCTGCGTATTGGCGTACCGGGGGCAGTTGCTGGCTGACCTTCAGTGCCGCGGGTAACGGCCATGCCGTGGCGCTGGGCAAGTCGGCCAGCAGCAGAGGGTCGGCCGGTGGAAGTTGCCATAGCCCATGCTGGGTGCGCTGCAGGCCATCGAGCAATGCGCCAAGCGCGTGCAGCGCTTGATCATCCAATGCCGCAAAGGGCCGGCCTGCACAGTCGCGACGGGCGAGCTCAAGCGGGCTGGCATTGCGCGCGTGGCTCTGTTGCAGCAGCCCGAACTCGGCGTTGAGTTGGGCCGGCTCGAGTTGCCTGATGAAACCGAACCAACCGTGCAGCAAGGCACGTGCTTCGCCTGGGCAAGCGTCCGGGCTGAGTCTGAGGTCGATATGCCAGACCATTTGCCCCGCGAAGGCATACAGCATCTGCGCCTTGAACCCTTGTAGCCAGCCACGCTGGCGCAGGGCATCCAGCCAAGTGCCCGGCCTGCTGTCGCTCAGGCAGGCGGTCAACAGCTCCAGTGCTTGCTCGGCACCGGGGGGCAGGTTTTGGTGGGCGAACACCCATCCCGTGCCCGTCGGTGGGAGGGCTGCCGGCAAGGTTTGTCGAGCACGCTCCCCACAGGTGAACACGTTAGCGAACTGCCTGCCGAGCTGCTCCAGTTCATCCAGTTGCTGCGGGCCGCACACACTCAAGGTGATCTGGCCACCTTGGTAGAAATGCTCATGAAAATCTGTAAGCGCTTGCTGGAAGGCCGGGTTCTGCAGGGCAAGCGTATGTCGGTTGCCTGCCTGAAAGGCGCTCAGTGGGTGGCCGGGTGCAACCGACTGCAGCAGTGCAAATTGCTGCTGCGCTTGCGGGTTGCGCGACCAGGCGATGAATTCGGCGTGTATGACCTCCCGTTCGCGGCGCTGGCGCTCGATGCCAAGGTCCGGTTCGGCGAGCATCTGGCACAGCCGCTCCAGCCCTCCGGCCAGGGCCGCAGGGGGGGCTTCGAAGAAGAAATCGGTGGTGCGTTCGCGGGTGCTGGCGTTGACCTGGCCGCCTGCGGCCTGGACGTAGCGCATCAGGCCGTCATCCAGCGGAAAACGAGAGGTACCCAGGAAGAACAGGTGCTCGAGAAAGTGCGCGAGCCCCGGCCATTGTGCCGGGGCATCGTGGCTGCCAGCATGCACCCGCAACGCTGCGGCCGAGCGCTTGAGGCGCGCCGCATGGCGCAGGCGCAGCTGCAGGCCGTTGGCCAGGGTGAGGTGACGTGTGGCGTCTGGCATGGGGCGTCACTCAGCCCCTGCGCAGGTGCAGTTCCTGGCGCAGATCAGCCAGATACGGAAACGCCTCGCGCCCCTTGTGCACCCGCTCATGCTCCAGGTCTGCCAGCAACTGGCACTCCTCGCGCCCAGCCATGGCCAGCAAGCTGCCATCCGGCCCGATGATGCTGCTCTGCCCGCAATACTGGATTTCGCCCTCAGCGCCACAATAGTTGGCGTAGACCAGGTAGCACTGGTTTTCCTGCGCCCGCGAGCGCACGGTCACCTGGCAGACAAAGTCGTAGGGCGTCATGTTCGCCGTCGGCACCAGAATCAGCTCGGCCCCGCCCAGCGCCAGGCGCCGGGCATTCTCCGGAAACTCGATGTCGTAGCAGATCAACAGCCCGACCTTCCAACCCTCCAGCTCCACTACCGGGAAGTGATCGGCGCCGGCGCTGAACATCGCGCGGTCCAGCTCGCCGAACAGGTGCGTCTTGCGGTAGTTGCACAGGCTGCGACCATGGGCGTCGATCAGCTGCACACTGTTGTAGATCGCCCCGTCGTCGGCACGCTCTGGGTAGCCATAGACGATGGCGATGCGGTGCGCCTGGGCAATCTCCACCACGTCCATGGCTGACGGGCCATCGTCGGCCTCGGCCAGCCGCTCGACCTGTTCCAGGCCGATGTTGTAACCACTCAGGAACATCTCCGGGCACACCAGCAACTGTGCGCCGCGCTCAGCCGCCCGTTGCGCCTGGTGGCGCAGCCGTTGCAGGTTGCCGGGCACGTCCAGCGGGTTGGGTGTGCCCTGGAACAGAGCGATGCGCATGCTGCCTCCTTGTCTCAGTCGGCCAGGGCGATAGGCCCGATCTCGTCGAACACGTCGCCCGGGCCGGGGTTGTCCGGGTGGGTCTGGCCACCGAAGTGGTTCATGATACCCCACACCGCATTCAGCGAGGTCTGCACCGCGCCTTCGACCCAGGCTGGGGTCCACGACACATCGTCGCCGGCGATGAACATGCCGCGGTGTTCGGCTGGCATGTCCTGCTGCATGAAGTGGGCGTACATCCGCTGGTTATAGCGGTAGTGGCCCGGCAGTGCGCCTTTGAACGCGCCGAGGAAGTGCGGGTCGGCCTCCCAGGAAATGGTGATGGGATCGCCGATGATGTGCCCGGCGATATCGGTTTTCGGGTAGATTTTCTTCAGTGCATCGAGGGCCAGCTGCACGCGCTTTTCCACGGGGTGCGGGAGCATTTTCAGGGCGTCGCTCATCCACGCGTAGGACAGGCAGATCACCCCGGGCTTGTCGTCACCGTTGTCGAACAGGTAGGTGCCGCGAGTCAGGCGATCGGTGAGGGTCATGCTCATCAGGTCGCGGCCGGTTTGCGGGTCCTTGTCCTTCCAGAAGGGCCGGTCGACCATCACGAACGTCTTCGACGACTGCATGTAGCGGGTGCGGTCCAGGGCCATCCACATCTTCTGCGAGAACAGCGATTCTTCGCAGTCGATCTGGGTGGTCAGCAGCCAGGTCTGGCAGGTGGCGAGCACGGCAGCGTAATGGCGGGTATCACCCCAGTTGTCGGTGACCGCCAGCCGGCCATCGGCGGCGCGGGCGATGCGTTTGACCCCGGTGCGTGGCGCGCCCCCATGCAGTGAACTGAGGCTGGTGCCCGCTGGCCAATGGGCGCAGCGCTCTGGCACATGGCGCCAGATACCTTGCGGCACCTGCTCCACGCCGCCCACCACCAGGTGCTGGTGATCGTCGCAGTTGGTCATCACTACGCGGAAGATTTCCAGCATCGAATTGGGGAAGTCCGAGTCCCACCCCCCAGTGCCGAAGCCGACCTGGCCGAACACCTCGCGGTGCTGGAAGCTCAGCTGGGCGAACGAGCGCGAAGTGGCGACGAAGTCGTAGAAGGTGCGGTCGTCCCACAGCGGCACCAGCGTGTTCCACAGCGCTTTGAGGCGCGGTACGTCACGGTCGCGGATCGCCTGCTGGATTTCGGCAAATTGAGCACCGCTCTCCAGCGCGTCGGCCCAGGCGTTGGCCACTTCGTGGAACAGCTCAGGCAGGTCGGCGGCCTTCTCGGCGTAGTAGGTCTGGCCTTCCAGGTCGATCACCGTGCTGCCCGAGGCCGGCGTCAGCGGGTTGGGGAAGGGTTTGGTTTCAAGGCCCAGCTTGTCCACATAGTGGTAGAAGGCCGTTGAAGAAACCGGGAAGCGCATGCCGCCCAGCTCGGCGATGATCCCATCGGTGCCGTTGAAGGCCTGTGAACGCAGCCGCCCACCCAGCTTCGAAGCTTCGTAAACCACCGGTTTGAGGCCCAGCTTCATCAGTTCGTAGGCCGCCACCAGGCCCGCGATACCGGCGCCGACAATGGCGACTTCCTCACCGTGCCGTTCGGCCGGGATGCTGCCCAGCCCGGCCGGATGCTCCAGCCAGTCATCGAAGCCAAAGGGGAAGTCAGGTCCGAAAATGGTGATGGGTTTTTTGCCGTCGGCGGGGTGGCGGTTGTTCTTGTTCATGAAGTGACCTTGCCAGAGCGGCTGCGCGGAGGGCGGAGCCTGAGTATAGGAGATGCCTGGTGGTCATTTTATGAAGCGCGGCGTTCGTAATTAAGATGAAGAATATCGGCTAATCGCAGCTTCTTTGGTCGGAATGACGATTAAAAGGTTCATTCCGACGAGACACTCTTCAGGCCGGCTACCCGCGATCTACCTTGCTGCTGAGGATGATCGAGGTCGTGGTCTTCTCCACCCCTTCGACGCTGCCGATCTGATCGAGCAGTTGGTCCAGTTGCTCCGGCGAATCGCTACGCAGCCAGGCCACATAATCGAATTCGCCACTCACAGCGCACAATTGCTGAACCTGCCCCATGGCGCTCAAGCGCCGCACTACGTCCTTGCCGGAGCGCGGTTGCACCTTGATCCCGACATAAGCCTGCAGGCCGCCGTCGATCAGGCGCTGGCCCAGGCGCACGCCATAGCCGGTGATGACTTTGCCTTTCTCCAGCCGGGCCAGGCGCGAGTTGACGGTGGTGCGAGCGATGCCCAGCTGGCGGGCGAGGGTGGCGACGCTTTCGCGGGCGTTGATCTGCAGCAGGGCTATCAGCTGGCGATCGATTTCGTCGAGGGTGATGGCGCGGGAGTCCGACATGGCAAGTCTCTACAGTGGGCTTGCTAGCCTAGCCAGCCGGCGGCAGGCAGGGCAAGGCAAAGCGTGCTGCGCAGCCGTCTTCAATGGGGCATGATAAACGGCCGACTGCACTGGACTCACTGCGTGAACTTCGAAACCTTGCTGGAATGCTGGCGACAGGAAGTCTCCAACAAGAAAAAACCCGGGCGCCGCGTCAGCCTGTTCTTCAACGTGCTGCGCCGAGCGCGCAAGGACAACAAGCTGCGCTTTCTCTTCGCCTACCGCCTGGCTCAATACCTCGATGCCCGCGGCGGCCTGGGCAGGCGGCATGCCCGGCGCATGCAGCAACGGCTCAACCTCAAGTACGCGGTGGACATCGACATTGGCGCGCAGATCGCCCCGGGCCTGCGCATCGCCCACCTGCCGGGCGTGGTGATTACTCGCCACGTCAGCATCGGGCGCAACTTTTTCATTCGCCAGAACTGCTCGATTGGCGTCAAGACGCTTGGCCTGGACCAGTATGCATTGCGTATTGGCGATAACGTCAGTCTGGGCGCCAATAGCTGCATCGTCGCCGACCAGATCAGCATCGGCGACAACGTGGTGATCGGCGCCATGTCACTGGTAACCCGGGATATTCCAGCCAATAACACCTTCTACAACCCCCGCCAGTCCACTTTGCGCGCAACGTCCGGGCAAGCCTGAGAAGGCTACTCGACTGCCGTCGTCAGTTCGGGATTGCCAAAGCCAGCGAGGCTGGCGTTCGACTCCTGGAAGTAGGTGCCCCAGAACTGTTCCAGGTTCTGAATCATCTTTCCGCTGCGGTATCCGTTTTTGGCAGTCGTCGGTACGAAGGCTGCGCCATGCACGTAGATGCGCGCGCCTTTGAAGTCTCCCAGCAGGTTGTGCTTCTCGACCTTGGCGATTTCGACCTTCGGATCGATCTGACGGATGCCGTTGGACTGGTAGAAGCTACCGAAGTCGCTGTACTCCAGCATGTCGGACATCACCAGGACGACGTGCTCGCTGACGCCTTCAGCCTTGGCCAGGTCCTCGCCCACTGCTTTCAGGCTGAACAGGATTTCACTGCGGGGAATGTCGGAGCTGGACTTGCCCATGGTGGCGGCAAAGACCTTGCCGAAGCCTTGGAACATCCGCGCGGGCTGGTTCTTCAGGCAGGACTCGAATTTACGCGTGGCCATCATCGGTACGCTACCCAATACCTTCGGGTCGATCGGTTGTTCCAGCTCGCCGGCGAAGCGCAGGCGGGTGTAGTGACCTTCCAGGTACGCACTGAAGGAGTACAGGCGGATCTTGTCGCCTGGCTGCATGAAGCGCTTGATGTGGCCCCAGGCAGTTCGTTGCAGGTCCTGGGTCAGGGGAGTGGTCTGGTCCACGACCACGGTCAGCATCCGGCCGGACGGCGCAGTGCGGAACTGGTCGATGCGGGCTTGGGAGTAGCAGCTGGGAACGTCATTGCGCTCAGCCGCCAGCAGAGCGGTAGGCGCGAGTAGCAGCGCCAGAGCCAGGCTCTTGAAATTCATGGTGCCTCCAGGAATTGTGAGTGCAGCGGCTACGCCAGGACGCAGCCGCTCAGTGCAGGCTCAGGCCTGCTGGATGCTCTGCTTGACCATCAGTTGCAGGCGGCGAGCGCGCTTGATGGTGTCCAGGTCAGTACCTTTGGTGGTTGCCACGAAGGCCAGGTCATCCTCGTGGAACTCGGTCAGGTCACCGAACTGGTTGGGGTCGAAAGCACCAGCGACTGGTGCTGGAGCCGCGGGTGCCACAGGGGCTGCGGCAACAGGCGCCGGCGCAGCCGGGACATTCACTTGAACAGCCACAGTCGGCGCTTCTGCCGACGCAGCCACTGCCACAGCCAGTGCAGGGGCGGCAGGTGCCACGAAGGTTTTCGCCACACTTCTGAAGGTGTCGCGAAGCTGGAACAGTGAAGGGTCGTCGATCTGATTCATCCGTGGCAAAGCGACCCGAATGATTTCATCAATCCTCGCGGCATCGTTGTTGGCAATTGCAGTGTTCAGATCAGCAGTCGACTTCTTGATGTAGTTTTCCAACACCGCCCGGCTGTCTTTACCGAGTTGTTCAGCAATCGCTTTCTGATCAGTCCAGGCTTTACCCGCGTCCTGCTCTTCGATGAAGCGGAAGAAGGTGCGACGTACGTTGTCTTTGCGCAGCTCTTCACGATCACCGCCTTTCACGCGGAATTGCGCCAGCTGAAGAGCCTGGAGCTTGCCGAGGGCCGACTGGGCGTCATTGGCAATGCTGCGGGCCTTGGCTTCGTGATAACGCGTGAACTCACTCGCGCTGGAGAACTTGTGCACCAACTCCCAGGCCTTGCGCGAGTAGGTACCGGCGAAGCCGAAGGTGTAGGCCAGGAAGGTCGAGGTGAACTGGATGAAAATGAACAGTGCACTGAGCACCGCAAACGTCACGAGGCTGGCGCGGTGCAGAGCATCAATCTGGTCCTGGGCTGATTTTCCAGCGGCATCGTTGGCGATGGACTGCATCTCGCCCGGCAGCGGGAAGTCGTCCGCACCGGCAGCGGTGGCAGGGAAGTCGTCAGCGCCTTGCGAGACAGCTGGCGGATTGGCGATCAGCTCAGCTTCTTGTGCATTGAGGGTCTCGGTACGCACCCAGAACGCCGCGACGGCCAGGATGACGATGAACACGGCATAACCAACCACGATGCCGTAACGCTTGGCCGGCATGGCGCCATCCTGTGGCACCTTCACCCGGTTCAGCATCCGCTGGTATTCCGGGCGCTCGTCATCGATGTGGGTGTTATCGATGGTCACGATGTCACGGGACACCATGTCGCCATCAGCGCCACCATGACGCAGTTCCTCGTAGCCCATGATCTTGCTGACGATGCTGTTGAGGTAGAGCTGACGGCCAGCAAACTCGGATAAGAAAACACCAATGATCGAGATGACCAAGCCGATACCGAACGCACCGGCTACGGCAGTGTCGGGGGTTGCGAGCGTCAACGCAAAGGGGGCCAGCGCGTAGCCGAAAGCGGTGGCCTCGATCAGCATCAGTACGATGATGATCGCCCACATGGCGAAGCCTTTTTCCTTGCGGTTGTCCTCGCCGATCTTGCCCAGGTAGTCCTGGCAGCGCTTGAAGTGCGCTTCAGACGGCTGGTGGTCACGGTAGTAGGTTTCGTACTTCAGGTTCAGTTGGTTTTCCGACTCGTAGAAGCCGACAGCTTCCGGGTTTTTCGGCGTCGGTTGCTCCTTCGAACCCGGATTCTTGACCCAATGCGCCAGGCGACCGACCCAAGGTGTGTTGATGCGCGCCTTCATCAGGGCGTAGCGCACTTCGTACCAGTTGATGATGATCGGGATGGCCAGGAACGTCAGGAGGACGATGGGCAGGACGATGTGCCAGTAGGCGGCGAAAAACGCCTGGATGGTTTCGAGCATGGGGTACTTCTCCTTAGCCGCGCTTGTGCGGTTGGAACTGCGCCACGTAGGCGTCACCCTGTTTCGGGTAGTAGATTTCGCCGGCTACCGCATTGCCCGCACGTTTGTCGAACACGATGTCCATGCAGGAAACCGGGGTGCTTCGTTGGTCGAGTGCGAAAACGCGGTAGAGCACCTGAGTCTCGCCCTCGTAGGTGTTGGCGACCGACTTGATGGGGGCAGAGTCCTTCTTGTTGCCAGTACCGACGTTCGAGGTGAACTGCATGACCGGAGCACCAGCTGCTGCACCGGTGTCACGCAGCACGGCAACGGGGCCTACTGCAGCCACGTGGCCATTGACCTTGCTCGCCCAGACTCCACCGTTGAGGCCCGGCAGGAAGTCAGTGGTCGAGTAGTCCTTCAGCGCAGTACCGGTGGCCAGGTTTTTCACCTCACCCTCGACGCGCGGCAGGTCGCCAATGCAGGACGTGACAGGTGCATCGGCGTATGCCGAGCTGATCAGGGAGAAGGTCGAGCGCTTCGGCTGAATGCTCGACGACAGCAGCGAGGTGGTCGTGGTGACTGGCACGCCACCGAAGTCGATACCGCCTTTGCCCACGAGTTGGACCACAACGGCTTGGGCCGGGGTGGTTGGCAATACGGGGGCCTTCTCGTTGACAACCGGAACTTGCGGCTTGGCGGGTGTGCTCGCTGGCAGCTTCGCAGTGGTGGCGACCTGAGTGGGTTTGGACCGGCTGCCAGGCTTTGCGGCGACCTTCTTGGCCTTGGCCTCGGGCTCGACGGCGGTGCCATGAGCCAGATACTTGGCGCTAGAGCGCTCGTCACGCACGCGCTGCGCCAGAACCTGCTCGTTGTCGACTTCGACAATCTCGACTCGACGGTTCTTCGCTCTGCCGGCATCAGTGGTGTTGTCTGCCACCGGCCGCGCCGAGCCTGCACCCTGGAAGAAGATATCCTGCTTCGGAACGCCAATCGCTGCCATCATGTCAGCGACGGTTTGAGCGCGCTTTTCAGACAATTTCTGGTTAAGTTCAGCACCACCTGAAGCGTCGGTGTGACCGACCACCAGTAGCTTCTTGGTCGGGACACCTGGGCGAGTTGCCGCGCGATCACGCGCGAACTCCTGTGCCATTATGCTCAGTTTGCGATATCCGTCATCGGTAAGGGTTGCCGAGCCCGATCGGAACATTTCGGCGACTTCGATCTGGGCTTCCACGCCGACGGACTTCTTCTGGCCGCTGGCATCGACCATCTCCACTTCCCGCACTTGCGCGGTGAGACCCTGCTCGGCAGCCACAGCCTTCAGACGATCGACGCGCTGCTTGTACGCATACAGAGCAGCGCAGCCCAGTGCTCCGCCAGCGGCAGCACCTGCGGCAATCTGTGTGCCGTTACCACCAGAGGCAGCAACGACGCTGCCTACGACGAGCGAACCGAGAACAGCGCCGGCACCGCAGGCGAATTTGCCGGAGTTCTCGCCCAGCGTTTTATCGATCGTTGCGCATCCACTCAGCCCCACGGCAATCGCCGTGGCGAGAGCGGTGCGTTGCATTGTCTTTGTGCTCAGCATTCCCTTCCTCTTCCCTTCTGCCCAACCCGGGCGAATACCAGCGTTTGCGCTGAAACTGTTGCACGGGTGGCCGCAATTTCCTCGCTTGGATAGCACCGTAACGTCGTTATTGAAAAATTCACGACTCTGGGGGCGTTAGCCGAATCGACCTGCGCCAAGTTTCTGGTGCAGGTTGAGATTGAGTGCATGCGTTTTGACATGGGGGGAGATGAAAACGGCTCCATGCCTTGTGCTATGCGCCATCCAGGGCGGTGCGTGGCAATTAGCCACCTTAATGTTTTCGCATCAAGATGTGAACAAATTCATGGGATTGTTCGGTGTCAGTGAGTTATCTGCGGGTGGTCCCGCCAAAAACACGAAAGCCGCGCATTTGCGCGGCTTGTTCATGTTTGGTGGGCCCACACGGACTCGAACCGTGGACCAAAGGATTATGAGTCCTCTGCTCTAACCAACTGAGCTATAGGCCCTCAGTAAGTGCCGGGATTATAACGAGGGTTTCGAAACCGTGCCATCCGAAAGATCGGATAGTGCTAACCGAAGAAACGTCGCTGCAAATTCGTCTGGCGGTAGCGGCAGGCTGACGATGTACCCCTGTATTTGTTCGCACCCTTCGGCAGCCAGGAAGCGTTGCTGTGCCTGGTTCTCCACGCCTTCGGCGATAATGGTCAGTTGCATGCTGCGCCCAAGGGCGATGATGGCGCGGGCGATGGCGGCGTCGTGCGGGTCGTCTGGCAGGCCGCGGATGAATGACTTGTCGATCTTGAGGATGTCCAGCGGCAGGCGCTTGAGGTAACTCAGTGACGAGTAGCCGGTACCGAAGTCGTCGATCGCCAGTTGCACCCCCAGCTGCTTGAGCTGGTGCAATACGGCCAGCGCTTCTTCGGCCTGGCTCATGATGAAGTTCTCGGTAATTTCCAGTTGCAGGTCGCCCGCCTTGAGCTGGTAGGTCTTGAGCAACTGCTCGATGCGTTTGGCCAGGCCATGGTGGCGCAGCTGCGCGCCAGCCAGGTTGATCGACAAGGGGCCGAAGCCCTGGTAGTTCATCTTCCAGTGGTGCATCTGCCGGCAGGCCTGCTCCAGTACCCAATCCCCCAGTTGCAGGATGGTGCCGTTTTCTTCTGCGAGGTGAATGAAGTGTTCCGGCGGCACTTCGCCGAAGGTCGGGTGGCTCCAGCGGATCAGCGCTTCAGCACCAACCAGGGTCTGGGTCTTGAGGCTGAACTTGGGCTGGTAGCACAGGCTCATTTCGTTGCGCTCGACGGCGCGGCGCAATTCGTGTTCCAGGGCGATGCGCTCGCTGGCCTGGGCCGTCAGGTCGCGGGTGTAGGCTTCAACCCGGTTGCGGCCTTTGGCCTTGGAGCGGTACATGGCGGCGTCGGCGTTGCGTATGAGGGTTGCGACGTCGGTGCCGTCCTGTGGGTAAAGGCTGATGCCGATACTGGCGCTGGTGAAGAACTCGTGTTCGCCGGCCTGGAACGGCGCGCTGAAGCAGGCCAGCAACTTGTTGGCGATGGCGCTGGCGTCGCTGGGTTTGTGCAGCCCGGGGAGCAGGATGATGAACTCGTCCCCGCCCAGGCGGGCCACGGTGTCGACATCGCGAACCTGCTCCTTGAGGCGTTGGGCGATACCTTTGAGCAGCAAATCACCGACCGGGTGGCCAAGGCTGTCGTTGATGTGCTTGAAACGGTCGAGGTCGAGGAACAGCACAGCGCCCTGGCGGTTGGAAACCTGTGAGCAGGTGAGCACTGACTGCAGGCGGTTCTCGAACAGGGCACGGTTGGGCAAGCCAGTGAGCGGGTCGTGGTGGGCCTGGTAGTCGAGCTTGGCCTGGGCGTGCTTGATGCTGGAAATGTCGGCAAATACGGCGACGAAATGCGTGATTTCGCGCTCGCTGTTGCGCACGGCACTGATGGTCAGCCAGCCCGGGTAAAGCTCGCCATTCTTGCGTTTGTTGTAGATCTCACCTTGCCAGTGCCCTTCGGCGGTGAGCTGGTGCCACATGGCCGCGTAGAAGGCGCTGTCATGCTGGCCGGAGGAGAGCAGGCGCGGGGTCTGGCCGAGGGCTTCGATTTCGCTGTAGCCGGTGATCTCGCTGAAGGCGCGGTTGACCGCGCTGATGCGCTGGTCGATATCGGTGATCAGCACCCCTTCTGCGGTGTTTTCGAACACGGTGGCGGCCAGCTGCAGTTTCTCCTGCATCAGGTGGCGCTCGGTGATGTCGCGGGCGATGGTCAGCATGCAGTCGACGCCTGCGATCGGCAGCGGCCGGGCAGACAGCTCGCACAGGCGGATCTGCCCGTCGCTGCGGCGGATGTGGCAGCTGAAGTCGCGCACGAAGCCATCGCGGGCAAGCTGGTCGATCAGCCGTTTGCGTTCGTTGAGGTCCACCCAGATCCCCAGGTCGAAAGAGGTCTGGTCAATGGTCGGGTTGAGGTCGTAGCCGGTCAGGCGGCAGAACCCTTCGTTGACCTCGACCAGCAGGCCGTCACTCTGGCGCGACAGCAGCAGCCCGTCAGGTGAGGCATGGAAGGCTTTGGCAAACTTCTCTTCGGACGTTTGCAATTGCTGCTGGGTTTCCTTCAACTGGCTGATATCGCGCACCGCCACGACGAAGGCCAGGGTGCCGTCGAGCTCGAAGGTTTCGGCTGAGGTGAGGCCTGTGAACAGTTGGCCATTACTGCGCCGGAAGCTCATCTCCAGATTACGGATACCACCTTGGTGCAGGCGCTCCAGCAGTATTGGCCCGGTGTCTTGCACGCCCCACAGGTCAAGCTCGGTGGCGGTGCGGCCAATCACCTGGCCGGGGCTCAGGCCGATCTGCTCCTCGAAGGCTTCGTTGACCTCCAGCAGGCAGCCGTCGCTATGGCGGGCGATCAGCAGGATGTCGGGGCATTGCTGGAATACCGAGGCGAATTTCTGTTCCGACAGGCGCAGGGCATCTTCGGTGCGCTTGGTTTCGCTGATGTCGATCATCAACCCGCGCATCAGCGGTCGGTGCCCGTGCTCGATCATGCTGACGATGTTGCGCACCCAGAGGGGTTGGCCATCGGCGCGCATCACTCGGTAATCCAGGCTGTGGTCCCGGCCGGCGGCTGTTTCGCTTTCACAGTAGGCCTGGGCCCAGAGCGCGTCCTCCGGGTGCAGGATGCTGCGCCAGAAGCCAGGTTTGAGCCAATCGTGCAAGGGGTAGCCCAGCAAGTCTTCGGCATGGGGCGAGACGTAGCTGTACGTGAAGTCGTTGGCGTTGGCCTCCCAGGCAATGGCGGACAGGCTTTCGACCAGGCCGCGATAGTGATACTCGCTGCTGCGCAGTTCCTGTTCCAGGGCGATACGCCTGGAAATCTCCGAGCTGAGCCGGCGATTGATGCGGATCACCACGGCGAGGATGGCGATGAGCAGCAGGACGGCGGGCAGGCCATAGATCAGCATGTCGTGCCAGAAGGTGCGCTGGTCCACTACGTTGCCCACCCAGCGTTGCTGGATCTGGCTGATTTCCTCGCTGGACATGTCGGCCATGACCTTGTCGAGGATGCCGACAAGGATCTTCTTGT
>Ga0213822_1001350_pt1 | contig 14068 bp, 18 predicted proteins | sample MC6MC0908MG_FD_179872 | JGI IMG/M metagenome (GOLD analysis project Ga0213822, IMG submission 179872) | Enriched soil aggregate microbial communities from Iowa State University, Ames, United States - MC6-MC0908-MG | ecosystem: Environmental > Terrestrial > Soil > Unclassified | place: USA: Iowa...
ATGTCCGAATTTATGGATCCTCACCAGGTCATAACTATTTAAAGACTTTTCGTTACTAGCTGAATCCGTTGAGTGATTGGATGTACAAAACAATCCATCATCGTAAACCACTAACCCACCTGAAGTAGAACCTTGCGTGTACGTGTATCTTTCATCATGCGCTGTTGGTTCATAGATATCAGGAAGAAATATTTCAATAGCTTTGTGAATGTCGTATTGGCGATTAAAAGCGCCTACAAGACCTTCTATTTCATGAGGGTGACCCTTCTTACTACTTAGCTTCTCTACGTTGTCACCTAAATGTTTTGGCCAAGTGCTACGATCGGTCCAATCCGTATATTCAGCCAATATTCTATCTGCATCGAGTGCATGACCTTTTTGTTCTAATGCTAAGAATTCTCCATCTTTCGAAACAGACGGATAAAACATCATCTGATTGACAGTGAAACTTACTTTGTCAAAATCATCAATAGCAATGTTGTCAGCCACTTTCCTTGAGATAGCTTCATACTCTTCTGGTTGCACGCTTCTATTCAAAGGTATGAATACTCGCACCCTTGCACTGTTTTTCGTGTGAGAATGAGTTGTATGAAGAACCATACTCACGTCTGGATACATGAAGGTTAGGTTCTCCCAAAAATCCGTTACACTCTCTTTCAGCTTGTCTGCATCCAGGGTAACAATTGAACGATTTATTATGTCTGTAGCCTTTTTGTTACCGTTGTTAGATTCCCCAGCTACTAAGCCACCTTGGTGCTTTATTTCGTTCTGTTTCGTTTTAGGCATCTTATGGTACTCAGCTACGCTTTCACTCGTAATAACGGCATCTTGTAACTTTTTAGCGAGCTGTTCCCAAGAAACTTTTCTTACCTCGCCTTTATCGAAGCGCCCCTTCTTAAATTCTGTTATAATAAGATTGTTAAGCATTGTTATCACATCTTTTCTCTGGTTGAATTTGCTTGAGAATATTTCATTTTGATACCCTTTATTGGGTATTTTTTTGTACTCAGTTATGCAGTTTGATTGTCCAATACATATAGTAAAGCGCTAGCTTCGGCTGATATGCGCCCTAACTCACGAAAAACATAAGCAGCATTATGTGAGTGATCGAATGTGAATTGGTACTGCATCTTGGTTAAACGTTGTATATCCTCACCATCCAGCTCACTTTCATATAGTTCATTAATAGCCTCAATCGCCTTAAACATTGATGCGGAATCTATTAATAACGCTTGTAATTCCACTGCTACGTTTTCAAATTCGGTTACTACGCTTTCCACTGGTATCTTTTTACTTTGAACGATTGCGTTACTCATTATAAAAAACCTCCTATGATTAATATTTTCGTAATTCACAATTTAAATTGAGTCAGGTACTAAAGCGCACACCTCCACGCCGTTTATATGAGTGTAAACAGTTGAATGAACTGAATCTGACTCAGATTTTTCATATTCCTCAAAAATACTCATGAATAGTTCATACGATAGTTGAATATTTGTTGAGGAATATCTGCTAATAGATACTGATAAAATCTGACCTTCATCACCTGACTTCACCAGAGTATCAATCACATTAACAAGTGCCGTTAACGACTGTACATTGTTTATGTCCATCATTCTCACCTCCTTCTACATACGATTATTTTCTAAAACACTTCGTAACCTAACCCTGTACACACGCCGCCAAGCTGTGCATTTTCACCACTCTGATGTTATTTCCTCTATTGTTTCAAGCGCCGCTTTTGCTGGCCACCAACGTTTTCTATTTCTACGTCTTTCAATAATTCGCATACGCGGATCACATAGAATCTCATTTTCTATAAAACGTTTTGACATAGTTGTAAGTTGAACTAGTCTCTCAACGTCCACAAACCATAACTCTGATTGAATGGTATTGTCTAAATGCTTTTCGATATACCGTTGGATAGCCTGTTTATCCAAATTTACTTCAATGTTTGAAGGAATCACGCTTCCACCACCTTTGTATGCTCATCAACCAAGTTGATAAAAAAAATTTCAACTAGTTCAACATTTAACCCACTAGAAATTTTACTTGCAATAACCGGAGAAGGTTTTCTTTGTTCATTTAATATTTGAGATAAATAAGAGTGAGAAACATTGATTTTTCTCGAAAAGCCTCTTAGAGTAAGACCCGTTTGAGCAATTCGAATTTTAATATTAGATGTACTTTTTGGAGTTACTTGAACCATAAATTTCACTTCCTTTCAAGCTATGTTATGACTATATTAACAATATCTTGTTCACTCGTCAACCAAAAATGAACAAAAAAGTTTGACCAGCAAACAAAATACTCTATAATATAGTTTATAAGTTGTAATTATTAGGAGGCTGTAAAAAAATGAAAGATATTGAACTTGGAACATTGATTAAGCAAAAAAGAAAAGATAAGGGGTTAACTTTACGCGCGCTTTCTGAAGAAACTGGTGTTTCACACTCATATATTTCACAATTAGAAAATGGTAGAAATCGTAATCCGTCACCATTATTTTTAAAAAGACTTTCTGATGCCTTAGAAATTCCTTATACACTTTTAGCTTCGAAGATTGAAGATAAATACATCCTGAACGAACAAGATACTGCTTCATTATTAAATTTGGAGGGTAAAGCAGAAGAAGCTATAGAGATATTAAATTTAATGTGGGCTAATGTAGGCGAAGAATATAAACTCGTTCTTATTAATGAAGATGACTCTAATCCTGATGATTTAGCAGATTATATTCAAAATGAAAATAACCACTTAACTTATAAAGGTCATCGGCTTACACAAGAAAATCGCGAACAAATACTAAGAATGTTAGAGGTACTATTTCCACAAAATCAAAAATGAGATTAACAACCGCTTACACTCACCTATTAACTCACCTATTCCTGTACACACGCCGCCAAGCATGAAAGGAATGGACACGGTGAAATTATATAAATCAGCAAAAGAACCTGAAATATATCACTATTTCAATGCGAATAAAGAGAAGTTATGGTTGTTTCGACATAAGTATTATGATGCTACTGGGAAACGTCGTGAGAAGAAGAAAAGTGGTTTTAAAACAGAAAAAGCAGCATTGAAAGCCCTGTTGGAAGTAAAGGCTGCAACGCTGCGTGGTGAAACTAAACATATAGAAAATGATAACCTAACTGTCGGACAATGGCTAGATATATGGTATGAAGCCAATCAAAAAAAATGGAAAATCGCGTCACAGAAACAACGTGAAATGGCTATTCGTTTACAAATGAAGCCCTTAATCGGTCATTTTAAACTACAACAACTGACTAAAGCGATCTATCAAAAACATTACATTAATGAGTTAGAAAAGAAATATGAACCTAGTACAGTCAGATTACTACACAATTTATTTAAAGTTGCTATCAATGCAGCGGTAGAAGAAGAAATCCTAACACGGAATAAATTACAGGGTACTTATTGCCTTCTCTAAGAGGGAAAGAAGCAAAGAAGAACTATCTTACACCTGAGCAATTAAGTATATTGCTGAATCATATTAAGCGACATGAAGATATTGTCTATTATAGTTTATTTTTAACGATTGCTTATACAGGTATGCGTAAAGGTGAGGCATTAGGACTTCAATGGAGGAATATCGACTTTACTAATCAAACGATTAGCATTGAGCGTCATAGAGGTAATTATGGTGTAGATTCCACAAAAACAAAGAATAGTGAGCGTACCATAAAAATAGATGAGATTGTTTTGCAGCAGTTAAAGAGTTATCGAATAGCTGTTAAAGCGTTTTTACTATCGCATGGCCGGAAATTACATGACGATATTACAAAAGATGATTCCTTTATTTTTATATCACCTAACACCGCTGAACCTTTTATTTCTACACGATTAAATGCCATATTTAATCGTATTGTAGCCGCGGCTGGGTTGCCAGCTACCACTATACATGGATTACGGCACACACACGCTACAATTTTGATGAATAATGATATTCCTGTGAAAGCCATTGCTGAACGATTGGGGAATACGCCTGAAATGATTCATACAACATACGGGCATGTATTGAGAGAAATGGAAGATAAAATTATAGACACATTTGATCGTGCTATTGAAAATGGGGCTAAAAGTGGGGCTAGTTCATAACTAACCCCCACTCAAACCGCTATATATAGGCACTATCAATACCTTTAAGATTCTACTGCATATAAAATTTTTATTTGATACTCTTTTTCGATTTCTTTTAATTTATTTAGTATCATTTCTTTCATTTAAATACACCACTTTCCAAATTCTTCAAAACATTTTAAAAACCTTCTATCACAGCTATGATTGTGGCTCCGGGAAATTTAGTCGATTCTTTTATTGCAATAAAATTTGAAGAATTGTAATACATACAGCCGCAACAATGGGCACTACTTTTAAAGATGTGTAGCCGACCGAAGATGTACATATTGGCTCTAACGGATCCTTCGTTGGTGAAGCTAAATATTGAAGAAAACGTTGCCAGCGACTTTTCTTATATGTGATTAGCTGTTTGGGAATCTCTACTTCATCTTTATCTAAGCTGTCTTTTAACCATTGCTCCTTTTGAAATTCATCCTTAAGCATCGAAATCCTCCTTTAGCTCTTCCTTTAAAGTCCTTATCGCATTATGTAGCCTCGATTTAACTGTACCAATCGGAATGGACAAAATTTGTGCAATTTCCTCCTGCGGCAAATCATGATAGTAAACGAGCAAAATAACAGCTCGTTGCTTTTCGGGTAATTGAAGTATCGCCTCTTGTATCGTTAATTTCTCGTCAGCAGACATTCGATGACTGGACGTCGGTACTAAAAACGGGAACAACGTGCGCCATTTTTTCCGCCGATTCAATTTATTAATCATTAAGCGATAAGCGATTTGAAATAAAAAAGCTTTCACCGTCCCCTTTTGCTCATCAAAATCTTGTTTTATATATTGTAAACGCTCAAAGGTATCTTGCACAATATCAATGCTTAGCTGATCTTCCCGAGTATAGCGAAATAAAAAGCAGTATAATGGCTCATACAAACGACTATAGAGCTGTTCAAAGCCCTCGACATCGCCGTATTTATAGGCCTCCATCCACTCTTCATTACTCATCATCTAGCTCATCCCCCCAATGAGCCTTAATGGCCTTCAATGTCACGGACACACGTGAAACTAAATATACGACTGTTACAATGACCCATGCTTGCGATTGGTTTGTAAAAAACTGCACATATGGATTTTCGATTGTTTTGCCAGAAGACACGAGCATATTTAATGCCTGCACACAAAGTATTGTATAAATAGCTAAGACAAGCGTTAATGTATCAAACACGTTCCAGCGTAAAAAAACAGTTGATTTTTTATAGTTAATTTTTCCATTTTCACGCACAGTATATTTTAACCCCATGGCAATAGCAATCACTATAATTACTACCATCATGATGCCGCCAACAATAAGAGACATTAACCATCCAATTTCCATCAAATCACCTACTTACTTGTATATATTTTTTTAGCGATGGCTGCTAGCACCAAGCTAAGAATTGTTAAAATCATAAAATACTGATATTGCGGAAGCCAAGTTTCGCCTATTAAATTTAAAGACACTTGCAAGCTATCAAATAAATATAGCATTGGATTCCAGATTAAAAAAATAAAATAATCTTGGGGGTTTTTTTCCGCAAGCGTTAAAAACATCGTTGTCATCGTTACTGAAAACATGAATAAAATCATAATTGTCACTAACATGCTTTGAGCTACTTTCTCGTTTTTAAATAGACCTGCCAATATAAAACTCAATGGATATAATGCCAATAATACAAAATTACTCATTAAAATTATCATCAAATAAGATGAAAGCGAAATATCAATGATGAATGAATAGCCAATGAGAAGTAACACTAAAAATACATTTAATAATGCAAAGACACCAATCCCCATTCCGATATAATAAGTTAATGGCTTAACACCTGTTCGCTGCACCCATTGAAGGGTTTGATTGGCCTTCATATCTGCTAAATAAATTGTAGCACTAGAAAAAGAAAAGAAGAAGATTAGCATTATTATAGACATCGGTAGAAACTGACCTTTAATCATAAAATCTATCGCATCTCCAGTCACAATATTTTTACAAATCACTGAAGTAATCATAAATATAAAGGCTGGCAGTATATTACCAATAGCCATTCCTGGATTACGTACACTTTCCAACATATACATACGTGCAATTTGTTTCATCATCCCGCTTTTCCTCCTAAAATTTGACCTGTCACTTCATAGTAAAGACCTTCAATTCCCGGCAATTTCGCCTCTGTGTATTTTCTATGGAGCTCATCCTGTGTACTATTTTCAATAAGCTTCCCATCTTTTAAGATCACTACATAATCAAATAACGATTCTAATCCTGCCACCTCATGACTAATAATAATGATCATTTTGTTACGTTGACTTATTTCATGTTGTAAGTAAAACATCAATTGCTTTTTCTTCGTTAAATCTAAATCAGCAAACGGCTCATCTAAAATAATAATCGGTTTATTTAATAAAAATGAAAGGAAGATTGATACTGCTTTTCGCTGACCACCTGACGCATTTTTCAACAAGATATGGTCGTAAGTTGGTAAACCTAATATTTCATAGAGCTCTCCCAAATCAACCTGATTGTTCGTTAATGTAGTAAAAAGAGCCATCACTTCATGAATTTTCAGATGCTGATAACTCGAAAAAAATTGGTATTGCAGCGCTACTTGCTCATGTACTTGTAGCGACGAATCATTGAATAAAATAGAACCTCCATCAGCTTTTTCATCTCCAGCTATACATTTCGATAATGTAGATTTCCCCGCTCCATTCTGCCCCAACAATAAATAGCAATAACCCATTTTAAATGTGGCCGACACACCATCTAAAACGTTCACACCATTATAATTTTTCACAAGATCCTTCACAATAAGCTCCAAAATAAACCCTCCCTATTTTGTATTTTCACTAACTATACAAACGAGGATTGCAAAAGGTTCACTTTATTTTTAAAAAAATGAAATAAAATTATATGTTTCTATAAAATGATTTTTTATGTAAAATAAATAATTATTGGAAATTATTTAAAGACAAAGGCTCATCACCATAACGTGGGGCGATTTCCTGAATATACACGGAAAATATTCGATAAGAATTCACCCTTCAATATCCTATTGGCTATGGTATTTCACAACGAACAAAACTAAAATCGTATTTATATAGAGAAAAAAATTTTATTGTTTTTACAGTACGAATAATAGAAAACTATGTTAAAGGGAGTTACATAAGTGAGCGATTTAAAAGAACTTAAGTATTTTTTAGGACCATATTTTGGTTCAGAGATTGGCTGGGAGCTAATCGAATACGCTGTAATTAATCATAGAAAATTAAGTAGAGAAGAACGTTCCAAATTTAAAGAAGAACTTCTTTATATAAAACAACTGTTAGAACAAAATCAGTATGATAAAATACAACAGATTATTGAGAGGAATGATTTTGAAAATACAAAGCTTTACGATATTGAAAAAATACAAAGATTTATTGATGAGATTTTGCCTATTATTGAGAAATATGAATATAAGGAAGAGATCCCCTATGTCCCTTTTAAAGCTTTAAATTATTTATTTGATACAATTAATATCTCCGCTAAAGCATTTATATCTTTTGACTTTATTGCTATAGATATTAAAAGAGAAGGGGATACATTTATACATCATATCTTGCAGGATTTACAATATGTAAAAAAAGTCTTTATAGAGAAAGATGAGACTAAAATTCAAAAGTTACTCCAACTTGCAAGAGAAAAAGGAGTTTATATTTTAGACTCTCAATATCGTGATGAATTTATCCAAGTCGTAACGAATGAGTTAAGTTAATGAACAAGAAAGTCCTTTGATTAGCTTGCCAACCATCACAAAAGACCTCTCAGCAAAGAAAGGTCTTTTGTTGTTTAGGATTTAATTATTTTCCAAAATTCTGTCCCATAGCTTTTATGACTAAATTCAACAGGTATCTGTGTCTTCTCTAAGTTGTCGCCGACGCCTATTTTATTAACTTTATTTTGTAATGGTGAACCAAATGAAAATGCCAGTTGCAAATCAGTAAGGTTAAATAAAATTGAATGCACTGTGCCAAAGCCTTCTTTGTAATTATGAACAGATAACCCTTTAGGAAACTCTGTTAAAAGTAGTTCTTGGATTTCATCAATAGATTTTTTTCCACTTTCCTTACATTTTTTCTCTAAAATATCGTATCTTAACTGAGAATGCTCAAGTTTGCCTGGCTCCATTTCTTGTATTGTTGAAAACAGTCCATGGTTAGTTGCAATTAAATAATCTAATTCGGTACGTTTAACTTCTTTTACACCGTCGTATGTTCCAATCAATGCTGCATCGCCATGTGCATCAGCTATAAGTAAATTCATATTCGTTCCTACCGGCATATTGTTAACCATATAAATTGCTTCTTCAACATTTTTACAATTTTCTAATAACGCTCTGACGATAACCATAAACTGTAAACCATGTGCTGCGGGTGGTCTCATACCTGGATATTTCCCAATGGGCATACCACACGATGCATAAGCGACACACAGACCTTTTTCGTTTAAACCGTCACTTCGTCCGAATGTGGAAACAGAAAATCCTGTATGGGTATATTTCCCTTCTACATTTGTTGTACATAAGCGCATATCTGAAATATCAGGAGATAGATCATAATTTCTTACAACATATGTTTTACCATCAGCCATTTTTCCTGGCAAAATAGCCCCTAAACTACATCCTCCAGGAATTAACCACCCATTTTGATAATAATTTAATTGGTTAGGTTCATAGCCAAAGCCTTCCGCAAAGCCTTCTAATTCTTCGTTTAAACCTGGGCAATACTGTGCTATTTGTGCTTTCATTTCAAAATAAGCTTTATCAGAAGTGATATTTTCCGTAAAAAATAGCGATTTAGCAATAGGATTTTTTTGAAATTCTCGTGCTTGTTGTTTTCCAATCTCGTATGAACTGCCTTTAAGAAATGTAAATTGTCCTGTATTAGTTCTCATTGATATACTCCATTCTGTTTGTTACTAGCAAGCCATTGTTACCTTGCTAATTACAGAATAAAGTCTCCATCTACTGGAGAGTTTAGCTAGTATCGTCCTTCATTACCTACTTTCTAACTTTCACAAACACTTTTGTCAAAAAATCATTTGGATGGATCTCAATATTAGGTTTAATATTTATTGGGTTTACTACTTCAGATGGGATTAACCCCTTTATGTATTGCTCCATAAACATCCCTTCTACCTGAAGTGATTGCTTTGTAAGCCATTCCTGCAAACGACTATAGCCATAATGTAGCTCTGAATAGGGTCCTTTTACATTGATACAAGCATACATGCCTTCTGGTATTTCTTTTATATTCGTATTCTGCTGAGATGCTTTTACTGGTAACAGTAGCTCAACATCTGCTGCATTTTGATGTCTATCATGTTGATGAAAAATCGAAAGAAGCTCCCCATCAATCTCTAATTGATAGGCATATATTCGTTCAAATAATTTTTGCACTAGCCTATCCATGTCAATGATGTTTATCTTTTCACGGATGGATAGCACGTGTATTTTTGGTCGTTCTTCTATGTAACAAGTGGATAATGTTGGCTTTGGAGTTAATGTCTCAGCACTCTTTAGAGAATTTTTCACCTGGACAATAGTATGAATTTGTTGCGCGATCATTTCTTGTTGGTGCTCTAATTCCTGAATTTTATTAGTTAATCTCAGCTCTAAATCTTCCCTATCATTTTGTCCTTTAGTAACCTGTTCAATTTCTTTTAATGAAAAATGGCAATTTTTTAGAACCTGTATAGTCTTTAGCTCTTCAATCTTATCGTAATCATAATAACGATAGCCGGTCACTTGATCTATAAAAGATGGCTCGAGTAACCCAATATCATTATAATATCGAATCGTTTTTACAGGGACATCACACAGTTTCGAAAACTTTCCAATGCTATACATAATAAAACCTTCTTTTCAAATTTTGTTGAATTCGATTAATCATGCTATTTCCTTCACTTTCAAATCGCTCCTTGCTTAGTTATTATATATCGTACGATAGAATGTGGTAAATGTTTCAAATAGCATGACCATAACATGGGGTTGATTGGGTCGTTCGATGAGCCGCTCCGTTCTCAGTCTCATTGATCAGCTTGCCTAAATTCTTAAGATGGTTTATATAAAGAGCCCTAAGTAAACAAAAGAGTATGCTCTGATTTGAGCATACTCTTTTGTTAGATACTAATTATGAGCATTTCTGATACTATGCAATGAATGATCATACTGTTTCGTAGGAGCATTATCCTTCTTCGCGGGTATTCTTGTGTTTCGCGCGGGTCTTTATCTTTCTTTCACGGGTATTCTTCCATTTCGCGCGGGTATTTACTTATTTCGATCGGTTCACCGCTGTTAATAAACAGGAGATGAATTGCTCGTATAGAAACTTACTTTTTAAAACGATTGCCTGTATTGGCGTATACAAGTGCGAAAATTGTAAGCCCTATAAAGAGAATTAGCCCTACGATAAATAGCCATTCCGTCTTGAATAGCTCATTCAACCCCCATAATAGCAAGCAAAAACAGTAGCCATACATCACCTTACCCATAAATTTAGCAAGTGCTTTTTCGTTATATTTCTCTTTTTCACTGTCAGACATCGTATTATAGCCTGCTAGTAAAAATGCTCCTTTTCCTTGAGATAAAACGATCGCAAAGATTAGGAATGGAATCATAATTATAAAGTAAACAACGGCTTCCATCATGCTTAGTCTCTATTTTCATTCATAATAAATTGCTGAATGGCTGGCAGTAGTTCCTTATGAAGTGGCAATGATGGGTCTGAATACGTCGCTAAATTGCCTGCACGATCTGCTGGGGCATCCTTTAACACATGATTCATGCCGTCCATATATAAGAGCTCGGCATCTTGTTTACTTTTCTTTAACGCTTCCGCATCAGTTGCTGTTACTTGTAGATCATTCGTACCTTGGACAAGTAGAACACGGCTATTCACTTTTGCTAATTCACTTGCAGGGTTATATTTTAACCATGACATCATATAGGGTTGAACAGAAGAACGGAATAATGCTTGTAAATCTGGTGAAACGTTCTTCACTAGCTCGCCTTTTTTCAAGGATGCCAGTATATCTGTTGATTCCTTTAGAAGCTGTGGTGATAACTGACCTTTTAATTGCTCTAGCAGAACTTCATCTATTGGTCTTCCAGTGCCTGCTATGGAAACAAAGGACTCTACATTTGTTTTTTGTGCTGCTAATAAACCGATTAGTGAGCCTTCGCTATGTCCAATAATATGAACACTTGAATAAGCTTTATTAGCTAAAAGGGTATTAATTACTTGAACTGCGTCGTCTACATAATGGTCAATAGACATATCCTCTTCCTTTGTTGAAAGCGATTTATTGTCCCCAATTCCACGCTTATCGTAACGAACAGATGCTATCCCTTCATTTGCTAAGCCTTCTGCCAGCATTTTTAAACTATCATTTTTCCCAGCTAAAGCCGAATTACCGTCCTTATCAGTTGGACCAGAGCCAGCTAAAATTAGTACAACTGGAGATGGCTGTTCGCTAGCCTTTTGAAGTGCCACTGTTAAATCACCATCTTTAACAGGAATCTTCACTGTTTCATAAGTCACGGGTTGTTCTTTATAAGGTTTTAACACTAGTGGGAATTTGCCACCATTTTGTTGGAATGTTGCCTCAATTTGCTGATCTTTTAATGTCCCGTTAATTTCAATATTAGAGCCATTTAAGTTGATCGCAACCGTTACTTGATCGCCGTTATATTTAATGTTGTTAAATGGATAATTGGCTAAGCCTTGTACTGGTACTGATAATGTCCCACTATCCTTTTGTAACTCAACAATAATTGGAAGTGCCCCGTTTGGTGTCTCAATATTCCCTTCCCATTTGCCTACTAGCTGCTCATTCATTTTCTCATCCCTCTCAGTCACTTTTCCTTTTGCGTTATCTTCCTTCTGAGTGCAGGCTGCTAGTAGAAAAAATGCGCAACATAAAAAGAATAGTTTTTTCATAAAATCTCCCCCTCTATTGAAAGATGGTCAATAAGATTGGTAAAAATATGACGAATAAAATGATATAGCTCCATTTATTTGCCAGATTCAGGGTCCAACCAACACCGAATTTTTTTTGTACTAATAATGAAGGGTCATTTTTATTAATGTATAAAATACCCCATTTCCAGTATCGATCATCGGCAACAGCTGTTTCATTTGTATGTAAATCATCAAAACGTTCATTACTTTTATTGAACTTCCAAATTAAGAGGATAAGCCCACCTAAAATGATTACATTAAAAACGATAAAGAGCGGGAAAAAGTAAGGAACCGTTTGACCCTCTAAAATCACTGTCGTGTAATGTGAAACTACAAAAAGAATGGTTAAACTAAAATTAATTGCAACTAAGTACCAGCTTCCATACTTACGTTGTTTAAGCTCTCTATTGGCTGAAGCTTCTTTGTCTTGTGCACTCAATTGTATTTTGGCACTTTTCATACCTTTACTCATGATGAAAAAGCTGATTTGTAGCCCTAGTAACATAAGTGGCAATTCGATAACTGATAGCCATGTTTTTTCTGTCCAGGCATCTACCTCACCCGCTGCATTCCAATGGGTAGCAAATACATCTGGGATTGAACTGTAATTCATATATGTAAAGGTAATCAATGCTAAAGTAATAATAATTGGTAATGTGAAAAATGTAGGTGAGAGTACTTCATCTCTGTCTCGTATAGATAAATCCGTGACATAAACAGTTTTTACGTGTGCTTCCCAATTTTCTTGTTTTTTCAGTTTTTTCGTTTTTAAATGATAAAACATATAAAGTCCGGCTGATATGAGCAGCATGACGTATAGTAAGATTAAGGATAATAAAACAAATTTCTCTTCCTGAATGGACGTAAATAGTAGTAAAATTTGGCCTAAAAGAAAGGCAGCTGCTATGCTTCCAACAAACATGCTGTAGTGCTTTTTGAATATTCGCAATTGCTGATGTTGCACATAGGGCTCTGGAATTGAAACACCAAACACGATTGTTTTTCTAGTTAAATGTGGTGTTATTGTTTCCAATACTCCTACGAAGATAAAAATGCCTAATATAAAAAGCATATTTTCCCTACTTCCATTGTTTTAAAATTCGATGAAACAAACTCGTCATCTGATCTTTTTCAAGACCACGTGCAAACGCTTCAGCCATAATTGGCTTTAATGCATTTTCTACTTTTTCCATTTCTGTCTCTTCCAGTTCTTTTTTTTGACCACCGATAATGATCGCCTTTGCTTTCGGCTTTAATTCGATTAAGCCTTTTTCTTCAAGTTCATGATAGCTTTTACTTACCGTACTGACATTAATACCTAAATCCGAAGCCATTGAACGAACTGACGGTAATGTATCACCATTTTTTAACTCACCCTTAGCTATTAACTCAATTAACTGATTCGCTAACTGTTTATAAAGCTGTAATTCACTGCTTGGATCTAAATGAATTTGCATCTTACCCCTCCAATCTGTATCGCTAATTACCAAACAGAAATCTGTCACACTTAGAATAATACAGATTTATAATTAATGTCAAATTAATTACAATTTTTTCATATAAAAAGGACCCAGAAAAATTCTGGATCCAAGAACACTTATTACTATTTGATTTTTTTGTATCGGTTTTTGCTTCTTCTTAAGCTACAGCAAAACAGAATATCCTCTGCCTCACCAATTCCTTAAGATTTTTAGAAGCTCACCTTATACAACTGTGGCGGACTTTCCTGAGATTCCTGGTCTTTGGGTGTTAGACTACTCATTCTACATCCTCCTAATCATATTAGATTAATAAGTGATTCCGCACTTAATATGAACCGTTTAACCAGTATTTATTCATGCTTTTTCTTATTTTTTAATGTTTGCCTTAAAGACGTAATATCTTTACGCTTGTTCTTTAAAGACTTGTTGCGCAATTTATCTATTATGCCTCGGCATAATT
>Ga0213822_1001351_pt1 | contig 14068 bp, 14 predicted proteins | sample MC6MC0908MG_FD_179872 | JGI IMG/M metagenome (GOLD analysis project Ga0213822, IMG submission 179872) | Enriched soil aggregate microbial communities from Iowa State University, Ames, United States - MC6-MC0908-MG | ecosystem: Environmental > Terrestrial > Soil > Unclassified | place: USA: Iowa...
CGTAAAGATAAGTATAATGAATACCATTTAGCTATGAATTATTTTACTAAGTTTTTACTGATATATGCAAGGTTAGGTAGTACACTAATAAAGTAAAAAGGTATACTTCAGTAAAATAAGGTATATTATATTTGTTGAATAGATTCTCTTTAAAGACAAGAAAAGTAGGTGAACAAAGTGGGGAAATATCAATTGGATACCAAAGGTCAAGTGGCCGTGGCAAAGTATCATGAAAAACACAAGCCTGCCAAATTTGATAAAAAGCAGCAACTTGAAAAAATACGTGCGGAGTATTTGAAAAAAAAGCAAAAACAAACAGATAAATAGTATGAATGAAAACATAGGAAGACTAAAATCTCCCTATGTTTTTCTTATTCGAAGTTCTTTTTTTCAATTGATGATAGAGTTTTTATTATTCTCCTAAATTCCAGATTCGGTGACAAAGAACTCGTCATCAGATATCCATTCCTCACTAATTGACTTTGAAAACGAAACTATATGTCCATTATTAAAAATAATAACGTTGTAAAACAGAGGTCACCAGCTACAATTGAGGACAAGAATTACATGAATTGAACGGAATTTTCTGTTTTGATGAATAGCGTAAAATCCTTATGTATCAATGGTTGGTGAGCGTACTGTATGATATTACGAGTAAGCAAGCAGCTACGATTGAGTGGGTATAATTAAATAGCAACTAGAAAAAGCTTGAAGAGACCTATTTTCATTTCCTGTTGTAGTTTTATATACATGTTTTTGTAATTGGACAATAAATGACTGTAAATCTAAGTGCATAAATTGTTCAATTGTCCCAGCCCAACCATAATTCAAAATATGTATGCCCCTTCCAATAATATTAGAATGAATTTTCTTCTATATATTATTATACTTGAAATAAATGGATTGCTTGATACTAGATGTTTTTAAGGATTAATATAGGTGGATTTTGGCCTGCAAATTAGCGAGCTCTTTCATCCTATACTAAATTTTAATGTTTGCCATCATAGTACAGTGAATTTAATAATATGAATGAATAATATTTTGGGAGGCTATTGTATGACGATGACACGTGCGTTAGCAATAAATGAAGTTGTAAATAATCAGCAGCTTTGTGAGGTGTTTTTATGTGCTCCGCAGGGAGGAATGCGTAAGTCGAATCGTACTAATACGTTGACGCTTATATCGGATAAGACGAAGCTTTATGATGACAAGGTTGTTGATGATATTTATCATTACACAGGTATGGGCCAGAGTGGTGATCAGAAGATGAGCGGTCAAAATTTGACGTTAGCGGAATCGGATGGTAATGGTGTGGAGATTCATTTTTTTGAGGTAATGAAGCCAAGAGAATATACATATCGAGGACAAGTAGAGCTTGCGGAGGAGCCATATCAGGATCAACAAAAGGATCAAGATGGCAGACAGCGCCTTGTATGGATATTCCCACTGCGCTTAATGGATAGCAAAGCGCAGTTTACGAAACCACCATCAGCTAGGAATGATAAGCAAGAGCTGCAAAAAGAATTTAAAGGAATTCAGCAAGTTGAAAACCTGCCCATAACACAAACTGAAAAAGAACGTTTGATCAAATCACGTATAGGTCAGGGGAAGTTTAAAAAGTTACTGATCGGACGTGAGTGTAAATGTGCATTATGTGGTGTAACAGATCCGCGTGTTCTAATTGCGAGTCATATTAAACCATGGAGCGCTTCTACAAATGAGGAGCGACTTGATGTAAATAATGGATTATTACTTTGCCCGAATCATGATGCGTTGTTTGATAAACATTTAATTTCGTTTGATTTGCAAGGGAAGATTGCGATATCACAAACATTAGATGAAACAGCTCGAGTATTTTTGAATGTAAATGGTGAGTTGCGAGTTAAGTTAAATGAAAAGCAGTTGAGTTATATGGAGGGGCATTACCAAAATTTAATTCAATGAAAGTTATAAAATTACAATGAATCAAAGTAGGTGTTTAATATGAATTTAACCGTAAATCAAGCAGTTTGGTTAGCCGCAGCAATGATGACTTATGAACGATTTAAAAATAATGAAGTAAAATCTATTGATGACATTGCACTTGTTCAAACTGATATTAGAGAGAGAGCACAAAGTTTAACGGATAATAATGTGGATAGTGCGAGGGTTTCTCAGCATTTTAATGGGGATCACGTAAATAAACTACATAATTTCTTTAGACAAATAAATGAGAAGAACAGAAGGCTAAGCTATCCAGGTGAGTTTAATGGAGAAAAAGAGAGACCCGATTTAAATTTTCAAGAATCATTGACATTATCAAGTGGTGAAAAAATCACAGTTGACCAGTTAGTTAATTTTGTTGAAACTGATTACCTCTCTTTCTTTGATAATAAAGAATCTGCTGTAATTGTCCCTGAAATTGATTTCAATAAAATAATAGCGCATTTAAGTACTTATGCAAATCACAATTATAAAAGCCCTCATCAATTAGATGAACCGGAAAAGCAACTTTACTTAGCGATACAAGAAAGCGGTTCGTCAGCAGTTAAAGAGTTAGATAGATTGGCAGATTCTATAGCAAGTAAGTATGATCTACTTAATAAAAGTAAAACAAATTTTCATGTTCCCAAAAAAGTGACAACTGTACGCTCGTATTTGTGGAATCAATTGGTAACTAAAGAATTTAGAGCTTATCCTACTAGCTTATCCATATTCGCTGAGAAAAAGAACGATATAGTTAGATTCCGATTGGCCATTGAGTTAGATGAAAAAAATGCAACTACAGAAGATTTTCTTCGGCATCATCAGTTTTTAACTTTACCAATAACCTTTGATCCTACTAAATATTTTTATTATGTGACATCTAAAGACAATAGTGAAATGGAAATTTATGATCAATCAGCTAAGGAAATAAAAGAAAAAGTAGAAACTGGTGAATACAAAAAAGTTCAACTTTGTTATGCAATAACAAACGATGACATTATTTATAACGAATGGCAAAGTAAAGAGATATTTCATGAATTAATAGAAGCTGTTGGTCATTTATTACCTTATTATAATAAAGCAATGATGGATAATGGACAAATCGGAGGGGGTAGTACTATGTATGCTAAAAATAATATATTATACGGTCCACCAGGTACAGGGAAAACATATACCGTTATTGAAAAAGCAGTGAATATAATTGATCCGAACTTTTCGAGTGTGTTTCGTTCTCGTGCTGAGTATGAAAAGGCTTACCAAATATATATCGAAAAAAAGCAAATTCAATTTTGTACGTTTCACCAATCGTTTAGCTATGAGGATTTTGTAGAAGGGCTTCGCAGCGATATAGAAAAAGAAGGTGCACCTTTCACACCACAAAATGGAGTATTTAAAGAAATTTGTGAGTTAGCAAAAAGCCGCTATCAGCTAGCGAAGAATCCAACTTTCGATATTTCTCAAAGTATGTTTTATAAAATTTCTCTTGGACGAGCTAGAAGTGATGAAGGTGACAAAATTTATCGATATTGTATCGCAAATAAGGTGATCTCGCTCGGTCATGTTAGTGAGATTGATTTTACAAAGCATGACACATTTGAAAAAGTTAAAGAAGCCATATCTAGTGATGAGCAAGCTGAACAATCTGAACAATCTTCGAGTGTCATTAATATGATCAATAATTTTAGAAATGAATTAAATATTGGTGATCTTGTCATCATTTCAAAAGGAAACTTAAAATTTAGGGCAATCGCTAAAGTGACCGGTGATTACTATTATGATGAAGAAACTGAAATCCCATATAGTCACTTCAGAGAAGTTGAATGGCTGTATATTAGTAATAGTGGAAATGATGTCGATCAAATTTTAAATAGTAACTTTTCGCAGCTATCTATATATCCATTCTATGAGGGACAATTAAAGGTTGAAGAAATTCAAAAATTAATTGCCGCTCCTGAAACGGATGAAGATGAACGTTTTGTATTAATTATTGATGAAATTAATCGGGGGAATATTTCAAAAATATTTGGTGAATTAATCACGTTAATTGAGGAAGATAAACGCTTTGATATTTTGGAAGATGGTACAACTACAGGGCTTGAAGTAATATTGCCGTACTCAAAGGAACCCTTTTCAGTTCCTAAAAACGTCTATCTCTTAGGGACAATGAATACAGCTGACCGTTCTATTTCATTCATGGATACTGCATTGCGCAGACGTTTTATGTTTGAAGAAATGTTACCTAACCCAGCGCAATTAGAAAAAGTAGGCGATGTTGATGTTGGAAAATTATTAAAGACGATAAATGAAAGAATAGAATATTTATATGATAGAGATCATCAAATTGGGCATGCGTTTTTCATCGGAAAAGAGAAGACTAAGGAATTAATTGAGGTGATGCAGCGGAAAGTAATTCCTCTTTTACAAGAATATTTCTACGATGATTGGGAAAAGATCGAACTTATTTTAGGTGGAGCAGCTGATTCAGAAGCTGAAGAAGGAAATTATTTCTTACTTAAAAAGTCAGTAAAGGCAAATAACTTATTTAAGAAAACGAAAAATTTACGACCTGAAAAAACAATTTATACTGTTGTAAAAGAGCCATCTTTACAAGCTTTACTAAATATTTATCAAAGTGATCGTGATGATTCAGATGAATAATGTGAAAGTTATTCGCTTAATGGAAGGTTACGATTGGATTAAAGTCGTGAAAGGTGAAGATGACAGCTATTACACACAAAGTAATACAATTACAGAAAGTCAGCTTGAGCTCATCAAAGAAAAATGGGTTGAACTTGGTTTAGATAGTAAATCGATCTTTTGGCAAGATCATGCGTTTAAATTTATTAATTATGTAGGCTATTTACAAGTTCAAAATCTCGCGATAGAAATACTGCCAAAAATATCGATCCATGATAACTTTCAATTGATGCGTAATGCTTTAATTGAAATGATTAACACATGCTATGAACTTGATATTTTAGTTGATTACGCATCAAATGATGTCGGAAATGGTGATTTAAAAGAAATTTTAGCGCGCTATTTTGCTAGTACGCTTGTAAAAGAAATGCATCGAGGAATTACGCAACAATATCAATTTGTAGAAGACAATAGAACTTCTTTAAAAGGCCAATTACTTGTATCAGAACATATTCGACAAAATATATTAAACAATAAACCGTATCAAGTATCAGTAAGTTATGAAGAGCGCATTGATAATTACAATTTAAATCAAGTATTTAAACGTGCTACGAATATGCTTTTGAAAACAGTAAGTAGTTTTGAAACCAAAAAGCAGCTACAGCAAATTGACTATATGTTAGATGATGTAGAGAATCGACCATTTTCAAAATCACAATTAAATGAAGTATATTTAGACCGTACTAATAAGCGATTTGAAAAACCATTTAAATTGGCAAAACAATTTTTATTAAATGAAACGATGTCTATGCAACATAATGATTTTACGAAAAATTTTGTTATTATGTTTAAAATGAATGACTTATTTGAATCGTATATTGCTACTTTAGTAGAAGGGATAGCTGATCGACCGGTTTCTGCTCAAGATGAAAGACACCGATTGTTTAAAAATGAATTAACAAACCGTGATATATTCCAATTGAAGCCTGATATTGTTATTGGTGATAAAGATCAAATAATTATCGATACAAAATGGAAGCAAGTGTATTTAAAAGAAGAAGTAAATCGCTCAGGTGTTAATCGTGAAGACATGTATCAAATGTATGCTTACTTAACAAGATATAAGCATGCTAATGCAGGAATCTTATTATATCCTAAAATTCAAAAACAAGAAGGTAATCATTTGTTTTTACAATCTTGGAAATTAGACGACAGTAATACCATACTACGTGTTTATACGGTCTCATTAATTGATAAAGAAACAACAGAAAAGGAGTTACTAAACATTTTAGAGGATGTTTGTAATTGAGTTTGTGTGATAGGGTTCAGAAATAACTCTAGATTATGTAATAATAATTTAAATCATGTCATTGCTGCTATTATATTTTCAAAAATAGCTTATATTAATGAGAGTAAATATGGAACGATAAGTATAATGAAATTAAATATTTTTTCCAGACACTCACACAAAAGATCTATCATAATATTAAGGGAGGCGACGAAGTGGATCAAAAAAGATATGAAAAATTAAAACGTAAAAGCGATGAACAAGGTGAAATCACTACAAATGAATATTTAGAAATAATGAGCTATGAACAACCAGAATATTATCAAAAGTTTATGAGAGCATTTAATCATTGGGATGAAATAGATGAAGACGAATTTGAGCAAATAATGAATGAATTATCTCCGCAAGATAGAGAACTAATTGAAGAACTAATTGATCCTAGGTATTAATTATCTTTATACTGCCAGGCATTATCCAAAAGACAATCCAACGTGTGATGCAAAAATAACGCCGGTTGGTCTTGTCGTGTCAAAGTGAAAAAACGAAAGCGCACAGTATAACCTACACAAGTGGCTGAAAATATCCTGGTGCGTGATTTTCAGCCAAATCGCTCCTTGCAAAAGCTTATCCCAGATAGTACTTACTGGCTTTTTGGTCAATCGATGATGTAGCTTTCAAGCATCATAGATTTGTTTAATGGGGAAATTTTAGCCTGTTCGATTGACCTGTTCAAGACACGAATTTTGTCTTAGATACATTTCAGTAGCTTGGCAATTTACCAAAAGGCGTTGTATTGCATAGTGATCAGGAATCCATTTATATACTCTGAAAATAAAACTAGCAATAATAAGAGTGCAAAAGGGATTAATTTTTTGATGAATTAAAATGTTTACAAAAATGGAGATAACAAATGGAGGCTTACGAAATCTTTGTAACATAATATGAAAAGTACCCTTGAGGTAATAGATAATAATAGAACTATTGAAATATTTTAGAAAAAGAACCCTGATTGCTTTTAGTTTTTTTGAGGTACAATCTACGTATTTCTTTATGAAGTAAGTCCTCTGGAGCAGATTTACTTTTAATTATCGTTGAAATATCCTGCGGTTCAATTCTACGATCATCTATTTTATAGCCACGACGGTTAAGAGTCTCGGCAGTACGATTAATGTTTCCTTGATAAGCATATTCTTGTATGACACGTTGAGTAAAATTTTGGGGTTGATAATTTTCGATTAAACCGATGTAGTCTTGAAAAATTTTTAGATCCTTTTTTGCTTGATTATACGTACAGAAACTTTTCATAGCAATTCCTCCCTAGGATTTTAATAGTTTTAATATGGAAATAAATTGTTTTATTTTGATTAACCAAGCACTTTACAAAACCGATCAACTTGTGTTGCCACATACACTTGACACACGTTAAGACGGTCACGTTTCTGGTTAGAGAATAGAAATATGTACCCTCAAAAACGTTGTATAATCAATGTTTTTGAGGGTTTTGTTTGTTTTGGAGAAGACATCTATGAAAAGAGTATGTCTTGATTTAAATTAAACGACTTAAATTAGTTTGAAAATCGGAAATATATAAATTATGAACTTAAATGAATTGTTAGAACTTAATTCGCATATTCCAGCAGAATGATGATTGGAATGTACCTGAAATCATTCTGCAGGGTACTGAGATGAAAAAACTGTTATCAGAATTTATTTCTTAGGAGTTTTGATATATTTAAATTTACGGATATAATTCATACCTACCGTTGTAAAAAAATGAATAAATGTGAGAATTAGTTGTATTGATTTTTTCAAGAAGACTAAGTCCAATAAAGGAGTCCATGCGTGTTCCGTTAGTTTATTTAAAACCTCCAGCACCCGGAGATTTTAAATAATTACTTACCTTAGTCGAAAAAATCCAGGCCGCATGTGCAAACTAGCCATCTATCCGAAAAAAATAGGATAGATGGCCAATTGTCATGTACGGAAAATGTGTGTTTTTTTTATATTTTGGGCTTTCAGAGATCCCTCTTAGAGATATTAGGAAGCACTAAATAATGTTACAAATAGAAGTTCTCCCTCGTAAAAACTAGATATTTAGATTCATCTATACACCTGTTTATCGGATTTACTAAATTTATTAATAAGAAGTTGGATAATCCCTCCTAGAAGGCCAAATATAAGTATACCTGTCAATGTTACATTAGCTTTAAATACACTATCTTGAATATGGATATAAACAATATCTTGGCCAAAAAACTTAGGTTGAAAATTAAAAGTCTCTACTTTAGATAACACAATAGCGATAGTTCCTAAAAATGTAAGTGAAGAGTAAGTAATAATACTTAATAGAATTGCAACAACAACTTTATATGATTTTTTCATTTACTTCTCCTAACTTCCTCTAATTTCTTTAAATTGTAATTAATAATATTTCCATCAGGAGCGAATGGGAAGATGTTGTAAATACTTAAAATAGATAAAAACATTGTAACTCCCCAAAAATTATTAGAATATATACTATAAAAGACAAAACTAAATATTAATGGATTAATTGTCCCAAAACATGCTATTAAAATATTTGCCCATGGATTTGGGAAGGTGTTATTAATAACCTCTACACTAGTCAATGTTAATTTTAACTTGAAATTAAAAATCCCTCTTCTATATACAATATTGAATAATATAATCATCAATATATGTCCTAATTCATGCAACAATATAACGGTGATTATAGATTTAAACATAAACATAACAAACTGAAAAACTTCTAAAATAGCAGGGCTGGATGTTAATAGATTCATTTAGTTATTGGTCCTTTTAAAAATTTCTTTTTCAAAACTAATACACAAATAAATGGAATTAGTATTCCATATAAAAAATTAATTAGCGAGAAAGGAAGATTGAAATTAAAAATAATTAGTTCAATAATGCCATAACAAAATATAAATACTAAAATCAAAATCAATCTATTAAATTCTTGAACAGGCCATACAAATCCAATAGTTATGGCTAAAATAGTAATAGAAATTATTCTTATATACTGAAATGAGGTTAATAAATCAACATTAACACCGGTAATAATAGTTGAAACCCCTAAAGCAAACAAAAGATAAATACAGATATTGGTAACTGAATATAAAAGAAATCTACCAAATAAATAAATATATCCATTCCAATTCATTGAATATATTAGAAATTTAGTTTTAAAAAATTCTGATCCCAAAGATATTAGAACAATTATCATAGCTTCAATCATTCCAAATTGGAAAACTAAATTATATATTGAAATAAAATTCTCGAAATTTAACACTTTGTATGAGGCAACTATTATCAAACCTAAAAAAATAACTATAAAAAATTGTTCTATATACAGGTTTGTCCGATACAATCTTAACAATTCAAGTTTAATTTGTATTAATAATTGTGGATCATTTCTCCATTTGGAAATATTTACTGATTTATATTTGATAAAGCCATCTTCTAATTTTTCTTTAAATAAATTACCTAAATAAATTGAAGATAATCTATTTAACCCCCAAAAGTTTAAAGATATATATATTATTAGCAGTAATAATGAAACTATATAATTAACAAAACCCGAATTTAAATATAAACTCAGTAAACTAAAATAATTTCCCGAAAACAAATTGATAGATATCAAAACAAAAGAAAAAATAATAAATAAAATAGTTACAATTGAATTTCTGAAATTATTATTTAGTCTCACAGCTATAAGATAAGAAGCTATCCACACATTTAAAATGAGAAAGAACAAAAGAGGTAATGATAACCACATTAAAAACATACAAAACATTATAAAGAAAGTTATTTCATAAAAGAAAATAATAACTAAAAATACAGGTATCATAACGAAACAATAAAAAAGCAATGAAAAAATAAAAACATAATAATAATTAGCTAAAATTATTTCCACTGAGGGCATAGACAAAGAACTAAAAAAATGTTTATATCTAGAGGTAAGAAGTTTGTTCCTGGTAAAAAATACAAATATAATTGAAATAAAACTAAAAGTGCCTATACTCATAATTCCAGCTCTATAAAGTACATCATTAATAGATTGATTAGAAGGATTAGCGCCTTTTATAGTTAATAAAATATATAGAGCATAGATAGAAGTCACGCTTAATAGCACTAATAACCCAATCATTTTATTACGGATAAAAGTAGAAATTAAATTTTCCCTAAGCTGTTTCCCATCGAGTTTCCTAGCTATGCTTAACCATTTCATTCTCTATAAGCTCCTCAATAAAATTATAATAATCATTATTGATTTTTTTATAAATATCTTCTAAATTACAAGTTCTATATTCTTTCAATAAATTATCACTTTTATCCTGAAGAATAATTTTCCCGTTTCTTATAATAGTCACATTATTCATCAAATTTTCAGCGAATCGTAAATCATGTGTAGAGATTAGAATTCCCGTACCTAGATCTCTTAACTTTAAAATAATCTGTTTCAAAATTATTATCATATCTGGATCTAAACCATTGGTAGGCTCATCAATTATTAAATACTTTGGTTTACATAAAATTTGTCCTATAATTTGAACTTTTTTTCTATTTCCATGAGATAACGTACTTATCAATTGTTTAGTATATTTACTAATATCAAATACATTTATTAAAAAATCCAAAAAATCAGGCGAATCGATATTATTACTGATTGTAACTAATTGGAAATATTCGACTGGAGTTAGATAATCAAATAAAACATCTTCATCTGGTATAAACCTAATGTCAGATTTGAATTTTTTATAACTATTATAATTTTGAAAATTAATTTCAATATTATCTAATTTTATATTGCCTAAATCCAAATGAACTAATCCCAATAAAGAACGAATTATTGTAGTTTTACCAGAGCCATTATGACCTAACAATAATGTAATTTCCCCTGGAAATACAGAGAGGGAAACATCCTCTATAGAAAAATCAGGATATTTTTTTTGTATTATATTAATTTCAATCATATAAGTCACCTTCTATAAGAGTAGAAGTAGAATAGAATACTATTCTACTTCTGAATATTTTTTAAATATTTAACCGCATTTAACTCTAAATGCAAATCCTAAAAATTCGAAATCGCCTGTAAACTTAGCGCCATAAGCGATACAAGCAGCATAAAAAGCGGCTAGTACTAAAATAACTATAGCAACTATGATCCAAAAATAAGCATTACGTTGTTCAGTTTTTGAAACCACCATCCCGTTTGTAAATGGTAGTACAAAGAAATTAATAAATGCTGGTAAAAACATGTTTTGCATTACTATACCTCCTTCCTACATTACTTTTTCCCCGGGTATGTAAATAACTTACCATTAGCTATAAAAGTTTCAAAATCAACTTTTGTTGAAAATTGAACGAAAATTGATAAAAAAACAGAAAACTCAAAGCTGAATATCGTTGAACTGCTTGAAACGGTAGGTTTTTAATCGGCTTAAATGAAAGCAACAATCTATACGAAAACAGCCAAAATAAAAAACTTAGGAGTATATTAATTACTCCTAAGTTATATTTCCTCAAATCATTCGCATTTACAAATACTGCGAATGATTTGACTTAGCATTGTCGTTGTTAATTAAAGATAAATACGTGCCATACCATAAAGCTTTTAATTATTCCTTAGTAATTGAACGTTTATCATCTTCCCATAGGACTTCGTAATAAACTTCTATAGAAAATGGATACTTTATAGTGAGATTCTTCATATTTACAGAGATGGAGTGTTATGTAACTTAACGCAACAGGAGCTTTGATGGCTATTGGAAGGATTATCGCTGCAACGGCCAAAGGCAATTGCGAAATCTACAAAAGGTGTCTTTTGAAGGCAAAGTATCATGAAAAACACAAGCCTGCCAAATTTGATAAAAAGCAGCAACTTGAAAAAATACGTGCGGAGTATTTGAAAAAAAAGCAAAAACAAACAGATAAATAATATGAATGAAAACATAGGAAGACTAAAATCTCCCTATGTTTTTCTTATTCGAAGTTCTTTTTTTCAATTGATGATAGCGTTTATTATTCTCCTAAATTCCAGAATCAGTGACAAAAAACTCGTCATCAGATATCCATTCTTCAAAATACTAACGTTGTAAACAGGGGGACACCAGCTACAATTGAGGACAAGAATTACTGAATTGAACGGATTTTTCTGTTTTGATTAAAAGCAAACCTTCCTGGGCCTGAACAGGATGATGGCAAGTGTGTATGGGAACAAAAGCATTTTTGGTTACGTGTGCGTTTCGGAGATGGACTAAAATATTGAACGGCAACTGACGAAGGTGCAAGATCTGGGGATTGATGAGCGAGATATTTTTGTGGACCGTGCGAGTGGGAAGGATTTTAATTGTCCGCAATATCAGGCAATGAGAAAGTGTGATTCGTAATGGGGATTTTATTTATATTGATGCGTTGGATCAGTTAGGGCGTAATTATGATGAAATTATTCGTGAGTGGAAGGATATTACGCGTGCTGTTGGTGCAGACATTGTGGTGCTGGAGAATGAAACTCTGTTTGAAAGTCGCAAGTTTAAGGACATGAATACGGAGGATGGCAAGCTGGGGTCGTTAATGGAGGAATGTATCTTTCAAGTATTCTAGATGTCTATATCGGAGAAATTGTAGCGTAAACAAGTGATTCTACACAAGATACGTCATTCGTTTTGGATACTTTATATCAATTACCTGATTTACCGCAAGGCTGTATCTTGCATAGCGATCAAGGTTCTGTGTACACATCATATGCGTATCAAAAATCAGTCAAAGAAAAAGGAATTACCATAAGCATGTCCCGCAAAGGCACGCCCACTGATAATTCCCCAATTGAAACGTTCTATCTCAACAAATCTACCGCACAACAAATACGCATATGATTCAAATCATCGAAGACTACATTATCTATAATAACAATATCCGTATTCAAACAAAATTAAACAGCCAGTCCCCCATACCTGAATGAAAACACTGCTATCATTCAAAAAATAACGTTACATCCGCCAGTTTACTTAAGCTAAAATGCTCTCTGACTGTATAATAGTTGGTTTATAGGAATTTCGCAACTTCATGTATCTACAATAATTTAGATTACAATTATGTTTATATAGTAACTAATTCAGCTTTGTTTTGCTTAAGTGGTGCAAGCGCTGGTAGACGTACCCAACTTAAACCAAGCGTTCCTTCACCTGCATGAACCGCTACACAAGCACTTAGTGGTAATACGGAGAAGTTTATGAGCGGATATTCGTTCTCTAAAGCTTTTTTCCAAGCGGTTGCGCCTTCTTCATCATTACAGTGAATAATTGCAACTTCAGGGATAATGCTTTTTTCTAGATCTGTATTTAAAACATTTTGTACATATGTTTTAGCTCTAGTCGTAGCGCGTACTTTTTCTTTCATAACGGGCTTCCCATCTTCAAATGATATGACAACTTTAATATTCAACAAGTTACTTAAAAATGCTTGAGTCCCTGAAACTCGACCACTTTTATGTAATTGTGATAAGTTAGCCGGAATAAATGAAAGCTCACTGTTATCTGCCATCTCATTGATTCTTTCAACAATATAGCCAGGTTCAAAACCTTCACGCTCTAACTGCTGACCGAGTTCAATCATTTTCATCATCGGAAATGACCCGATTTTTGAATCCACTGGATATACTTCAAATTCAGCTTGATCAGCTGCTGTGAAAGCGCTTTGATAAGTGCCCGAAAGATGTTGAGAGGTATGAATTGCAATTGCACATGTATACCCTTGTTCTTTTAATGATTTATATAAGTCTACAACTTCACCAATAGCAGGTTGTGATGTCTTTGGATTTTTTTTAGCATTTCGTAGCTTTTCGTAAAACTGATCATGTGTCATATCAACAGTTTCGCGTAAAGCCTCTTCTTCGAACACTATATTAAGTGGTAATACGTGAATTTGATTGTCCTGTATGAACTTTTCATCTAACAATGCTGCTGTATCTGTAACCCATGCAATTTTCTTTCCCATTTAAAAGTTATCCCATTCATCTATCGTAGAATATTATTCATTTTATCTTATGCAACTATACACGGATAAGATCATCATGAGTAGTGACATTTATAATACTGTATTTATTTTTTTACAATCTTCGACATTATTTCGACAATAATTGCGATAAAAATAGCATTT
>Ga0213822_1001354_pt1 | contig 14058 bp, 10 predicted proteins | sample MC6MC0908MG_FD_179872 | JGI IMG/M metagenome (GOLD analysis project Ga0213822, IMG submission 179872) | Enriched soil aggregate microbial communities from Iowa State University, Ames, United States - MC6-MC0908-MG | ecosystem: Environmental > Terrestrial > Soil > Unclassified | place: USA: Iowa...
GCAGGACCAAGAAACGGCAATAATGCCCGTATCCCTTTTACTTTTCCATTAATGGCATCTCTTGCGGCAGACACAGTTCGTTGTTCCGCTGCACGAGCCTTGTCAACTGCAAGTGAATTTGTATAGCTCATCGGATACCATCCTCTCTTTTATGTTTTTCGTAAACGCAAGGTTTGTTCGCTAATGAACAAAAGTTGCGTTGATGCAAATTTATAAATCTATTATATAAAATTTCGAACAATTTGTGAATGTTTTTGCTTAAAAAATATATATTTCTTGAGAGAGAAATGGAAATGAAAATGTTCGCTTGAACAAAAGTACTTTAAAGGCTACAGTAGAATGGTAGAACGATTAAGAAGGTGGCAATCTTGGAAAAACGATATTTTACGATTGGAATGGCGGGACATATTGACCATGGGAAAACGTCCTTAACAAAAGCGCTAACCAATGTCGATACAGACCGTCTAAAAGAGGAGAAGGAACGACAAATTTCGATTGAACTCGGGTTTGCTCCATTATATGAAGACAATGAAATCCAAATTTCAGTCATTGATGTACCTGGACATGAGCGCTTTATCCGGCAAATGATTGCTGGAGTGGCTGGAATTGATTTAGTGGTGCTTGTCGTAGCCGCTGATGAAGGTGTGATGCCGCAGACGAGGGAACATCTTGATATCTTAAAATTCTTAGGTGTAAAAAATGGTGTAGTCGCCATTTCAAAAATTGACAGGGTTGACGAAGAATTTATTGAACTAGTTAAAGACGATATTTTAGAAGAGCTTACCGGGACCGTTTTTGAGGATGCCCCATTTGTTCTCGTTGACAGCTTATCTAAAAAAGGTATAGAAGAGATAAAAGAATTGATAAGAAAATTATTAATGGATCAAGAAATGCGTGATGCAAAAGGGGCTTTTCGTCTGCCGATTGATCAGGTATTTACGGTAAAAGGTCAAGGGACGGTTGTTCGTGGTACTGTATATGAAGGTACAGTTGAGGAAGGACAAGCATTAAAAATTATGCCAAAAGGGATTGAAGTAAGAGCAAGGCAGATTCAGGTGCATCATAAACAGGCCGTGAAGGCGTATGCAGGACAACGGACCGCCATCAACTTATCAAATGTATCAAAGGAAGATTTGGAACGTGGTGATGTCCTCGTATCATCCGAACATTTTATTGTAACGAAAACAGTTGATGTTGCCATTCGAATGGTTGAGGATTTAGAACATATGGTCAAGCAGAGGATGCCGATCAAGCTTCATATAGGAACTGCAGAAGTTATGGGGAGAATTGTATTTTTTGACCGTAACGAGATTAAGGAAGAAAATGGGGAGATCCTTTGTCAGCTGCGCCTCGAGGAGGAAATTCTGACGAAGCGCGGAGACCGATTTATTTTACGCAGGCCAAGCCCTCAGGAAACAATCGGCGGCGGCTGGGTAATTGATCCTCGTGGAAATAAGTATCGCTTCGGGAATCAAACAATTGAAGAGCTTGAGAAAAAAAAGGTTGGAACTCCTAAGGAGCGCATTACAGCGGCTTTAATCGAAGCGAAAAGTCTTCCATTAAATGAGTTAATTAAACGGACAGCACTTGATGAAGAAACATTAACAGAGCATTTAACAGATGCCGACTTTGTTTTATATAATAGAAAAGAGTATACACTACAGTTATTAATCCATTCGATTGAAGAAGATATTTTTGATAGGTTGCAGGAATTTCATCAGGCCCATTCAATGAAGACTGGGGTAAATAAGGCTGAGCTATTGCACACACTACAATCAAGGTTTCCTAAAACCTTACTGGAATTTGTGGTGGAAAATGGAATTACAAACGGAATCTTTAAACGGAAAGAACAATTTGTTTCCTTATCATCCTTTGTACCGCATGTTCCTAAAAGCTGGGAGAAACGAACAGAAAATTTACTTCTGGAATTAAAAAGGGACGGACTAAAGGTTCGTTACTTAAAGGATTATTTTTCAACCGCTGGGATTCCTGAAATGCTGGAATTTGATTTAAAGAGATTTCTTGAAGATCAGGAGTTAATTGTACTTTTAGATGAGCAATTTGCCTATTACGGGGAAGTGTTTAGGGAAGCAGTTGGAAAACTTCGCAGCCAAACAGGTTCAGAATTTGAAGTAGGCGATGCCAAGGATATTCTTGACCTATCAAGGAAATACATGATTCCATTTTTAGAAAGATTGGATGTAAAAGGTTTTACAAAAAGGGTAGAGAATAAACGAGTTTGGCAAAAATAAACGAAAAGCCTCATTTCCTAGCCGGAAATGGGGCTTTTCATTATTACGACAGAAATTCAGCTGGATTTAAGCCAAGCTCTCGGCAGATGTCTGCAACCATTTGTTGTTCATTGTGATCGAAGTTTCCATCAGCATAGCCGATGGCAATGCAATAGCGGGCAACCAATCGGGCAATTTCCGGCTTTGATCTTATTTTTCCAAGGGCACGAAATGCCTCTGCACGACCCATCATGCGGTCATTTTCCATTCTAGAAATAAATAAATTGAATTTTTGTATCACTTTATTCGTTTCAAATACTCGCAATTCCTCACTTTGATGGATAAATTCCATCATCTTTTGCCGTTCCGATGCGTCTAAATAGCCGTCTGCCATCGCTACTAAGGCACATGCTGCAACAACTGCATCAAGAACGTCCTGGCTTTTATATCGATTGAATAAATCCTGTGCTTTTCGCTTTTGATTGTTTGCCCATTCGGCATAATCCGTTTGCGAAGGGGACCATGTGCTGCCACAGCTATTACACGTTAACTTTAGCTGATTTTTCCCTATAAAACCGCCCAGTAAGCCGACAGGACCAAGGATTAACCCGCCGATAGCTGCTTTGCCAAGACCAAAACCTTTTTTCCCAGTTCGGACATTTGTTGAATGGCAACGTGGGCACATGATATCGTCTCCACCATAAGTCTGACGTGAGCTAGAGGTCGTTGGGTATGTCGTCTGTGCTGGATACCCATACGCAGGCTGCTGGTATGACGATTCTGGTTGTAGATGTACGGGTTCCTGGTAGGAAGTGTTATTCGGTTGGCTTTGTTGGTATGAATTATAGCTAGTTTGGTTTTGCCGATAAGGATCATATTGATTCGCATTATTTTGCTGGTAAGGATTATTTTGTTGATAAGAGTTAAAACTACTTTGATTCTGTTGATAATTTGACTGCTGTGTTGGTGGTGTTGATGGTGCGCTCACAGGAGGGTCATCAACCGTAATTCCAAAGTTTCGGCATAACGCAGCTAATCCACCTTGAAAACCGCTTGCAATCGCATTGAATTTCCATTCTCCGTTATGGCGGTATAACTCCGCAGCAACAATCGCTGTTTCCACTGTAAAGTTCCTGCCTATGTTAAATCTTAATAATTCTTCGTTAGTAATCTCATTAAAAATTCGGACATATGACTCTGATACTTGTCCGAAATTTTGCCGTTTTACCTGTGCATCGTGAATGGTAATCGTAAAGGCGATTCGGTTAATTTGGGATGGAACTTTGTTTAAATCGATTCTGATTTGTTCATCATCTCTTACACCCGTACCAATACGGTTATCGCCGCTGTATATGATTGAGCCATTTCCACCTGAAGGGTTGTTATAATAAACAAAGTCCTGATCACTGTTCACTTTTCCAGATTCACTTAATAAAAATGCTGAAGCATCCAAATCAAAGTTTGTACTAAGATTGCTGCCATTCCATCCCAAACCGACAACGACTTTTTGCAGACCGGGGTGTGATTTCGTTAAATCAACCTTTTGCCCCTTACTAAGTGTAACACCCACACTTTTCACTCCTCATCCTTTATTGTTTGTATGTACATTATAAATCTATTTTTGAAAAAGGGAAAAACTTCTAGCTGAAGTACTTTTGCCTACTCTTAAATTGTACGAGAATAGGGACAAAAAGTTTCACTTTTATCAAATAGTTAAAAAAAATAAGGACTAACTAATAAAAGTTAGCCCTTTAACTCATATTATTCAAGAATCAGCCTGTTTTTTCTTCTTCAAATGGCTGAGAATACTCATGTTCCCAGAAGTCAGCATCTTTAATCCCAATTTTTACAGGGTCAAAAACAGGATCCTTTCCATCTTTCAGCTGTGCTTCATAGTCTTTAAGAACTTTTAAAGCTGGTTTAGTCAAAAGGAGAATGGCGATAATATTTAACCAAGCCATGCTTCCTACACCAATGTCACCTAATGTCCAGGCGAGACCTGCTGTTTTCACACATCCGTAGAATACCATTCCTAAAATAGCTACTTTAAGAATATATTCTGTCCATGCACGCTTTACTTTTTTATTTATATAGGCAAGATTGGTTTCTGCCATATAATAATAGGCCATGATCGTCGTAAAGGCGAAGAATAATAAGGCAATCGCAACAAACGGAGCACCAAATCCAGGTAGCACTGATTCAACGGCGGCTTGTGTATATCCAGGACCTGGTTCTACATCCGCAAGTTTGGTAACAATCGCTTTTCCGCCTTCAGGAGTAACATTGTACATTCCAGTAATCAAAATCATGAACGCTGTTGCAGAACAGACGAATAATGTATCAACGTAGACTGAAAATGCTTGAACAATACCCTGTTTGGCAGGGTGGGATACTTCGGCTGCTGCTGCTGCATGCGGGGCAGTACCTTGTCCTGCTTCGTTGGAATAAATACCTCGTTTAACTCCCCAAGAAATGGCTGCACCTATGATTCCTCCAAAGGCAGCATCAGCGCCGAAAGCACTTGAGAAAATTAATTTTAATACGCCAGGTAGTTCAGAAATGTTCAATATTGTAATAAGAAGAGCCACAATGATATAGCCCAGTGCCATAAATGGGACAACGAATTCAGCTACTCGGGCAATCCGTTTTACTCCCCCAAAGATGATAATCGCAAGGCATAAAGCTAAAACTACTCCTGTAATGGCAGGGGGAATATGGAAAGCGTTTTCAACACTTAATGCAATACTATTTGCTTGTACACCTGGTAATAGGACTCCTGTCGCAATGACAGTTACAATCGCAAATAAAACTGCATACCACTTCATTTTTAAGCCTTTTTCTATGTAGTAGGCTGGGCCCCCGCGAAATTGGCCATCTTGTTTTACTTTATATACCTGACCTAAAGCTGCCTCAACAAAAGCTGATCCTGCACCTAAAAATGCAATTGCCCACATCCAGAAAACAGCACCCGGTCCGCCATATGCAATTGCTGTTGCAACACCGGCAATATTACCAGTACCAACCCGGCCTGATAATGCAAGGGTTAATGCCTGAAATGAGGAAATACCTGCATCTGATTTACCACCTTTAAACATCAATGGAATAATGTCTTTCATGTGCCTTACTTGAAGAAATCTTGTTGCAAGAGAATAAAATAAACCTACCCCTAAACATAAATAAATAAGTGCTGGGCTCCAGATAATCCCACTGAGCCAATTTACAAACTGTTCCATATATTTCCCCCTTAGTACGTTACTATTTATTATTATATAACAGATTATTATGCAAATAAAAGAATTTTTATAATCTTTTTATTATTCCGATATATTAACGTATTAAATTAGTAAAGAAAATTATTCAAATATAAAAAAACATGCACACTGACCAATTTATCAGCGTGCATGTTTAAATCAACTAGTATGATTGATATCGTTATTCTTTCTAAATGGCCACCAGTTGGCTTCGCCAAATGTTTTAACCATGACTGGAACAAACAATGGAAGGACAACAAGTGCGTATAGGGCTAAACCAATAAGGAGAATCGTAGCAATTTCCAGTAAAGATAAGACGCCGGATGGCATCATTGCTGCGAATGTGCCGCCAAGAATTACGGCAGCTGAGATAATGACTGTACCCATTTTTTTCATAGAGAGTAAAATAGCTTGTTGTACTGGCATGTTCCGGTATTCGTTGAATCGATCCATTAAGAAAATGCTGTAGTCGATTCCAAGTGCTACTAATATGACGAACGAAAAGAATGGAACGGCCCAGCTGATTCCTGTGTATCCTAACATATGAACAAAAATAGCTTCTGAAATGGACATCGAAGTATAGTAGGTTAGGATTAAGGAACCAATTAGATAGAGCGGCATGATAAGCGAGCGAAGTAAAATAATTAGTATAATAGTAATACCCGCCAGCATTAATACAACAGTACGTGAATAATCGGCCTTAGAAATGGTGTTAAGATCGTTATGCATGCTTGATACACCACCGACAGCCACTTTTGCATTTTCAAGCTTCGTTTCCCTAACTGCTCGTTTAACCGCCTGTTTCATTTCAGGGATCCGAGCAATGGCTGCATTAGAATATGGATTTTTATTAAAGACCACATCAATTGTCATCACTTTACGATCCTTTGACATAAAGGCATTGAGAGCCTGCTCGAAATCCTTACTGTCTAAGACGTCCTGTGGAATATAGAAACCATTTTGTTTCTGCTTCGATACATCTGTAAGATAATCTTGGGCAGAGTTAAGTCCATTTGATACTTGGTTTAAACCATCCACGCTTTGAGTCAAACCATTAGAAAGTTGGGTGATTTGGCCACGCATGTCTTGAAAACCCGTTAAAAACTGCTGTTGGCCATCTTTCAGACCCTTTAAACCACTGGAAACTTGAGGAAGACCTTGATCAATGATATTTCCTTGACCATCTTCCATCTTATATAGACCTGCCTCTAGCTTTTTAATTCCAATTAAAAGTGGTTCCATACTGTTAACTAGTTTTTCTTGACCGGTAGTTAATTCTGCAAATGTATTATTAGCAGTATTGATTCCGTCTTGAGCACCTTTTAGACCATTATTTAATTGCAGCATACTTTCTGACAATTGCTTGATTGCTATTTGTGAGCCTTGGATAGTGGCTTTAATAGCTTGATAGTTTTGATTTTGTTCGATATCAGGATAATCCGTTTTAAGGTTAGCAAAATATTGATCTGTTGATGCTAATATTCCATTAAGGGAATCTAAACCTTCTGCAATTTTATCATTGCCTGACTTAAGTTCTCCTAATCCTGCACCAGCTTTTTTGTAGCCGGCAAGCAGTTGTTTATTGTAGGCTAAAATTTTTACTGACTCAGCTTGGATTTTTTCCAAACCATTCTTTAAGTCGGTGGAACCGATGGAACTATCCTTCAGTCCTTTTTCAATTTCAGTAAGGTGACCTTGTACTGTGTCGACTCCTGATTTGATCTTGTTTGTCCCCAAAATTAATTGGTTGATTCCATTTGTAGCTTCCTGCATCTTTGGCTGATTAGCCGCCATCTGGCTGCCTGCTTCAGAAAGGCCGTCACTAATTTTCTTTATCCCGTCATTTCCCTGACCGAGACCATCACCAATGCTTACTACTTGTTTTGACAGATAAAAATCATCAATTGGTGTACCGGTAGGGCGGGTCACAGAACGGACGGTGTCAACATTATTAACCTTTTCCAGCTCCTGACTAATTTTTTCCGTTAGGGCAATATATTCTGATGTGTTCATTTTATCATCGTTTTTAATCACAATTTGTGTTGGCATCGATTCACCGGGACCGAATGAATCTGCGATGATATTGAAGCCTTTTATGGAAGGATAATCATCACTTATTTCTTCAAGTGAGTTAAAGGATAATTGATCCTTATAGGTGAATAAGAATGGTACAGAAACGATGGCAACAAGGATAAAGGCAATCAACGGGCGCTTTAGGGCAAATTTGCCCATCATACCCCAGATTTTGCTGTCACCATGTTGCAGCTTACCTTTGGATGGCCAAAATAGCTTTTTTCCAAGCACAGCCATAAAAAATGGAACCACGGTGAAAAGTGCAAGTAACAAAATCGCAACACCAACAGCAACGGCTGAAGCAGATTTGTAAAGCTGAAAAGTAGAAAAACCGATCGATGCAAATCCAATTAGAACTGCGATACCGCTAAATATTACCGTTTTCCCGGCAGTGCGATAGGTTGTAATAATCGCTTCAGTTACATCTCCATCCCTTGATAATTCTTCTTTAAATCGGCTAAGGAGTAAGATACAGTAGTCTGTTCCAATCCCGAAAAGAACCGCGACTAAAAAAATCTGGGTAAAGGTTGATAAGGGGAAGTTAACGTGATCCACTAAAAGCCCGACAATGGATTGGGCAGTAAGATAACTGAACCCTACTGTTACCAATGGAATAATTGGTGCAACCGCGGATCTAAATACGAGAAGCAGCACAATTAAAATAAATCCGACGGTAATACCTTCTGTTTTTTTCAAGCCTTCCTGGGAGTTAGTGACAAGGTCCTCGTTAATGACCCAGCTTCCGGTATAGTAATGATCGAGTTTAACATCATTAATCGCATCATACAAATCTCCAGTAATATCTTTTGCTTCCCGTCCATTTGCCGTCACTTTAAGTGAGACGAGGATAGTCTTTCCGTCTTCTGAAACTAGCTGATCCTTTAATTCCTCCTGATTGAAATGGGTGAGGATATCAGTAATGCCAAGTTTCTTTTTATTTTTTTCAAGCTGATTAACTGCTTTTTCAGCATTCGAAAAATCCTCTTTCGTTAACTTTTTATCACTATGGAAGACGAGAGCAGTTTGTAAATGACTGCCTTTATTTTCACTTGATTGAACGTCTCTGAGAATTTTATCGGCAATGGTTGACGAATAGCCTTCCGGAACGGTAATTTGCCCTTTTTCTCGAACAAGACCTTCCATATTTGGCGCTACCAAAAAAAGTGTAGTAATAACAGCAATCCAAGCGATTAAGATGAACCACTTTCCTTTGATTATGGCTCTCACTCTTTCATTCCCCCAGTTCTTCCTTTTTCTTGGTGATAGGAAAATAAAACTTTCCTACCAGGCATAAATGCAACTATGCCTCTGTCTTCGCATTTAAGGGTTCGCCAATCGGCAGGTTTTCTTTATTGGCTAATATTTCGGCTAGTTTCTCAAATGTATTGATAAAATTCTTAATTTCTGACTCTTCGAACTGTGTAATGATTGATTCAACGAGAAATTGAATTTTTTCTTGGCAAGTATGATAAAGTGTATTTCCTTCCTCCGTTAAGGTTAAATAAACTACTCTCCTGTCGTTTTCATCACGTGTTCTTTTTATTAGGCCTTTGTCGGCCATCCTGTTAATAATAGCCGTGATTGCACTTTTATTTACTTCAAATACATCGGCCAATTCAGAGGAAGTGCATTCTGCGGACTGAAAAATGTATCTCAATACGTAGTGCTGGTCATTGGTTAAATCGTCACCAATTTGCCCCTTGATTAATGACTCCGCTTTTTTATGAACTTGAAAAGAAACTGTCACATAACGGTCTATTAACTCCTGAATGATATGGTTATCCATGAAATTTTACACCTCTTATAATTAGTTAAACTGTTTAACTATTCACTTGTTTAACTATAAAACATTTGATTTTTAACGTCAATATTTTCCTTTAAGGAAAAGTTAAGGAACAAACTTAATAATAGGCTTATTCTAAATTGCGTCCTGGTAAAATATCCAGGTCAGAAAAGGAGTAAGTATTTATGAAAAAATGGATTATTATAGCAGTTGGCGTACTTGTAGTTGGTGTTGTCGGATACCAATGGTACTCAGCACAAACAAGTGCACAATCAGTAACGACACACGTAAGAACAGCTGTTGTTCAAAAAGGTAAATTAGAAGTGAAAATAAGTGGATCTGGAACGGTTCAGCCTGTTACAAGTGAAGACATAAAGTCAATTATCAATAATAATGTAATTGATGAAGTGTTAGTTGCAGAGGGAGAAGAAGTAAAAAAAGGGGATGAATTGATTACCTTTACAGATGGCAAAAGGGGCGGAGCGTCGCAAAGATAAATCGGTATATCCAATGATGTGAAAAACAACAGGTTCTACTATATTGGAGGTTATGTTTAAGCTCTGCTCTCACCGCCTTTATTATGTTAAGAAAATCTTAAGGAACTCCCTTCATAATGAGTTTATTAAATGATACAAGCATATTCCAAGCAACAGGTAAATTCGAAGGGAGCACAAATAAAATGAAGAAAATGAGAAGAGCGCATTTATGGATTGGCTTAATTGCTTCTATTCTAATCTTTATGGAGTCTATTACTGGATTGTTGATGAATGAACCCTGGTTAATCGGGCAATCACAAGTGGAAGGTGAGAGAGGAAACTTCCAACAGGGACAAATTAACCGAGGGCAAGTTGGTCAGAGACAAGCAGGGCAAGGGATCACACCGGATTATGGTCAGACTTCAGGGCAAGATTATAGTAAGACGCAGGGGGATACAGGTTCAAATGAAAATGGACAATTCCAAGGCCCTCCAGGATATAGCGGTAATAGTAATTTTGCTGGCCGTGGAGAAGGAATGGGTCAGGGATCTTTACTAAGCACGATTAGAGGTCTTCACGAAGGTAGAATTGGTAATACAAACGTCAAGTGGTTAATTGACTTAACCGCACTTGCGATGATTATCCTTACTGGATCAGGCATCTATTTATCCATCAAAGTTCTCCGCTCCGAGAGTAAGAGAAAGAAACGCCAGAATGAGAACCTAGATATATTAGCAAACTAAAAATAGTTGTCCGGGATTTCTCGGCAGCTATTATTAATTTTAAAAAAAATAATCTGCTTTTCAGAAAAATAGTTATTTATGTAAGATGATACCATTTGATATAATACTATCAAATTATTGAAAAGTGGGGATATTATTCATGACAAACGGCGAATTCGAATTGCTAGTGAAGCGATTTGAGAATGAGGCTGCAAATAATTCAAAGTCATATCGAACAAAAGTACTTTTGATGACGGGGCTTGGCTTCGGCTATGTGTTTTTCTTTCTGGTTTGTTTTTTAATTTTGATGGGGATTTCGATTGCCTATTTAGTAAGTGGGCACTTTAGTTTTGGCAGTATAAAACTGCTTCTTATTGCTGGTGCATTATCTTATTTTATTTTAAAAGCATTGTTTATCAAAATGGAGATGCCTCAAGGATATTATCTTAGCGAAGATGAAGCACCTGAGTTGTTTGCTAGGATTGAAGAATTAAGAAAGAAAATCGATACACCTGAAATTCATGCTATTCTTTTAGACAGCACATATAATGCCGGAGTTTTTCAATATTCTAAATATGGTTTTATTGGCAAAAAACGGAATATTTTACAAATCGGTGTACCACTGTTGTCTACCTTAAGTGAACAAAATTTTCTTACCGTAATTGCCCATGAATTGGCTCATATCAGCCATTCAGACACGGCATTTGGAGCGAAAATTTACCGTGTACGCCGTACTTGGGGAAGATTAATGCATTCCTTAGAGGAGAATGAACAATTTGGGACATTCCTTTTTAGGAAATTCATTAAGTGGTATTATCCTCGATTTAATGCTTACACCTTTGCCCTTAGACGCCAGCAGGAATATGAGGCAGATAAGGTTTCAATGGATGTGACAGGGAATGCAGCTTCTTCACTTTGTACGATTGAAGTTGCCGGCCGATATTATGAAGTCGACTTTTACAATCAGTTATTTGAAGAGAGCGCAAAAACAAATTCTGTGCCTGAACCATACACAGAATTTAAAGAGAAGTTTAATAGTTTAAGTGAATCACAATTAGAGTCATATCTTCAAGATGCTTTAAAGTGGAAAAGTTCGGAAACAGATACCCATCCAAGTCTGATTGAAAGGCTGGAATTTTTAAAAGCTGAACCCGCTTTACCACAAAGAGTCAGCAGTACCGCTTTAGAAAACCTATTTGCTAATCCTAAGAGCATTCTCAACCATTTTAATGACCTTTGGATTGAGTGGAATCACGAAAATTGGCAAGAAGGAATTAAAGACTATCATAATGACCAAAAAAGATTTGAAGAACTTTCAAGCAAACATTCCTCGTTAGAATTAGATGAATTATGGGAAAAGGGGAACCTTACAAGGCAATTTGAAGGGGATGGAGAAGCAGTTAAGGTTTATGAAGAAATCATCACTAATTTTGCTGCAGAGGAAGTTGCTCCAGCCTATTTATTTTTAGGAAATTATTATTTGCAAAATAATTCAAGTAAAAAAATGGGAATCGACTATATTGAAAAAGCAATTTCCTTGGATTGGGATTGCCGTCTCCATGGCTTGAATAGTTTATGTGAATATTACCATCAGACAGAGCAAACGGAAAAGTTGGAAGAAACAAAAGCAGAATTTGAAAAATGGCTGGACCTTATTGAGCAATCAGACCATGAATGTAATTATTTCTACGTCAATGATCAATTTGTTTCTCATGACAAGCCTGCAAAAGAAATAGAACTTAGTGTGCAGCAGTTAAGTTTGCAGCAGGAAGTCATTTCTGCCTATCTTGTTCGGAAGGTATTAACAGTAATTCCCGAAAGAAAACAATATGTATTAGCACTAAGAGTGGTTTTGCCTAAAGGATCAAATCTTAATGGTGATATGGAACAATTGCATGAAAAATATGTGGATGAACTATCAGGTTTCACTGATACCGCAATTATTATCTTTAACGAAGATGAAGAACTTCTTCGGAAAATAAGATTAATCGATCATGCAACTATTTATAGTCGTAAAAAAAGTGAACGGGTATCATAAAAAAACGGCAAACCAAAAGGTTTGCCATTTTTTTACTCAACAATTATTGTACCCTTATACATCTTCATACCACAGCTGAAGGTATATTCGCCTGTTTTGTCAGGTGTGAATGATAGTTTTGTTGTACCCTCCTTAAGATTCACGTTGTTTATATTAAAATCCGGAATCATAAAGGTAGATAAACAGCTATTATTTTTAAGTGGATTTTCAATTTCAAGTTCCACCGGTACACCTTTCTTTACGCGGATCACCCTAGGAGAATATCCCTTATTTGTCACAAGCATTTTAATTTTTGGAGTGCTAGCATCCGTAACATCAACTTCTGTTTTAGTTGTTTCCTGATTGCTTGATTCAAGTGTAGTTTGTGCTTGGAGAGCTTCATTTTTTACTGGGATTTTCACCATATCACTGCTATACATAAACAAAAACAACGATAAAAGCACGACTCCACCTGAAATGATTGCAAAAGGGGAGAGCTCTTGCGTATCGATTGAAAATTTGTTGTCAGCAGCCACATGAATATATACAATAACAAACCCGATAATGACAACATAGAAACCTAATAAAATTCCAAGCAAAATAGTTGGGTTAATGAATTGCAGGAAAACTCCAAGAATGGCGCCACAAATACCACCCATTAAACCGGAAATGGATCCCATCAATATGGCTAATATCCCCACAGGGTGCCCGGCTAAGAAACCAATGACGAATCCTAAAATCATGTTGACACCAACAACAAGAAATGTCTCACCAGAGGTAATTCCTATAATACTGCCGGAAAGCAGCCCCGTAATAACAGCAATGACCATGCTAAGCATTATTCCCGGGGTGTTTGTCAGTTTGTCTTTATTACGGTAAACAAGATAAATAGAATAGCCGGAGCCCACGGCTACAAAAGCAGCTGAAATAATCGAGAAAATAGTCATGTTTAGTCTCCTCTTATGTGGCCTTTAGAAATAAACAACATAAGAGTATTATAAAGGTAAATTATGTCCTATGAGTGTTGGGCAATATGAACGTTTTATGAATATTGGATAACGAAAGAGGAATATGGGGAATATTATTTTTCTTTATCATTATTAAGGGCATTTTTGTAAATGCGTTTTAGGAACTCATTTTGCATTCGAATATATTCAAGCAAAATTTCTTTTTCTGCTTCCTCTTGATCAAGTTCGTCTTTATCATTATTATTCATGTTAATCACCTACTTTTTCTAATAAATGCATTTTACCCCATTTAATAAATAGATTAAAGGGGAAATGATAGAAACCAATACGTTGAAAGAAAAATATTCCACCATAGGAATTGACATTTGGTATCTGGACAGATATAATTTTGAAAAAATACTATTGAAACAATGACGGGGATTAGTAAAGTGAATCGGTCTTACCAAGAGAGGGAACCAATGGTGCGAGGTTTCTTAAGACAGTCATTTGAACCTGCCTCCGAGTTCTGTATCGGATTTTATTGAAGATACAAGCGGA
>Ga0213822_1001362_pt1 | contig 13990 bp, 11 predicted proteins | sample MC6MC0908MG_FD_179872 | JGI IMG/M metagenome (GOLD analysis project Ga0213822, IMG submission 179872) | Enriched soil aggregate microbial communities from Iowa State University, Ames, United States - MC6-MC0908-MG | ecosystem: Environmental > Terrestrial > Soil > Unclassified | place: USA: Iowa...
GCGAGCTTGCTCGCGATAGCGCTGGGTCAGTACCGGCGATGTTGGCTGTGCTGCCGTCATCGCGAGCAAGCTCGCTCCCACAGGGTTTGGTGGCAGACCCGGATATTGCGAACACCACAGTTCCACTGTGGGAGCGGGCTTGCTCGCGATAGCGCTGGGTCAGTACCGGTGATGCGGGCTGTGCTGCCGTCATCGCGAGCAAGCTCGCTCCCACAGGGTTTGATATGTTGTCGGCACCCTCGCTTTCACAGGCATCAGGTAGATCACCTTCACTCTGTTTGAGTGTTCAGCATGAACCTTGTGGCGAGGGAGCTTGCTCCCGCTGGGCTGCGCAGCAGACCCTCGTTCATTGGATGTCTTCCTTCATCCCCTTCGAGTGCAGGCGATGAACATCCGCCAGTTTAAGAGCAGGCAGGAAATCCTCCGCCATCGGCACGCCTTCACGCACGATGATCAGGAAACGTTTCTGAAGCGTATTGATGATTTCGTCGCCATTGCTCAAACGACTACCGACCAGCGCGATATTGCTATTGGCTTGCCCCGCACCGGTGATGATCCGTGCCGTGCTGCCATCGGCATACACCACCTGGTCGCCTTTCTGCGCGGCGCATACTTTCCAGCCATTATCCAAGGTGAACGTCAACGAAGATGACACCTGCTGGATCGTTCCGCCGTAACGCGTCTGGCTGCCCTCGGTGGCCACTCGATAAATAGCGATTGGCGGATGCGCTTGGACGAATGCTTTTTGTCGATTGACGAATGCCGCGACTTCTTCGCCGTAACCCTCCAGTTGGCGTTGCTCCAAGTACAAGTCATCCAAATGACAGAGAGCTTCACGGGAAATTTCGTTGGTGTAGAGGGCATCCAAAGATGAGTGCATTTCCAGGGGCCTTATTCATGGGCTTCAGGCTGCGCCCCTTGCCGCTGGGAAGGAGCATTGAGCCGGACGATCCGGAATGATGAATAAGACGTCGCAGCGCAGGCGAGTGGCAATCCCAAGGGCGTGGTACCTGGAACGAATAGGAAGTGTCTCAACTAGAAATGCGCGTTTTCCTACAGCACAGAGCGTTTATCTGGCGATTCGTTAAGCTTGGCTTCAATCGCTCGAAGAATGCACTCTGGAGAGGCGCTTACGCGAGCTGGAAACCGTGAGCGAGCGGGTCTCTGTCATCGACAAAAAGGGTGTTGTAGCCTGTCACCTGAGCCCAACCGGTGATGCTCGGGCGTATGCCGGCGAATTCGCCAACCTTTATCGCCGCCTCGACCTTGCCTTCGTAAAGCGTGCCAATCGGACTCTCGTGTCGATAGGTGTCGCCGACTCTCAGCCGCCCCTTGCCAAACAACTGCGCCATCCTGGCGGAAGTTCCGGTGCCACCAGGAGAACGATCAATGGCCTTGTCACCGTAAAACACCGCGCAACGACCATCCGCTGTGCTGTTCTGCGGTTTGTCGCACCAGATGACGTGATGCACGCCAGTGATCCGCTCATTTTCCGGGTGCAACGGATTGCAGATTCCGGCCAGCGCCGCGCGCAGTTTCACACTCAGACCGACGATATCGGCGGTGCTGTGTCCATCAAGGCCTGGCCAGCATTGCTGCGGTTCGACCACCGCGTAAAAGTTACCGCCGTAGGCGATGTCGACAGTCAGTTGCCCGACGCCAGGCACCTGCACCACAACATCCGCGCTGTGCAGGTAGCTGGCGACGTTGAACAGTTTGATCGACTCGACGTATTCACCGTCCAGGGTGTATTCGACATCGACACGGCCGGCCGGGGTTTCGATCGCCAGCTTGCCCGGTTCTTTCGGCGTCACCAGCCCCTCTTCGATGACCACCGTCGAAAGCCCGATGGTCCCCGCGCCGCACATCGGCAGGCAGCCGCTGACTTCGATGAACAACGCGCCAAAGTCGCAATCTTCGCGAGTCGAGGGGTAGATGATCACGCCGGACATGATGTCGTGGCCGCGAGGCTCGAACATCAGCGCGGTGCGTACCCAGTCGTGATCGCGGACGAATATCTCCCGTCGCTCGGCCATGGAAACCGACGGCAACAACGGACCGCCACCTGCGACAACGCGAACCGGATTGCCGCAGGCGTGGGAATCGATACAGAAAAAACTGCGTCTCATGGTGACGTCCTGTTAAACCATTTTGCTTGGCGAATGGCGCTGCAGCGCGCCGCGAGACAGGCGATCGAGCAGCAACGCGATGGCGACGATGGCAAGACCGGCGCGCAGGCCCAGGCCCATTTCCATCCGCGACAGCCCCCTGGTGACTTCAGCCCCCAGGCCACCCGCCCCCACCAGACCGGCGAGTACCACCATGGCCAGCGACATCAGGATGCACTGGTTCAGGCCCACCAGCAGCGTGGGTGCGGCGGTCGGCAATTCGATTTTGAACAGAATATCCTTCGGCGACGCACCGGACGCTTGCCCCAGTTCCAGCAGGTCTTTGGGCAGTTGTTTGAACGCCAGCGTGGTCAGGCGCAGCATCGGCGGAATGCCGTAGACGATGGTGGCGATGATCGCCGGAACACGCCCCAGGCTGAACAGGATCACCGCCGGAATCAGATACACCCAAGGCGGCACGGTCTGCATGATGTTGAGGATTGGCAGAAACGCATCGTCTACGCGCTTGACCCGAGCGGCCAGAACCCCCAGCGGGAAGGCAATCGCCACCGAAATCAGCACCGACACGGACACCAGCGCGATGGTCTGCATCGACGCGACCCACAGGCCAGAGAACAGGCAGAACGCCAACATCAGCGCCGCGAACACCGCCACACGTTTGGTGGCGAAGATGAACGCGGCAACAAAGACGATGGCGATCATCATGTAGGGATGAGGTGCCAGCAACAGGCGCTCGACCAGCCCCAGCACAGCCTCTACCACTTGGCTGATGACGACGAACAAGCCATGCAGATTGGCGTTGAGCCAGTCCACGACGGGGGCTAGAAACTCACCGGGGGAAAAACGCAGGTCGGCGATGCTCATTGGCTTTCTCCCATACGAGGCCGCGCTGCACTCTGCGCCAGGCGGTCGAGGATCATGGTCAGGATGACGATGGCGATGGCCGCGTTGATCGACTTGGCGATGTCCAGCGTGCGCACCGCACCGTAGATCGACTCACCCAGGCCGCCGGAACCGACGATCCCGGCGATCACGACCATGCCGAACGCCATCATCAGGCTCTGGTTGACGCCGGCCATGATGCTGGGCATCGCGAATGGCAGGCGGATCTTGAAGAACATCTGCATCCCGGTCACACCGCTGGCGTCGCCCAGTTCGATGAACTCCTTGGGGGTCATGCGAATGCCCAGCGAAGTCAGGCGCAAGGCCGGTGGCAACGCGACAATGAAAGTCGCCAACAACGCCGTGGCCGGGCCGTATCCCAACAGCGCAATGGCGGGCAGCAGATAAATGTAGGGCGGCATGGTCTGCACCAGGTCCAGGCACGGATCGACCACTTGGTCGAATGCAGGCGCTAGCCCCGCGACCACGCCCAACGGGATTGCAACCAACAGCGCCAGAAACGTCGCGGTGAGGACAAGAGCCAGGGTGCTCACGGTCTCCGGCCACAGCCCGATAAAGGCGCAAAACATCAGTGCCAGCCCCGACAGAATCGCGAAACGAAGGCCGATCAAGCGCCAGCCGATCAACGCGAACAGCAGCGCAATGACGTAAAACGGCGGCAAGGCGATGCACCAGAGCACGCCTTTGTAGACCGCTGTCAGCGCGTCGTTGGCGGCGCTGAACAGGAACTCGCCGTGATCGGCCAGCCACTCCAGGCTGGAATCGATGGCCGAATCGAACTGACTGGAAAAGTCGGGGGTGCTCATGCCGAAGCCTCCAGCGCAGCGGTCGCTGACGAGGCTGAGAATTCATTCGCAATTCCCTGCACACCGCGCAGCAGATCACGAGGCGTGATGATCCCTACGACCACGTCGTTATCGACCACCGCCAACGCATCGCGCTCGGATTTCACGGTCAGGCCAATCAGCTCGTTGATGTCCGCATCGAGCCTGGTCTTGATCAGTCGCGCAATATCACAGCCGGGGTTGGCCGCCTTGAACGGCGCGACCGGGGTCATCACCGAGTGGGCCTTGACCAGATGCAGGCGCGAGATGCCCGCGACGAACTCGGCCACGTAATCATCGGCTGGCTTGAGGACGATTTCTTCGGCGGTACCCACCTGAATGATCACCCCGTCCTTCATGATCGCGATGCGGTCGCCGATGCGGATGGCTTCGTCCAGGTCGTGGGTAATGAACACCGCAGACTTGCCGAGCTCTTTCGTCAGCTGGCGGAACTCGTCCTGTAGCTGGCGGCGGATCAACGGGTCGAGGGCGCTGAACGGCTCGTCCATCAGAATCACTTCCGGGTCGGCAGTGATCGCCCGGGCCAAGCCGACACGTTGCTGCATGCCCCCGGACAACTCGCTGGGGTAACGCTGCGACCATTCGCTCAGGCCCACTTTCGCCAGCGCACGCTCAGCCACCTTGTAGCGCTCGGCCTTGCCGATGCCCTGCACTTCCAGACCGAACGCGGTGTTTTCCAGCACCGTGCGGTTGGGCAGCAGGGCCACGCTCTGGAAGACCATGCCGATGTGCCGGGCGCGTACTTCGCGCAATTGTGCCGCTGAAAGCGTGGAAAGATCCTTGCCCTTGACCAGGACCTTTCCGGAACTTGGAGTGATCAGCTTGTTGAGCAACCTGATCAGGGTGGATTTGCCACTGCCGGACAATCCCATGATGCAAAAGATCTCTCCACGGCGGACCTGGAGACTGACGTTCGAGACCCCGACCACGCAGCTGTAATCTTGCAGAATCCGGGTCTTGGTAAGCCCCTGCTGAACGACAGCTTGCATCGCGGCAGGTGCGCTTTCCCCAAAGATTTTCCAGACATTCTGGCAATCTACCAGCACTTCGTTAGTGTCAATTTTAGCCGTTGTCATGTCGTAACCCGTCGAGTCAGTTTTGGCTGACTTCTCTCATTGATCAAAAGGCGGCAGTGGCAAAAAAAGCGTTGTGTTTCACTTCTTGACGTTTTCCCAGCGCTTCAACAAATCGGCGTGACTGTCGGTCCAGCCCTTGACGGCCTCATCCATGGTCTTGCCGTCCTTGACCTCGGCGTTCATGGCGGTGATGTCGGCGATAGGCACGTAAACACTGGCCATCAGCTCACGGGCACGTGGATTGCCCTCGGCGAAACCTTTATGGCCGATCCAGTAATAGCCTTGCAGCGGCGGGAAGATGCTTTTGGGGTCTTTCAGAAACTTCAGGTCGAATTTCTTGGTCATCCAGGACGGATCCCACACCGTGACCGCCACCCACTCTTTGCGGTCCACAGCAGACTTCAGCGCGGCGGTCATCGCAGCGGTACTGCCTTCGACCAGTTTCAGCTTGAGGTCATAGGCCTTGACCACGTTGTTGGCATCGCTCATCAAGCCTGACCCTGGCTCGATACCGATGATCTTGCCGCCGAGTTTGTCTGCGTTGGCATTGAGTTGATCGATCGAATCGATGTCGACATAGCTGGGCACCGCCAGCCCCTGGTACAGACCGAACGAGACAGGCGACAGTTTTTCGAGCCTGTTTTTATTCTTGTTCCAGTAATCGGAGGCGGCGTAATCGGTCTGGGAGGCCAGAACCTGAACATCACCCTTGGTCAGGGCTGCATAGGCAATGCCCCACTCCGAAAACTCCACCACTTTGACCGTGTAGCCAGAGTCCTCGAGCACCTTCTTGGTGATCCCAGTGATGGGGGTCAAGTCCTCCCAGTTCATGGTGCCCATGGTGATGGTTTTCTCTTCGGCGTGAACCGGCAGACTCATCATGCCTGCTACCGCAACCGCACAGACTGCCTTCCAGATTTTCTTCATGGCGTTCCCCGATCTACGTTTATAAAACTGGTTATGGATGTTTAACGAACCTCGGTCTTGCGACTCGACCTCAACCTTCCCGACCGGCCCTAAGTGCCTGCCAGCGAATGACTGAACTGACGCCCAACTGAGTCAACAACTTCGGTGGCAACTTGCTCGGCCCTGGAGCCTGGCTGTAGCACTGCAAAAACTCCGACTGCGTACCGCTTGCCAACTCGGCGGCCATGACCCCGGCCAGGGTGCTCTTCACCGTGCCCAGACCGTTCTCGCAGCATGCGGCGTAGAGGTTTTCTTCCACTTCGCCAAAGGCTGGCGCGCTGTTGCGGCTCAGGCACAGGCGCCCTGCCCAGCTGAATTCGATGGGTGTCGATTTCAACTCCGGGAAGCGTGCGTCGAGCGAATGCCGTTGTTCTTCGGCCACCGCCGCAACACGCATCGGCGTCACGGTGATGTTCGGGTCGTAGGTGAATTTGGTGCGAATGACGATGCGCGATTGCCCGTTCGAGGTGATCTTGCGCACCGTTGCGCCCATCGGATCGGCGGGCAGCAGCGCCCAGCGGTCGTGACCGGTCACGTTGCGTTTGAATTCGTCGTGGCTGAATCCGGCGGTCATCGAGGCATAGGTGAAGACATGCAGCAGCCGCCCCTTGAAATGCCCGAAGTCTTCGATGTGGCCATTGACCGCAAGGATGACTTTCGGCGCCGAGACCCGGCCCTTGTGGGATTTCGCCACCCAGCCTGCCCCGGATTTCGACAGCTCGACAATCGGCGAGCGCTCGTAGAGGCTGATCTTCTGCCCCAGCCCCTGCGCCAGGTCGCGGATGTACTGCGCCGGCTGAATCATCACCGCGCCGGGGGTATACAACCCACCGTGGTAGTAATTCGAGCCGGTGATTTCCAGCATCTGTTTTGCGTCGTACAACTCATGCCGTTCGCCGATCCTCGCCAGGGATTTCGCGTACTTGAGGTTCAGCTTCAAGCCGCGCTCGGTGGCTGCCGCGTTGATCTTCCCGGAGGGGTCGAAGGTCTGCCGCGACATGCCGTACTCAACCGCAGCCTGAGCCGCAAAGTCGATGGCAAAGCGATTCTGTGCGATCTCCTGCGCAGTGGCGGACTCACCGGCCACCGAGTATTCGCCGGAGGACAGGCTGTGGGGCACATCGATCATGAAGCCGGAGTTGCGCCCCGCAGGGCCCTTGGCGATTTCATGGGCGTCGACCACCACGATGATGTCGTCGGGACGTAGCTGGGACAGCCGACGCGCCGCCGACAGACCCGCGAATCCCGCACCGATGATCAGCCAGTCCGCCGACACGTTTCCATCAAGCATTCGCACAGGGGCAGAACGCGTGGAGATCGCCTCCCAGCCTGAAACACCGGTGTCTACCGGCAGCCGCTTGATGGTGTGATCGCTCATTTTACGGTCTCGTCAACCGACCGATCAGACACATCGATCCATATGGTTTTGATTTCGGTGTACTGGTCGTGGGCGAACACTGACTTGTCGCGACCACCGAAACCGGACTCCTTGTAACCACCGAACGGTGTCGATGCATCGCCCTCGCCGAAGCAGTTGACGGTGACGATCCCGGCACGGATTTCGCGAGCCAGCTTGATCGCCCGGCGCAGGTTGCCGGTGTACACCGAAGCGGCCAGCCCGTAGTGGGTGTCGTTGGCCAGGGCAATGGCTTCGCAGATCGAGTTGAAGGTCGTGACCGACAGCACCGGGCCGAAAATCTCTTCCTGGAACAGGCGGCTGTGGCGATCCACACCGTCGATTACGGTGGGCTGAATAAAGGCGCCGTCATGAGTATCGCCGCCATACACGGCTTCCAGATTGCTCGCACTGGCGTAATCCAGGTAGGACTTCACTTTCTCGAAATGGTCGCTGCTGACCAGTGCGCCCACGCGATTCTGCGGGTCCAGCGGATCGCCTATTTTCCACTCGCGGATATAGGCGCCCATGCGCTTGAGCAGTTCGTCTTTGACCGATGCGTGAACCAGCAGGCGCGAAGTCGCCGAGCAGTTCTCGCCCATGTTCCAGAACGCGCCGTTGACCACCTGCTCGGCGACCAGGTCGAGATCCTCGGCGTCGTCCATGACCACGGCCGGGTTCTTGCCGCCACACTCGAGCACTACACGCTTGAGATTGGAATCGGCGGCGTAATGCAGAAAACGGCGACCGGTTGCGGTTGAGCCGGTAAAGCTCACCATGTCGACATCTTTGTGCAGGCCGAGGGGTTCGCCCACGTCCTTGCCGGTACCCGTGACGATGTTCAGCACGCCAGCGGGCACACCCGCGTCGAAGGCCAGCTCGGCGACACGCAGTGTGGTCAAGGTGGTTTGTTCAGCGGGTTTGACGATCACCGAACAACCGGCGGCCAGCGCAGGGCCGATCTTCCAGGCGAGCATCAACAGTGGGAAGTTCCACGGCAGCACACAGCCCACAACGCCAATCGGCTCGCGCACCACCATGGTCAAGGCATCGTTGCCTACCGGCGCGGTGTGGTCGTAAAGCTTGTCGATCACCTCGGCATGCCAGCGCAGGGTGTGAATGGTGTCGGGCACGTCGACCAGTTGGCATTCACGCACCGGTTTGCCGCTGTCCAGGCTTTCCAGCACCGCCAGTTCATGACGATTCTTTTCCAGCAGCTTGGCGAACTTCAGGAGCACGGCCTTGCGCTCGCCAGGGGGCAGTAGCCTCCAGCGGCCATCTTCGAAGGCTTCCCTGGCTTTGCTGACGGCATAGTCCACGTCTTCGGCAGCACAGGCCGAAACCTCGGTCAAAAGCTCGCCGGTAGCCGGATTGACGGTGGCAAAGGTATTGCCGGAAATCGCAGGCTTGAAGGCGCCATTGATGAAGGCGGTGTTCGGAAACGACATCGACTTTGCGATGGCGGCATATTCAGCCGCAGTCAGAAGATCACGCATTGTTGGCTCCCGAGGTGATGTGGGCGACGGTACGTTTCACGTTGGTGATGACAGTCTGCAGGCTGCGTTTGTCGTCCGAATTGAGCGGACGCAATGGCGCACGTACGTCACCGACTGCGAGCCCGTTCAATTCACAACCGAACTTGATGCACTGCACGAACTTGCCGCCGTCCAGCGCATTCATCAGCGGCATCATCGCGGACATGATCTGGCGGCCCTTATCGAAGTTCTTCTCGACGACACAGGCTTCATATAACGCAACATGCTCTTTTGGCAGAAAGTTGGAACCGGCACACACCCAACTCCTGGCGCCCCAGGCAAAGAACTCAAGTGCCTGGTCATCCCAACCACAAGACAAGGCGATATGGGGAAACTCACGGGCCAATAAATGAACGCGGCCCATATCGCCGGAACTTTCTTTAATGGCTTTTACGTTTTTGGACTTGCCGACCCGAGCGAGGTATTCCTCGTTCATTTGCACACACATGCGACCCGGATAGTTGTACAACATGATCGGCATATTGGCCGCGCGGTCGATGGTCAGCGCGTGGATGGCGTTTTCCTGATCGGTCGGCAGCGCGTAGGGCGGTGTGGTCACCAGGATCGCGTCGGCCTTGATCCGCTTGGCATCCTCGGCAAACAACACCGCGTCTTCGGTGCGAATGGCGCCGGTGCCAATGATCAACTGTACGCGGCTGCCGATGACTTCCCTGGCATGTGCGGCGAGCTTGAGGCGCTCCTCGGCAGTCTGCGCATAATATTCGCCGGTGGAACCGCCAATGATGATCCCGTGCACTTTCGCTTCGATCAGAGATTCGAGAACCTCGGAAAAGACGCGCCAGTCGATTTCACCATCAGGCGTATGCGGCGTGACCGCCGGTGTGTAAATGCCTTCGAATTTCAAGACGATATTCTCCGAATAGGAATGGCCGTGGCGTTTAAAAAGAAACGGCCAATTAACAACAGCAAAACGTACGCGGCCGAAGCCCTGGAACACGAAATAAAGTCCATCTGATTTCCGGGATGTGCCCCGATGTAAAAACAAATACCGCAGGTGTGAGGGTGACGTTGACTCAGGATTTAATCCTGAACCTTTATCAACGCAGAACTTCAATGTTCTTTCGCAATCGCCCAGCGCGACACATTTCCAGACCCACTCAAGTACATCGAGCAGGCCGCAGAAAAAACGCTAAAGCTTTAGAATACGTTCGGTCGAGACACGGCCTTTACCTCAGGCAGACACTGTTCGACACAGGGCAGATGAGCAATCGCTTTAATCAACATAGTCAGACCGTATCTATCCCAATTGGCAGTGACGACGGTTTCTTATTTTCAGCACGTATGGAAGGTCTCCATCGGCTTTTACACGCCTCGAATCCTCTTGCATCGACCCGAGGATTACTGGCGGCTTGTGTGAAGATTACGTGTCGAACGCGCTTGCCAACAAGAAACCTTTTCACTGGGCAATGCATAAAAAAATGTTATCGATTGGACGCTCAGGATGTCGTTCCCGTCGCGGATGCCCGGCTCATTCGAACTGCGACAGCACCCAGTCCCTGAACCGGCAACAGGCCTCGTCGTGCTCGCGGTCTTCCCTGAACGTCAGGTAGTGCTGGCTTTCCTTGAGCACAACTTCTTCAGCGACCGGCCGCACCAGCACCCCGTCGTCAATCAGCTTTGTCACCAAGTGGTTCCAGCCAAGAGACACGCCCTGATGGGTCAGCACCATGCTGATGATGAGGTTGTAGTCGTTGGCATTGAGCACGTGAGGGCTGTCGTGCGGGCGCTCGTCAAGATTGACGTTATGGAAGGCGAACCACACATTCCAGTCCACATGTTCCGCCACCTGCGAACGGCCGTAGGGGCTGAGATTGAGCAGCACGCCGTTGCGCAGCCCTTCCAGGCTCGACAACTCCGGGTGAGCGTCTCGGTATTGCGGGGTACAGACCGGATAGATCACGTCGTGGAACAGCGGATAGCTGCGGTAACCATCCTGAATCCGGGCCATCTTGGTGATGAAAATGTCCGGGCGAATGCCAGGCTCCATCGACAGAAAGTTCTGGGTGGTGATCAGGTTGAGATCAATATCGGGATTCTGGCTGAAAAAGGTAGGCAGTTTCGCCGCCAGCCATAGTGCCGAAAATGCGGGAGAGCAGCACAGGGTCAGCACGCGCTTCCCGGCGTTATGGGTGCGGATGCGCTCAGCCGCCTGGGAGATATTTACGAATGACATTTGCGCTGCGTCGAAGAAAATGGCGCCTGCTTCGGTCAACTCGACCGCACGACCTACTCGCCTGAACAGCTCTACGCCAAGATACGTTTCAAGCTCGCGAATTTGCCGGCTGATCGCTGCCTGGGTCACGCACAGCGCCTCTGCGGCACGGGTGAAGCTCTGGTATTTGGCGGCTGCCACGAAGGACTTGACGGCCTTGAGAGAAGGCATTTTCAACAACGTCAAATCTGGATCGATGTGCTTGACCATAGCTTTAACGAGTCATCCATTTTGAGAAATAGGCAGATACTGGGAACTGAGATAGAGATCTTCTTACGCCATCGCCCCTCCCCGCATGCGGTACCTATATACCACCCACCCGAGTTTTTCCTGAATAGGTTGTACTGCCAACATTCCTCCAGGAAGAAAAGCAGTGGAACACACCCCCCTTACAACGTCCCATGACTTACCGTTCGCCGACAGCGCCGCGCTGCCGGATGCCCCGCTGGTCAGCCAGCTCAAGGCGGCGCAGCAACAGATGATCCGCCTGAACGACGCCATCCCACGGCCTTCCAATGTGATGAGGCAACACCTGGATTATTGGTTCAGGAGAACCTTCCCTGCCTTGGCGGGCAGCATGACGGTGCACGAGCTGTCCGTGCGCACGCTGCGCGAAGAGACGATTGCGCCTGCGCAGCGCACAGCCGATGGCCCGGCAACCGGTAAGACGGTGACGGACACCCGCTTGCTCGAAACGCTTTTGCTGCAAGTCGTCGCTGGCAGGATCGATCCGCGGGCGTTCTTCCGTGACTTGGACGACATCGAGATTGTCACCCATCGGGACAGCACCGCCGCAGCGCCCGTCGCCCTGAACGAGCGCGCCGCAAAAACTGAAATCAAGCGGCTGATCAGCGCCACGCCGGCGCTTTATGAACGACTGCTCACCCGTGCATTGGATGAGTTCTGGAACAAGCCGGCCGACTTCAGCCAGGACCGCAAGGTCGGCGACTGGCTGGCGGACGAACTCGCCAGGCAACTCAAGGCCCAGGCCGATCTGCATCGGCTGGACACGACATTGAGCCCGCAAATGCACCAGGCGCTGACCGACTATGCGTTGTCGGCGCCGGACGCAGCATCTCGTGCACAGTTGGCGGAACGGGTCCGGCCCGGGGTGTTCAGCCTGGGGATCACACCCCGCCGGTGGAGCTTCAGCGTACCGGTGTCGGGCGCCGTGGCCTTGTCGCGGTATGACAACGCCAGCGATTCGGGAAATGCCGTGCTGTACCGCCCGGGCCAGCCGTTGCAACTGTACGACACCCTGGTGGCGCTCAAGGCCGGCCTGGCGCAAGACGGCAACGCTGGGGATGAAGTCGACATCGCGCCTGTCACCGAGCACTTCCTCGCGCGCCTGGTCACGGAACTGCGGACAGGGCAGAAAACCGCCGTGCGCGATGCCGTGCTGGACGGTCCCGCGGCATCGGAAGAAATCACCGCCTGGATGAACAGGGTCGATGCGGCGGCGGACATCGGCCACAAGCTGGACCTGGCGAACGCCATGGAGGAGCGCGAACTGCGGCTAAACCTCAAGAGACTCAATGACTGGCTGCACGGCAACCCGCACGTTACCGCCAGCGATCGCCTGGCATGGTGGGCGGCGACGCGGGCCCTGCACAACGCCCTGACGGATCAGCCCCCGCCGCCGGACCCGGTGACGCTGGCCACCATGGACGCTCTTCGGGACCGGACCCGTCAGTTGCTCGCCGATGTCATCAAGGCGAAATACCCGCCGGTCGACCCTGAGGACGTGTCCCTGAGCATCAGAAGAACCGTGGTCGATCCCCACGCACCGACGGGTAGCTCGCCGTTTGGCTCCGGGGTCTCGCAAGGCAGCGTGAGGGGAATCGTCGATGACCGTCGCTCCCTGACACAGTGGGCGATGTCCAACCTGACCCAGGACGAACGCAATGCCTCTCACCCAGCCGTGGAAGGGCCGCTGAGCTTCGCGCAAATTGTGGACGTCATTGAGAGGGCGAACATCGGCGCCCGGCTCCCGGTCGAGCTGCAACGCGTGGCCCGGGAACAACAGGCGCAGTGGATGGCCCTGAAAGCGCAACAGATGCGCGCCCAAGTGTGGGCCGCGCATATTTCGGGAGACTTGCGGCACGACCGGGACAATACCGGCTTGAAGCTGGTGCTGGCCGCACTGGACGGCCCGACCGCAGCGGCGCGCGACAAGGTCAACGGGCACGAGGTGGTGGTCCGCCAACTGCAATGGGGCGACAGCGTGCTGAGGGAAGTGCTGGCGTTTGGGGTGAAGGCGACGGCCAGCCGCCCTTCGTTGACGCTTTACACACCAGGCGCCCCCGACGGCAAGACGTTCAGGGACGTGGATGCACCAAGCGCGCGGGCGTTGGAAACAACCTTGGTGCAAACACTCACTGCCACGTCGGAGATGACCCGTTGGCTCATTTCGCACCTGCCGCTGCTCGAACAGGCCAAGCAACTTGCCAGCATGGCACCGACCTCGGAGGACCTGGCGCTCGAGGAAAAAATCAAGAAAGTCACACAGTCTGTCTTCGCGTGGGCCCAGGACAGGGCACAGGACGATTTCGCGAAGACCATCGCCTCGCCCATCGTCGAGGGGGATGTGTTCAAAGCGTTGCATGAGACGCAAATCGCCCATGGGCTCAAGACGGCAGACATGTTGACGGTGACCCATGCCGAGCGCGACAGCACCTACGCCCAAGAGGGACGCCGCAGCGCCGTCCTGCTGCTGACGGGGGCGATGTCGATGTTCCCGGCAGGCCGGCTGGGCGGCCTGCTGGGACGAGCGATCCTGCCGACCATGGCCGGCGGTGCCGCGGTGTCGGCGATAGACGATGAGAACGGCAGCCTGCAGCAGTGGACCCTTGATTTTATCGGCGGGCTGGGGGAGGTCATCGCCGAGGCGGGGCAGGACTTGATCAT
>Ga0213822_1001373_pt1 | contig 13895 bp, 14 predicted proteins | sample MC6MC0908MG_FD_179872 | JGI IMG/M metagenome (GOLD analysis project Ga0213822, IMG submission 179872) | Enriched soil aggregate microbial communities from Iowa State University, Ames, United States - MC6-MC0908-MG | ecosystem: Environmental > Terrestrial > Soil > Unclassified | place: USA: Iowa...
CGGGTGCAACCGGGCAAACCGCGCCAGCAGCGGCGCGATGCGTTGGCGTCCATAACCAAACGGTGCCGCCAGCCTGAGGGTCCCGGCCAGTTGCTCGTCCTGCTGTCTGAACGATTCGGGCAGCGCCTCCAGCTGTTCCAACAGCACAGCACTCTGGCGGGAGAAACGCTCACCATCAGCGGTCAGGCTCAGGCGCCGGGCATCGCGATTGGCCAGGGTCAGGCCCAACAGCGTCTCCAGTTTGCGCAGGCGCATGGACAGCGCCGGTGGCGAGACATTGAGCGCCCTGGCAGCGGCGCTCAACGACTCGGAGCGTGCCAGGGTCACGACCATCCGCAGGTCTTCGAAAGTAATCATTCAGTTCAACTTAATGATTGATGACAGCCCATTGAACCACGGCTTTACGATGACTGCGTAGAGTCGAGTCTGTCTTCCACCACCGAGCCCTGTTCATGCCAGCCTCCATTGCCTCCCTCGACACTCCGGTCGCGCTCATCGATGTGCCTCGCATGCAGCGCAATATCCACCGCATGCAGCAACGCATGGACGCTTTGGGCGTACGTCTGCGTCCCCACATCAAGACCAGCAAATGCCTGCCGGTGGTCCAGGCGCAACTCGCCGCAGGCGCCAGCGGTATCACGGTGTCCACCTTGAAGGAAGCCGAACACTGTTTCGCCGCCGGCATCCAGGACATTTTTTATGCCGTGGCCATGGCCCCCGGCAAACTGGCCCAAGCCTTGACGCTGCGGCGCAAAGGCTGCCGCTTGAGCCTCTTGACCGACAGCCTGGTGGCGGCCCAGGCGATCGTCGATTTCGGCAGGCAACACGGCGAACGTTTCGATGTCTGGATCGAGATCGATTGCGATGGCCATCGATCCGGTGTGCGCCTCGAAGACGATGCACTCGTCGGCATCGCGCGGCTGCTCAGCGAGGGCGACATACAGCTTTGCGGCGTCATGACCCACGCTGGTTCCAGTTACGAACTCAACACTCCCCAGGCGCTGCAAGCCTTGGCCGAACAGGAGCGTCATACCTGCGTCAGCGCTGCCCAACGCATCCGCGAGGCCGGGCTGGCCTGTCCGCAGGTCAGCATCGGCTCGACGCCCACCGCGCTGTCGGCGCAGAGCCTGGAAGGCGTCACCGAAGTGCGCGCCGGAGTCTATGTGTTCTTCGACCTGGTGATGCACAACGTCGGCGTCTGCGCGGCCGACGAGTTAGCCCTGAGCGTGCTGACCACCGTCATCGGTCATCAGCCAGACAAAGGCTGGGTCATCACCGACGCCGGCTGGATGGCCATGAGTCGTGACCGAGGCACACAACGGCAACAACGGGACTTCGGCTATGGGCAGGTGTGCAACGAAGACGGTGATTGGATCGAAGGCGCACTGCTCTCCAGCGCCAATCAGGAACACGGCATCATCACCCTCTCAAGTACCGACAGCGTCGATATCGCCACGCGCTTTCCCATTGGCAGCCGCCTGCGCATCCTGCCCAACCACGCCTGCGCCACCGGCGCGCAATTTCCTCATTACAGCGCCTGTGACACAACGGGCGAAGTGCACAGTTGGAGTCGTCTACATGGCTGGTGAGATCGAGTGGGTTCACACCACCCAGGCCGCCGCTCCCGGCGGGCATTACACCCAGGCCGTGGCGCACCAGGGCATCTTGTACGTGTCCGGGCAGTTGCCGGTACGCCCCGATGGCAACCACAGTGCCGACCAACCGTTCGAGGCGCAGGCCTGCCTCGCCCTGGAGAACCTGATGGCGATTCTTAGCGCGGCAGGCCGGGGGCCGAACGACTTGTTGAAGGTGACGGTGTATGTCGCCGGTATCGAGCACTGGCCGGCTTTCGACCGGATCTACGCCCGCTATCTGGGCGAGCACCGCCCTTCCCGCGCCGTGGTGCCGGTCCCGGCCTTGCACCATGGCTACCTGATCGAAATCGAAGCGCTGGCCCGGGGCTGACTTCACTCATAAGGCAATGAGCTGACCTGTGGCCCTGAAACGGACGCCGCTACCTTTGCGAAGTTAGCCCGGCCGATACAGCAGATTATTCTTTGCCGGGCGCAACAACGGCACATGCCGGCAGGACGGCTTTGTTAGTTTATTGAGAACACTCCTGGGAGCCCGTCGGATGACTATCCACACCTCGAACCACTACAGCGTCGACCCGCAAATGTCCCGGCAGCTTTATATCAATGGCACCTGGTCGTCCCCGGCCCAACCGGCAACGCTGCCAGTGGTCAATCCAGCGACCGAGGAAGTGATCGCCGAGGTCGCCCAAGGCTCTGCCGCAGACGTCGACCGTGCGGTAGCGGCCGCGCGTGCCGCATTTCCCGGCTGGTCCGCGACTCCGGTAGAGGCCCGCGTATCGATCCTTGGCAAGATCCACGAACTGATCCTTGAGCGCCAGGAAGCGCTGGCCCAGGTGCTCTCGCTGGAAATGGGCGCGGCCATCGGTTTTGCCCGGGCCATGCAAGTGCCGTTGGCGGCCGAACATGTGCGAGTGGCCCGTGATGTGCTGGCCACTTACCGTTTCCAGAACGTCGAAAATGGCACCGCCATTCAACGCGAACCCATCGGTGTCTGCGGCCTCATCACGCCGTGGAACTGGCCGCTGTATCAAATCACCGCCAAAGTCGCGCCGGCGATTGCCGCCGGCTGCACGGTGGTGTTGAAACCGAGCGAACTGTCACCGTTGAGCGCGCTGCTGTTCGCCCAATTGGTGCATGACGCGGGCCTTCCCGCCGGGGTCTTCAACCTGGTGAACGGCAGCGGTGCCGAGGTCGGCGCGGCCATGGCGGCGCACCCCGATATCGACATGATCTCCATCACCGGCTCGAACCGCGCCGGCGCATTGGTCGCCCAGGCCGCCGCTCCCACGGTGAAACGCGTCACCCAGGAACTGGGCGGCAAGTCACCGAACGTGTTGTTGCCGGACGCTGACTTCGCCAAGGCCGTGCCGCTGGGGGTGATGTCGGCGTTGCGCAATGTCGGCCAATCGTGCAGCGCGCCGACCCGAATGATCGTGCCAAGAAACCGCTTGGCGGAAGTCGAAGCGTTGGCTGCCGCGACCGCCAACGCGATCATCGTCGGCGACCCGCAATCGGAAGCAACGGTCCTCGGCCCCATCGCCAACGAGGCCCAATTCAATCGCGTGCAAACCCTGATCGAAGTGGGCCTGAGGGAAGGCGCCAAACTGGTGTGCGGCGGGCCAGGCCGAGTACCGGGCTTCGACAAAGGCTTCTACACCCAACCGACGGTTTTCTCACAGGTGGACAGCGCCATGCGCATCGCCCAGGAAGAAATCTTCGGGCCTGTGCTGTGCATCATCCCCTATGACACGGTGGATGAAGCGGTCGCCATCGCCAACGACACGGTCTACGGGCTCGGCGCTCATGTCCAGGGACAAGACCTTGAACGGGTACGCAGCGTTGCCCTGCGTATCCGCTCCGGGCAAGTGCTGTTGAACTACCCGACGTGGAATCCCATGGCGCCGTTCGGCGGCTACAAGCGCTCCGGAAATGGGCGTGAATACGGTATCCACGGCTTCGAGGAATACCTGGAGATCAAGGCGATTGTCGGGTTTGGTTGATCGCCTGGTCCTCGGATCGATCCTTGCCTTCACGGTCGCGTACGTAATGGTGCGCGAGCGCAAACACCGGTAGCCAGGCTTCGCGACGCAGGGTCCAGCTTTCGTAGGTGGGCACCAATTGGTCGGGAGCATCGAGCGTGCCCAGGTGCACTTCGATTTCATCGCCGCTGCGGGCAAACACCGACGAGCCGCAGCGAGGGCAGAAATATCGCCCGGCGTAATCCCGTGTCTCGCCCTGGATCGTCACGGCGTCCTGGGGGAACACGGCGGCGGCGAAAAACAGCGCGCCATGGTGCTTGCGGCAATCCAGGCAGTGACAAAGGCCAACCCGATAGGGGCGCCCTGAGGCTTCGATGCGCACGTCACCGCACAGGCAGCCGCCGGTGAATCGGTCCATGGTTTGACTCCTCTGCAATCTGATCCTGGCTCACTACGCCTGGCGATCAATGATAGGCGCATGTTGCGCCATCAGCTCCACCACCCATGCAATGAACACCCGCAACTTGGCGCTGATGTGTCGGTTCGGCGGATAGGCCAGGTAGAGCGGCATCGGGTCGAGGCGCCAACCTTCGAACAGACGCACCAATTCGCCCTGTGCTTCGTGGTGCCGGGACATGTATTCGGGTAGCCAGAGCACACCCAGCCCCGCCAAACCGGCGGCAAGGTAGGCGTTGCCATCGTCGATGGCCAGCGCGTAGCGGCCTTTGATGTACAGGTGCTCGTTGTGATTGTGCATGGCGTAAGGCACGGCTTTGCCGGTGCGGGCCCACAAGAACCCGACGATGCGTTGCGGCGAATCTTCCAACTCGCGCGGATGCGCAGGCGTGCCGACCCGTGCCAGGTAACTCGGCGCGGCAAAGACGCCCAGGGCCAGGTCGCCGACATGCCGGGCGATCAACGACTGATCCGTCAGCTCACCGCCGCGCACCACGCAATCGACCTTCTCATCGATGATGTCGACGATACGATCGCTCACGCCCATGTCGATCTGGATGTCCGGGTAGCGCGCATAAAACCCTGGCAATGCCGGTATCAGGATCATCGCGGCCAACGGGCTCGGCACATCCACCCGCAGTCGGCCCCGGGGCAGCGCTTGCGCGCCGGACAGGCTGGTCTCGGCATCGTCCATGTCGGCCAGCAGGCGGATCACCCGCTCGTAATAGGCGGCGCCGTCGGCCGTGATATTGACTTTGCGCGTAGTGCGGTTGAGCAGCTTGACCCGCAACCGCGCCTCCAACTGCTGGACCAGTTGGGTCACGGTGGTCTTGCTCATGTGCAGTGTCTCGGCCGCCTTGGTGAAGCTGCCCGTCTCCACCACGCGAGCGAAGGCCTGCATCGCATCGAAACGATCCATGTGTGCCTCGGTTAAATCGATCAGATTGTTTGGCTTTCACAAACAGTGATCGCCAAGGTTGCTCGTTTATCGCCCGGGCACAAGCCCCTAGAGTGAGTTCATCGTTGGTTTCGAATCAATCTTGATCCCTTGATGGAGGCACTTATGACACAGCGTGACGTTGTTTTCCCCGCCGGACGCCAGGCGCTTTATGAGCGCAATCGTTATTCACCCGCTATTCGCTCCAATGGCTTTTTATTCGTGTCGGGGCAAGTGGGCAGCACTGAGGACGGTTCACCGGAACCCGAACTGGAGACTCAGGTTCGGCAAGCGTTCAACAATCTGAAAGCGATACTCGCCGCCGCTGGTTGCAGCTTTGATGATGTGATTGATGTCACTGTATTCATCGTCGACCCCGAATCGACCTTCGAGAGGATCTGGAAAGTGGTGCCTGAATTCTGGGGTGACGCGCCGCATCCAACGCTGACTGGGGTGGGTGTGACCTGGCTGTATGGTTTCCAGTTCGAGATCAAGGTGATTGCCAAGTTGCCTGAAACGGTCGGGTGATCGAATGATTCGAGGGTGTTGAATGTTCTGGCGTCATCGCGAGCAAGCTCGCTCCCACAGGGGACCGGTGCCGAGCACGATATTTCTGTTCACTGAAGATCCAGTGTGGGAGCGAGCTTGCTCGCGAAGGCGGCGGCACATTCAGTATCAATGCAAGAGGCTCGCCCCCACAGGAATCGTCGGTGAAGCACCGGCTAACCTTTCACCGCTGCCTCGATCGCTGCGATGTCGATCTTGGTCATTGTCATCATGGCGTCGAAGGCGCGCTTGGCGACGGCTTTATTGGAACTGGTGACCGCATCCACCAGGACCCGCGGGGAGATCTGCCACGACAGCCCCCACTTGTCCTTGCACCAGCCGCAGGCACTGGCCTGGCCGCCGTTGTCGATGATCGCGTTCCACAGGCGGTCCGTTTCGGCCTGGTCGTCGGTGGCCACCTGGAACGAGAACGCTTCGCTGTGCTTGAACGCCGAGCCTCCGTTCAATCCGAGGCAAGGGATGCCCATCACCGTGAAATCGACCGTCAGCACATCGCCCTGCTTGCCCGACGGAAAGTCGCCGGGGGCGTGATAAATGGCCAGCACCGCGCTGTCCGGGAATGTCGCCGCATAAAACTGCGCGGCCTCCAATGCAGTGCCGTCGTACCAGAGACAAATCCTGTTCTTGTTGTTCATCCGGGTTCTCCAAGAGAGGGACTGGACGGTGAAGTCTAGCAGTCCCCCCAGTCGGATGAAGAACGCCCTCAGGTGAACAGATCGACACCCAGCTGGAACGCTACCCACAGCGCCAGGCCGGTGGCGAACATCAGGGCGATGTTCTCGAACAGGTTGTTGCGGTACTCCTTGCTGAGCAATTTTTTCTGGTTGGACATGATCAGCAGGCCCAGGGAAATGACCGGCAAGCCAATGATGTTCAGTGCGTTAACGCCAATGGTCAGTGTGACAAAGTCTGGCATTCCCGGCAGTGACCAGATCAACGGCGTCACGAGGATAAAAAGCATGAACCATTTGTGCATCGGGTCGCGGTGGAACTCTTTGCCATAGCGCTCCCGGCGCCCGGGCCGTACGTGCTGGAAGGCGTCGGTGATGAGCATCGGGAACGCCGTGGTTTTGCCGGAAATACTGGCGAACAGCGTGGCGAACACACCGATGAAGAACACGTACCAACCGATCGGGCCGAAGAATATTTCCAGGGCCTTGCCCAGGTCGCCCAAGGTGTTCACTTCAATGCCGTTGGGTCGCAGGATTTCCGCGCCGACGATCCAGATCGCCAGGTTGATGATGATCCCGACGAACACCGCAAACAGCAGGTCGTTGCGCTGGATACGCTTGTGCTCCGGCCCTACCCAACCCTTCTGGCGCATGACATAGGGGTGGACGAAGTTGGCAATGGACCCCGCCACCGCACCGATCACCGAGACCGCCACCAGCAGTGCACCGTGCACGCCTTCATCGGGCGGGATGCTGAAGCCGATGGTGCCTCTGACAATACCGGCGACATCCGGGCCGGACATCACGGCCAGGGCCAGGAATGCCAGCGTCATGATCGCCAGCAACGCCTTCATCACGCCTTCGATCATCGAATAGATATTGCGCCCGACCAGCAGCCAGACCGCCAGCACCACCGCCACCGAGCAGAGCAGCGGGTAGTCGGTCTTCAATAACATGGCCAGGGCTTCGCCGGCGCCCTTGATCATGTAGGCATTCATCAGATGCCCCATGAGCAGCGCATACACCAACAGGAACCAGGCGAAAAACGGGTTGAGCTGGGCGTAGCCCTGCAGGATGGTCATGCCCTGGTTATTGCAGAGCTGGAAGCGCGCGATGATGTTGACGATCAGGTAGCGGAGCAGCAGCGACACCGCCAGCACCCACATCATGGCGTAGCCGTAGTTCGCGCCGGCCACGGATGAGGTGATGAGGTCGCCTGCGCCCAGCCAGGAAAGTACCGCGATGATGCCGGGGCCGAGAAGCTTCAGTAGGCGTACGAAGCGGCTTTTTGCGGGAGCCGCAGCCTGGCCTTCGACGGAGGGAATGCTCGTCATGGGTGGAGTCTCCGTTTATTTTTTTTGTGAGAAACGGCCACAGTCGAACATATTAGATACGACATCGTACAACCATAATTAATCCGTAATTATGTGAAAATGTTTCAGAGCTTTCTGACCTCGGCGGTCGGCGTTTTATTTTGTGGAACATCCCCCGCCCGAGCGCGAAAAACAACATCGTTACCTTGTTCTATACTGCACCGGCGCAGCATTCAGGGAGCGGACGCCGTGGCCAAATGCAAGATCCTGATCTGGAATACCCAGCACCTGAACAATCAGGCCGGAGGCAAGATGAGCGATGCCTACCAGGAAAAACTGGCGACGCTCAACCTGGTCTTGCAACAGGACACCCCGGACATCGTCGCCCTGTTTGAAGTGGGCAGTACCGGCAATCCCAATGATCGGCTGGTCAATGACCTGAGCCAGCACTACACCCTCAAGGCCTCCCTCGACCAGGATGGCGGCCTGCGCAAAAGCACCACCCTGGGCTCGATGGTCTTCGTACGCACAGGCCGGGACACCGAGTTCAAGGAACGGTACATATGGCCGCTGGGCCCGGAAGCCAGGCGCGCCACCTTGCTGCTGACCGACGATGAGGGCAACACGTTCGCCTTCTGCCATGCCAATGCGTCAAGGAACGCCTGGCCGCAGATCCTCGGAGACATACAAGAACTCGGTTCAATTCACGAAGGCGACTTTCAGCGCCTGGTTTTTTTCGGCGGCGACCTCAATACACCTTACAGCTCGGCACCCAAGACCCTCTCCGCGCACCGTGGCGCAACCCGGATGAACGCCGTGTTCCCCGAAGGCAGCGGGTTCACGCACATCACCATCCGCTCCACCGAAACCCAGGCCAGGAAGGCGTACAAGAAACTGGACGAGGTGAGCCGCTTCTATACACCCATCGACCAATACGTCTCGAGTCTCCTGGGCGGCGACCTGGGCTACGGGGATTTCGCCATCCCCTCGCAGTTGGACTATGCCTATGTCCATGAACACGTGGAGGCGCGGGGATACTGCGACGCAGCGGTGCAGATCAAAAAATCCTGGGTGCATGATCGCCAGTTGATCCGCAGTGCCGATGAACTCAAGGTGCGGGGACACGATGAGGTGGTGCGCATCTTCCGCGGGCAGGCACTGCGCAGCGATCATTACCCGGTGCTGTACGAGCTGCAGTATTGAGTCGCCACGTTTCGTCGAACCCGACTAGACACTCTCCTGCTCGCCGTTATTCACCATCCAGCGAATCATGCTCGCCAGCGGCACTCGATAGTGGTGGATGGCGCACTCGCCGACGTGCGCCTGGCTGTACAACTCCAGGTAGCGGCTGAGCAGGACATGGCGGCCATCCTCCGCCAGCCGCAGCTCGAGCTCCCGACAATGCAGCATCCCCCGGTCGAGCACTTTCACTCGTCGATGCAACACCAGCACATCATGACTCATCAACGGATTCTCCATTCTGGCAGTGGGGGTTGTCCTGAGCCACAGAACCCAACTTCCCTTGGGCGACGAAATCGGCACGTCGCTGTGCCACTGCGTCGCGCAGCGCCGCGTAGTAATCCGGCCGGGTCTGCAATTCATCCGTCAGCGGCAACGCCTGTGCTCGACCATCGACGATGCCACCCACCGTGTTGACGGTGCCTAGCGTGTCCACGGTATCGCTATTGTCGCCAAACGGATCGACCAGGGTGCTCATCAGCTTGCCCGTCGCATCCCGCAGGTTGGCGGTACCCAGCAGCGGCAGTTCCACGATCGGCCCTGGGGCGATGTTCCAGACGCCGAATGTCTGGCCGAAATCAGCCTTGTGGCGCTCGATACCGAGCTTGCCCGACACATCGATCAAACCGACGATGCCTGCGGTGGTGTTGATGACGAAACGCCCCAGGGTGTTGACCGAACGCTGGGCGTTGCCTTGCAGCAAGTCGTTGATGAACACCTTGGGCTCACCGAAGTTTCCCACGAAGTTGTGAACGCCCGTCTGCACGACATCTGGAAGCTTGAGATAGCCACGGGCAACGGGAGCCAGCGCATAGTCATCCACGGTACGGTTGAACGCAAAGAGGCCGCGATTGATGGGTTCTGCAGGATCGTGAACGGTGTAGGGGACACTTTCGCAACTGCCCGGCTTGGCAGCAGGTGTGCTGGTGCAGCCGCTGGCGAGTGCCGCCAGTACAACGACCAAGGAGGATCCAACACGTAGCGGCGCGGGTTTGATGATCGGCATACAAGGCTATCTCGGCGAGGAATGGGCGATACCGGTCAATTAGAAAAATGAGGCCGGCCACGAGTCCGGTGTTGGCTGGTTATTCAACTGACCGGCAACGGCGCAATCCTGCCGCTGTTTTTTTGCCTGAAGATTTCCAGAACATTACCCGCCGGCAACTTTATTGCCGGATTGAAATATATGACGCAGGCCATGGATTGACCCTAGTATCGCCCTCTGTACTCATCACCCAGCGTACCCACCGTGAGCCATTTATTACTGGTGGACGATGACCTCGAAGTCCTCGCCCTCTTGCGCAAATTCCTCGAACAACACGGCTATAGCGTGGATGTGGCCGCCGACGGCGCTGCCCTGTGGCAAGCGGTGCAGCGGCGAGTGCCAGACCTCATCATCCTCGACGTCATGTTGCCGGGAGACAGCGGGCTGGTGCTCTGCCAGCGGCTGCGGGCCGAACACACGGTCGGTATTATCATGCTCACGGCCATGGGTGAACTGAGTGACCGCGTCGTCGGCCTGGAGCTGGGGGCGGACGATTACCTGACCAAGCCTTTCGACGCACGAGAGCTGTTGGCCCGGGTGCGCGCCGTCCTCAGGCGCACTGGCGAAGCCCGGGGCTCGTTGAACGACGCCTCCCGACCGATCCTGGAGTTCGAGAACTGGCAACTGGACGTCACCCGTCGCGAATTACGCTCACCGGAAAAAGTCATGATTCCTTTGTCCGCGGGCGAGTTCGAACTGTTGCTGGTATTCGCCGAGCACCCACGCCGGGTACTGAGCCGCCAACAGTTGCTGGACCTGGCGCGTGGCGAAACCTTCGATGCGTTCGACCGCAGCATTGATGTCCAGGTCAGCCGATTGCGCCGCAAGCTGGAGACCGATATCACCGGCGCCGCCATGATCCGTACCGTACGCAACAGCGGCTATCTCTTCAGCCCCCACGTGGTGAAACGATGAAGCCGTTGCGCTCGGTCACTCATCGACCACGGGATACCGTGGCGCGCTGGATCGCCCTGACCACCCTGGTCGCCATGCTGACGTTGCTGGCCTTGAACGAGCTGTTCAGCTTGCTGGCCGGGGTCTGGGCACGCCCTCCCCTGATGGAAACCGGCCTGATCGAAAAAGTCTCCGCCATCGCTCGGATCATTGACGCGGCGGCGCCCGGACAACGGCCCGACATCGTCAGGGCGGCCAGCGATACCGAAATAAACGTGCAGTGGTTGCAGCGCCATGAGGATGCCCGGCTGCCGGTGATCGACGACCCGGAGTTCAGCGAAGGACTGGACTTCCTGCGCCAGCAACTGGGCAGGCCCGATGCCCGGGTGGAAGCCTACAGGCCAAGCGACTGGCCGAACGGTGACCCGGCCGCACGCTACGCCGTGATGATCGGGCTGGCCGACCAGACCTGGCTCATGCTTTCCGCGCCCTCTCGCAGCTGGGGGCTGGACGAATGGGAGCGCAACCTGATCATCATCGGTTTGATCCTGCTATCGACCTTCATCGTCGCGCTGGTGGCCACGCGGCACCTGGCCACGCCCCTGGAACGCTTCGCCGAAGGCGCCCGGCGCTTTGGGGTCGATCACCAGGCGCCCCCCATCCCGGTCGTCGGTCCCTATGAAATACGCCAGGCGATCAGCGCCTTCAACGCCATGCAGGCCCAACTCAAGCACTTTCTGCAGGACCGCACGCAAATGCTCGCCGCCATCTCCCATGACCTGCGCGCGCCACTGACCCGCATGCGCCTGCGCGGGGAATTTATCGAGGATGCCGAACAACAATCCAAACTGTTCAGGGACGTGGATGAAATGCAGTCGATGGTCAATTCGGCCCTGGAGTTTTTCCGCGACGATGCACGGCTGGAACATGCCACCGCGTTCGACCTGGCTGAACTGCTGCACACCCTCGTCGATGACCTGAAGGATGCCGGCACCGAGGTTTCCTTCGAAGGCGTCCATCGCGTCGTTTATGTCGGCCGACCCATTGGGATCAAGCGAGCGTTGATCAACCTGATCGACAACGCGATCAAATATGGCGGCGAACCGACGGTTCAACTCAAGGTCGGTGCCGATCAGGTTGAAATCCGCATCCTGGACCGAGGCCCGGGCATCGCCCCCGAATACCATGAGCAGGTATTCGCGCCATTCTTTCGCCTCGAAGGTTCACGCAACAAGAACACTGGCGGTGTCGGGCTGGGCCTGTCGGCGGCGCGGGCGACGGTGCTGGAGCATGGCGGGACGCTGAGCCTCAGGAATCGGCGTGATGGCGGGCTGGAGGTCAAGGTCTCGCTGCCATTGAATTGACCCACGCGAGGCCCCTTGACGAACAATGTTCTAAACAAGCGGCGCCTTCCTCGGTAGGATGTCCGGCCTTTTGGCCTGGACCCAGCCCCTGGAATCGCTCCGATGATCCTGATCGTTTACGCCCACCCCTACCCCGACCAATCGCGGGTCAACCAGCAGATGCTCGAGCGGGCATCCAGCCATCCGGACGTGGTGGTACGGTCCCTCTATGATCTCTACCCGGACTTTGACATCGACGTCGAGGCCGAACAACGCGCCGTCGAACAGGCACAGTTGGTCGTCCTCCAGCACCCGATGTACTGGTACAGCATGCCGCCGCTGCTGAAATTGTGGATCGATAAAGTGTTCACCCACGGCTGGGCCTACGGCCGGGGCACCACGGCCCTCAAGGACAAGAGCCTGCTGTGGGCCGTGACCACGGGTGGCGAGCACGATCATTTCCAGATCGGCGCCCATCCGGGCTTTTCCGTGTTGGCCCAGCCGCTCCACGCGACGGCTATCTATTGCCACATGCGCTGGCTGGAGCCGGTCGTGGTGCACGGCGCGTATGCCGCTGATTCCGCAGCCCAACACGCACAAATCGAACACTACGGCGCCCGACTGGCCTCCTGGAAGGAAGATTGATATGGAGACGCACAGCCTGATTGAAATGCTCATCTACCTGGGCGCGGCGACGTTGATCGTGCCGATTGCCGTCCGGTTGGGGCTGGGCCCGGTATTGGGTTATCTCCTGGCCGGCTGCGTCATCGGTCCGTGGGGGCTGAAGCTCATTACTGACGTGAAGGCCATCCTGGAATTCGCCGAAATTGGCGTCGTGCTGATGCTGTTCATCATCGGCCTTGAACTAGACCCCAAGCGATTGTGGGCGTTGCGCAGGATGGTGTTCGGTGGAGGGGCCTTGCAGATGCTGGCCTGTGGCGCAGCGATCGCGGCTTTCTGCGCGGCCCTGGGCCTGAACTGGACGGCCGCGCTGCTGGTGGGCCTGACCCTGAGCCTTTCCTCCACGGCGATTGCCATGCAGGCAATGAATGAGCGCAACCTGACATCAACCGCCGTCGGGCGCAGCAGCTTTGCTGTCCTGCTGTTCCAGGACATCGCGGCCATTCCCCTGGTCGCCATGATCCCCTTGCTGTCAGCCCACGGCGAAACCCCGTCAGGCACCGCTCTGGTGCTGTCGATTGTCAAAATCGTTGCCGCGATCAGCGTCGTCGTGCTGTTGGGGCGCTACCTAACGAGGCCACTGCTGCGCTTCGCCGCACGCTCAGGCTTGCGCGAGATTTTCAGCGCCGTGGCACTGTTCCTGGTGTTCGGTTTCGGTTTTCTCCTGGAAGAGGCCGGCCTGTCGATGGCCATGGGCGCCTTCCTCGCCGGGGTGTTGCTGGCCAGTTCTGAATACCGGCATGCCTTGGAAAGCGACATTGAACCGTTCAAAGGCCTGCTGCTGGGCCTGTTCTTCATCGGCGTCGGCATGTCGATTGATTTCGGCACCCTGGTCAATGCGCCGTTGAAGGTCATGACCCTGACCCTGGGCTTCATCCTGATCAAGCTGCTGGTGATCAAGTCCGTCAGCCGCTTCCTGAACGTCCCCGCCGGGCAACGTTCCTGGCAGGCGGTATTGCTCGGCCAGGGCAGTGAGTTCGCCTTCGTCGTATTCGGTGCCGCGACGCTGGCCGGCATCCTGACCGACCAATGGGGCAAGAGCCTGACGCTGGCGGTGGCCCTGTCCATGTGCCTGACGCCCTTGCTGATCCTGCTGCTGGATCGACTGGAGTCGGCGACCAAGAAAGACCGCCAGGAATCCGACCTCGTCGAGCAGCAGAACCCGCGGATCATCA
>Ga0213822_1001380_pt1 | contig 13853 bp, 35 predicted proteins | sample MC6MC0908MG_FD_179872 | JGI IMG/M metagenome (GOLD analysis project Ga0213822, IMG submission 179872) | Enriched soil aggregate microbial communities from Iowa State University, Ames, United States - MC6-MC0908-MG | ecosystem: Environmental > Terrestrial > Soil > Unclassified | place: USA: Iowa...
TGATGTTCGAGACCCCGGACGAGTACGTCACCTCCGAGCTGCGCCGCTGGTCCAAGGATTCCGGCGTGGACACCGGCGTGGAGCTGCTCATGGGTCACATCGCCGGGACCGGCCGCCGCCCGTCCCGGTTCTGATTCCGCAACACCGCCGGTGTGCAGCACTGGAGCACATCACCGAGAGGTGGTGTGTTCCGGCGTCGTCCGCCGGACGGCAGGGCAAGGAGGAAAGCGATGCAGGGACTGCGGTACAGGATCAGCATCATTCACGATCCGATCGCGGTGGGGAACGTGGTGCAGATCCGGGGAGATGAAACCCCGGTCAGGGACACCGTGGTCCACCGGTTCACCGCCCGGATCAACGGACTGGGGAGTTACTCGGCCACGGTCAACCTGATGGCGGCGCGCATGGAGCCGGGCGAATGGGATGACCTGGCGTACGTGCCGGAGTTCCTCCGGGCGAGCGCCAAGGAACTGCTGATCGACGCGGCGGAAGGCTACTTCCGGACCATGCGTCAGGAGATGAACCAGGCCGCCGACTACCTGAACCGAATCAAGAAATTCTGAGAGGGGAATCATGAACTGGCTCGAAGATACGGTGGACCGGCTCGTCCGGGGAGTTTCCGGGACGTTCGCCGAGGAGATCAAACCGCACCCGATGGAGCGCGGGATCTACACCGTGGCGGTGTGGGGACCGAACGGCTACGGCCTGTCGCTCCGCTGGGCGAACGGACAGACCATGGCGGAGGTGATCGCGTACCGGTGCACGTCCCGGGAGGAACGCCAGGCGTGGGGCATCCCGGACTTCCCCAAGTTGTCCCCGGAGTGGATGGACCGGGACCAGATCAAGGCAGCGGCGTTCCGTCTGTCGCTCCGGCAGAACAACTTCGCCGACACCACGACCAACGACCACAAGGAGGTCTGATCATGCCGAAGTTCGACCGTGAAACGGCTGTGTTGTGCAGCAACGACACCGGCCGGGAGATCCTTCCCGGGGAGAAGGTGGTCGCATTCCGGGGCGAGACCTACCGGTTCGACTACATCAGCAAGCTGCCGGGAGGCAACAGCATGGGGAAGGTCGTAGCCTCCCAGCAGTGCAAGCACGGTTCGGAAGGCGGCCACTTCACCTGGTGCGAATCCGGCTGGAGCCAGCGGGAACTGTTCCCTTCCGTCCTGCACGGTCGGATCCTCGTCCTGGGGGAGCCCAAGTGAGCGCCGGATCTCGGTACTGGGACGAGGAGCAGGGACAGCGGGAGATCGTGGAATCCACGCTGGATTCGGTGTACTTCGAGCCGGATTACGACCCGGCCGTGGACGACGACTACGACGCCGTGGTCATGTGCACCAATCCGGAGAAATCCTGCCCCAACGAGGCGACTCGGGGAGACCACCGGAAGCTGTGTCTGGAGTGCAATCCCTATGGGGATTCGCCGGTCATGAATAACGATCCGTCGTACCGGCTGTGGCTGAACCGAGCGGACGACCAGGAAGAGGTACAGCCGTGAGTGAACGATCCATGCTGATCACCGAGGGCATGATCCGGGAAGTCCTCACCGCTCCGGCGATGATGCGGCTGTGGCTGGTCTGCGAGTCCGGGATGTGGCGAGTGGCTCTCGCCGGTGGGGTCGACGGGACCGAGCAGCACGTGTTCACCCGCACCACGCTGGAGGCTCTGATCAGGCAGCAGACGCCGGAGGGGGACATCCCCTGGTCCCGGCTCACCGAGGCCGCCGCCGGATTGATGAACATCATCTACCAGGACTGACCCACGCACCGTGACCGGTGATTCCGGCCGCCAGACGCGAACTCTGGCGGCTCGGGATGTCCGTACGGAGCACACGAAACGAGGACCGACATGAGCATCATCGACAGCTACACCATCAAGGGTTCCGACGTCGGGATCGAGCGATACGACTTCCAGATCGAGATCGTCCACGACGGAGATGTCCACCCGGGCGACTCGGACTGCTACACGGACAAGCAGGTCGCCGCCTGGAAGAACGACGAGTGGCAGTTCGTCGGTGTGGACGTTGTCCCCACCCGGCACGGAGTCACCGTGTACGGCGCCCGGGAAGCCCTGTTCGGGGTCGAGTACGGCGACTACCTGCTGACCAACGAGGACGACAACGTCACCGGCCGGAAGGACATCGGCAGGGACGAACTCCTGGAACACCCGATCAAGGAGATGGCGGAACTCGCGGCGTCCACTGCCGACGCTCTGATCGCCGCACTCTGACGCTGTCCGGCTGACTCCGGCGCCCGGGACCATTCGGGCGTACGGGGTGTCCGTGCAGAACACGAGGACCGACAAAGGAGAAAACAGTGAAGATCACCAACCATCTGCTGGATCAGATCATCAAGGCCGAAGGCATCGGCCGACAGCAGATCATCGACCCCGGGGACTTCGACGACATCATCCACAAGGCCCACGAGATCGATCCGTGGGCGGGGATCCACCAGGTGAACCTGTGGCGCATCGCAGACCGGGACGCCGACGTGTTCCTGATGACGTTGGACCTCCCGTCCGACCTGCGTCTGGCCTCGGTCTCCTTCCAGCCTCACGACGTGTTCCAGGCGTTCCCGTCCGAGGACACCGATGGCGTGTGCGTCGGAACGGCGGGGATCCGGAAGCTGCTCACGTTCGTGGACATGCACATCGGGCTGGCTCTCGAAGAGCTGGCCGACCACATGAACAACGCCTGAGAGGGGACCGACATGGCGAACATCAACAGCATCGGGAACAACCCGTACGCCACCGAGCTGGAACGCGTGCTCCTGGTCGAAGAGGGCTTCAACCTGGACAAGGACCACGAGAAGCTGCGCACGGCGACGTTCTGGGGACGGCCGGGCGGCATCAACCCGTTCGGGATGGGCACGGAACTGGACCGCTGCGTCGGTCTGACCCTGGAGGACCGCCGGACGCTGCGGGACGCCCAGTATGTGATCTTCAGCTACCGGACGCCGATCGCCTGGAAGATGGCCGACGGCCGGTGGATGGCGCCGCAGCACACGTACTCGCCGACCACCCGACAGCACATCCTGACGGCCGTGGCCGGACTCTCCTGCATCGACGTGCGCGAGGAGAACGGGAACCTCGTCCGGCCCTGACCACGCATCCTCCGCACAACACCCTGGAAGGAAACCACACATGACGATCGACCACCTGGGACCCAGTCTCCCGGCCGCCCTGACTGCCGAGCAGCGGGCCGAACTGGAGGCGTGGGCCGACGCGGAAGGCCATCCCAGGACCGGGTACCAGGTCTTCGACGAGACCGATTCGACGGATGACAACTACGCCGAAGTCAAGTTCGGCGGCCGGTTCGACACCTACGAGGAAGCGTTGGCGTGGGTGGAGAACCACCCGGAGCAGCCCGTGGCGTGGACGATCTACGGGGTCCGACGGGCGGTGACCCGGGACCGGGAGGTCTGGTACATGGAGAACAGTTCGCCCCGGCACACCAACTGGTGATCGACCCGCAACACCGGCGGGACTTCCGGGATCCCCGGGAGTTCTGCCAGGGCCCCGCATGGCAGGTTCGGGAACCCGATACCCCGAGCGACGGTTCGAATCCGTCCGGTGGCCACGTCACCACATCCACACGCAACGACAGGAGAAACGCATGGCCGCGCACATCGACACCGGTGTTCCGCTTCCGGGTGACCGCTTCGGGTCGCCGGTGATCGCCTCGTTCCGGGTGCCCCCGAACCTGGGGGACGACTTCGCGACGCAGGCGATCATCCTGATTCAGGTCAACGCCAACCGGTTCGCGGTGTCCCGGATCGGATACACGACCGACCGAGGGTGGATGACCATCGCCGGTCGGTCGGCGTGCACGGGGGACGACGCGCTGACGAATGCGTTCGTCGACTTCCAGGAGATGCTGGCCGAGCACCGGGAACTCCCGCTCAAGTGGTAGCAGTTCGACAACTCAACTGAAAACAGGATGACATGTCCGAAAACGAACAGATCACTCAAGCAGCGTTGGACATGGCCATCCGACGACTCAACGACGCCGAACGCAGAGCGCTGGTCGACGCTCTGGTGGGAGACAACGGCCAGGTGTGGGCCCGGGGCAACATCCGGACCATGACCAACATGGTCCGTGAGGAGATGCTCGTCTGGGAGTGGACCGATGGAGCCCACAACCCCCGGCCGAGACTCACCCCGCTCGGGGTGGCCCTGCGGGAACGCATCCGTTCCACCGTCAGTATCGAATCGTAAATCTGGAGGGGAAAATGCAGGAAATCGTATTGCTTTTCGGGCGGGGAGAAGTCGCCGAGATCCTCAAGCACGCCGGGATGGACGGGTTCGTGCCGGGAGCGATCCGGCTGGAGGACACGCCCAAGCTGGTCGAGTCGGCGGAGGCCCTGGATCTGATCACGGACTCTCGGACCACCATCGGCGTGAAGATCAGCAACGAGGGTGACCTGGCGGTTCAGATCAACTTCATCGGCGGCGTCCGGCTGATGTCCGAGTGGACCGGGGATCACTTCCTCAAGCATCTCGTGCACGTGGACATGCCCAACGACAAGATCGCCAACCGGCTGCTGTCGTGGGCCGTCGGCGAGGCGGAGCGGACCATCGACGCATTCGACAAGCTGTACGCTCCTCGTTCGACCTGATCCACCACCAGATTTTCAGGGATTCACCGTGAAAATCTGTTCGGGAACTGTCCTTTCTTATCGGGAGAAAGAAGAAAACCATGAGCATGTTCCGCAAGTCCGCTGCTGTTGTCGCCGCCGCTTTCCTGGTCGTGGGCCTGGGGTCGGGAGCCCAGGCCGGGTCGAAGTCTCCGGTCCGGGGCAAGCTGATCCACCCCTGCGACGTGGCAGCCGGGATCAAGGGTGAGAAGGGGACCGAGGAGCTGTGCCTGAAGGTGTGGGCACAGCCGCACCAGGTCTACAGGTCGGGTGAGACCCCGGCCGGTCCGACCGTGGTCAGTGAGCTGCGGGATCAGACCGAGTGGACCGTCCAGCACGAGGGCGTCAGCCGCAAGACCGCCGAGGCCGATTTCGCCAGGGGTCTGGCGTACGAGCGGAAGGCGTACCTGTCTCGGATCAAGAACTGATCTGAGACTTAAATCACACGGACCTCGGGACGAAAACTCCCGGGGTCCGTTGTAGTTTTAGACATCAGCCCGAACAGAAAGCAGGCTCACCATGGGCAAGAGTTCGCTCGAATACAACGAAATGACGCAGTGGCTGGGTGGGGGGAACCGACTGGCGAGTGCGATGCACCGTGTCGGCGTCCGGTCCATGGCCAAGATGGACGAGCTGTACACCCGTCTGGGCGAGAAGGATTTCACCACGTTTCTGTGGGAGATCCCGAACATCGGCGCGGGCAGTGTCCCGCAGATCCTCGGCGGGCTCCAGGCATACCGGACCAGCAAGAACGGAACGGTCACTCCCGTGGCCGCGAACGCCGAACCGTTCGACGTCTGGACCCGCAACAACAGTCCCGAGTGGCTCGCCCGCAACTCCGGGTGCTCGGACGTCCGGCTCGCGGCGGGACTGCCTTTCTTCGCCGCCCTCGGCCTGGCGCAGCGGATCCGGGAGATGTACGGGGACGACCACATCGAACTCCACCCTTCCAACAAGCCGCCGCAGGCCGGGACCGTCGGGAAGGACGCCTGATGTACACGGTCGGAGAGATCAAGAAGGTCACCGAGCGCCTCGGCAAGCCGCTGAGGAACCACGAAGACATCCCGTGGGTGGTCCAGGTCGCCTATCAGGCAGGGATCCTGCGTGATCCGGTCGGAGTGACGTACTGCGAGGAAGAGCTGTTGGTCCAGCTCCGGATCTCGGATCGTCTGCATCTGTCGAGTGGATGGATCGCCCTTCAGTACGTGCCGATGAACTTCCGCCAGTCCACGCCTGGTGTGGTGCTGGACATCCTGGTCTGGACGCACGAGGAAGCCCAGAAGCTGATCACCAGTCACCGGCTGTATCACGAAGGGATCTCGGGATGAAAAAGACATGGCCGTTCGGCGAGGACTCCGACCAGGACGACCTGTTGACGCCGTTGCGGATCGCTGTGGCGGGTCCGTACGCGGAATGGTGCTACCTCGTGACGTTCGACCGGGAAAGCCCTGTCCGGCCGACGGAGCAAGAAGCCTTGATGCTGGCTTCCTTCCTGGACGAGTACAAATCCAAGTACTACGGCGAGCACTGGATGCAGCGTCTGGCGTCCAAGCCGCTGGACGTGGACAGCGTCGCCAACGGGATGACGTTCCGGAAGTACGCCGACAACGACTGGGGTTACCGCCGCCGGTCCTGGAACCAGGGGCCGATGTTCATCCCTCAGCCTCCGGCGTTCAAGGATCGGGCGATCGGCCCGCTGTCCCTGGTGGAACTCATGGATCACATCCACGAGGTCGGCGGCGCCGTGTGGCACGGCTGGATCAAGTGGAAGTCCGAGCACAGCGACATTTTCGGAGGCTGAATCGTGGGGATCACCCGAGCCCAGGCCGAGCAGGCGCTGGAGCAGATCAAGGAACAGTACTGCGGGCACCTGGAGATCGATCTGGGGCCGAGGCTGGAAGAGAACTTCTCCTACGACGTGTGGTACCGGAGTCAGGTCATCTCCACGATCGAAGCCCCGTACGCCATCGTCTGGGAGGAAGGCAGCCCCTACGAGTGGGCCTACCGAGCAGCCCAAGGCGGCCGGGACGTGGAGCTGACGGCTGAACTGCGGTCCATTCCCGGGCATGAGAACGCGGTCGTGGACACTCCGGCGGCTACGGCGTGGCCCTCGGAGGTACGGGCGGAACCGATCACCACATGGATTCTCGGACTGTGGGCCGAGTAGGAGAGGGGAACGTCATGGGATGGGTCAGGCAGGGCGAGGTCTGGTACGACGACGGACAGCACACGGACGAGCAGCTCGGAGCAGCAACCAGTGCACGATTCGTCAACCCGGATCTGCCGCGTTGCCGGGTGACGTTGTACGCGTACCCGGTGGCCAAGGAACTGACAGCAGCCGCCACACCGGTGTGTACGCACTCGGAACCCGAAGGCTGGGTATGCCGCAACAACTGGCCCGATCTGCACACCGGAAAAGGCCCGACGCGGTGTTCCTGCTGGCTCCAGGACATGCCGGATCACCTGGCGTGCTCGTGGGACCTGGACACCCTCGGGATCGAGACGCTGACGGATTATCAGCGGGATGACCGCTCGCCGGAGTCTTCGGAGTTCTTCGAACCGAGCTTCGAGGAGCTGCGGTACCGGCGGCTGGAGACCGGCGATTTCAAGAAGGATGTCCAGGCGGCTGAGATGGCGGCCCGGATCTACATCGAAAAACTCTTTTCGCCGGAACTCATCGACTGGGACGGCAAGGATTTCTGAGAGGGGAAGCAACGTGCGGCAGATCGAGTATTTCTACACCGTCGGGATCGAGCGGAAGGTACCGGGTGGGACGGTCCAGGAGCTGAGGGACGGTCTGCTCTATACCAACGACAAGATCGACACGGTTCAGGACATCTATTGGAAGGCGATCGAGCAGGTCATCGAGGAACTCACTCGGTACGGCGAGAACCAGAAGGAAGACATCACCATCCTGAGCTTCAACCACTGGGTGAACGAGCTGGATCCGCGCCGCCTGGGGGACGCGTGATCACCCACGACAGCATGCCTGGCCTGGTCGGCAAGGTCGTCAGGATCAAGGGCGAGGACCGGTGGGGTGTGGTGCGGCTCGGGTACTGGGGTCCGAGCCCGCACGCCGGAGAGTTCGAGATCGAGTTCATCGACCAGAACACGGGTGAGGTGCTGCCTCACGAGTATCACCCGTGGGCTTCGGTGGAGCACGGGCGGGGTTCCCGGCCCGTCGACTACAAGATCGGAAAGGTGTACCACTGATGTTCAGTGCGCAAGACATCGACACTGTGGAGCGGGCACTGGTCCGCAAAGACAGTACGGTGCGGGACCGGCTGCTCACTGCCGAGGATGTTCCGGCTGTGGTCCGGATCGCCTGGCGATACGAGTTCTTCCGAGAAGACATCACGGTCGTAGTCGGGCCGGGCGGGTATGTCATCGAGTTCCGCTTCGGACCGGATGCCCAGGGTCCGTGGCTGACTTCGGGACTGGTTCCGTTCGAGGAACTGAGGATCAACTTCGACCAGTCGCTGACAGGCGTGATCACGGACATCCTGGTCCAGGTCAACGAGCGGATGCAGAGGGTCCGTACGGAGTCCCGGCTGAACAGCGAGAAGCGGATGGGACGACGATGACCAACTGGGTTCAGGTGCTGTCCGCCGACGGCGGGATCTTGGACGGCCGGTCCATCATGGCGATCCACGTCCAAGGTGACGGCCACCGGGTGGCTCTGCTCTGGGATACCGCCCGTCGGATGTACGCGGTGGTGGAGGTCAGTGTCCAGAACAGGATTCTGTCCGAATCCGATCCGATCTACAGCGGCCAGGACGCGATGAACGCGTACGTCGGCAAGCTGATGAAGGTGTTCTACACCTCGGAGAACTACTCGGCGCCGACGTTCACGTACGAGCGGGTCAACACCTGGTAGGAGAGACGTACATCACACGGGCACCGGGAGAGAAATCCCCCGGTGCCCGTGTAGTTTTGTCTGTACCGACAGGAGGAAAAACGTGATCATCAAGGTGGAAATTCCCGGACTGCGGGTCGTGGAGACCTGCGACACCAAGGGTAATCCGGTCTGGTATCTGGATCTGTTCGGGGCCCCGGCCCTGTACGCCGAGCCTCGGACCTTCCCGCTCAAGGACAGCGAGGTCGGCGGGATGACTTCGGGTGACTGGCAGGACATGTTCCAGAACCAGATGGCCCGCATGCTCGGCATGATGCTGGTCGCCACGTTCGGCCCCGAGGGCTGGACCAAGGAATCCCCCACCGGCCGTGAGGTCCGGTTGGTCGACGAGCCGGAGGCGTGATGAATCTGTTGCCGCGCGGCAACGTTCGTGAGTTCGAAGTCCGGCTGCTCCGGACCGTGGTGGAGAAGCGCAACCACGCAGACTACATGGAGGAGAAGTACCCACCCACCGGCAGCTCGAAGGAGACCCCTCCGGACGTCGCATACCGACTCGGACTGGCCGCAGCCGAGTTGTCCGCCGTGGTGAACATTCTGGCGGACTACACGGACCGGAATCCCACCGATCTTCACGCCGTCTCCGACGATTTCCGGGGACTGGAGCGAGTGATCCGAGAAGGCCGCTCCTGGAAGAAGGAGACCAAGAAAAACATCGAAGCCGCCATGGAGAAATACGACAGGGAGAACAAAGTATGAAAGACGGAACGATCGACGCGGCCACCGAGATCATCGGATCCTGGCTGAGCCACGACAGGACTTTGAACGAGCTGGCTTCCGGTATCGCGTACGACAGCGGCCGGGACGGACTCAAATGGTGGCTGAACGGGCTGGTCTGGCTGCCGGAGAACGCGGGCAAGAGCAAGGCCCTCGGGATCGACAGCGGGCGGATCCAGCTCGTCCGCAACGCCCTGTCCAAGGAGGCCTTCCAGGCCGCCGACTGGGATCACATCAAGGAACTGCTGATCGGAGAATGAGCATGACCGAGAAGAACGTTCCGGCCCTGAAGAGGCTTCGGAACACGCTCATCGAAGCGCACGGAAAGAACGCCCTCAACATGATCCACTGGGCGTCCCGGACCAAGCCTGACGTCCAGGTCGTGGATCCCGATCCCGGAGAGTGCGGAACGGCGCTCTGTGCTGCCGGGTGGGGTGCCGTGAACGCCGGATGGCAAATCGACTGGTCTCCGGGCTCTTACACCGCACTGACCTGCTCCAAGGACGGGTCCCGGGAGTACATCGAGTTCGTTGCCATCGAGGCTCTCGGTCTGACTGTGCGGGAATCCATGGCGTTGTTCAACGCGGCCAACCCGGAACCGGACGAGGACATCGAGCTGTCCGAGGTGATTCGGACCCTGGACGGGCTGATCCTGCTCGCCGAGAAGCATCCGGACCGCAGCGACGTCGAAGACGCCTTCGACACCAACGAAAGCCGCCGGATCCTGATCAACCTGGCGGACAACCCGTCGGACTTCTGAACCACAGTCCGACCACGCACAACACCATCACGAAGGAGAACAGCATGTCCCGTAAGGTCCAGGCTTCCGAGTTCGGCATCGACCAGTCCAGTGACTGGCCGTACAACTACGGGGAGATCCCCCGGGTGGGCTCTACCAAGGGCAAGTGGACCATGGCGATCGACGCCGGTGGTCTGGTCACGATCTGGGAGAAGCGCCAGGTCGGCAGCGATCTGTTCAACCGGTTCGGCGGGATCGTATTCTTCTCCGGCGACGACGTCGAGAAGATGCGCCGGTTCTGCGTGACCTTCTGCTCCCGGGGCTACGAGAAGGACGAGCGGCTGGTCCATCAGGACGGCACCATGTGGGGCTTCAACTGGGTGTCCGGCACTCTCGCCCAGGTCCGGATCGCCAAGCTGGTGGCGCAGACGTTCTTCACCGACGACAGTCGGGAGAACTACGACCTGGCGTGGACGATCGGCCGGGGCTTCGAGGCCCGCATCAACGACGCGGTCAACGAGCTGTACCAGGTCAGCCGGTGAATGCGAACGGGTACGTCTTCGGGAAGCTCGTCGGCAAGGAGCAGGACGAGGAGCTGAAGCTGGACCGGAACTCGGTGGTGCTGGCCAGCGAGTATTTCGAGGCGAAGAACAAGTTCCAGAGGGAGCTGAAGCCCGGCGAGCTGCTGGCCGAGTGGAAGTTCTACGTGTCGCCGGAGTTCCCGGCGATCGGTCTGCACAACTACCGGGCCTACCTGGAGACGACCGAGCCGTCCCGGGTGTGGATGCGGGCGACGTGGATGGAACTTCTGTCGCTGGAGGCCGACAACTACACGGATTACATCGTTCTCTGAGCGATTCGTGATCTGAACCACATTCCGGTGGCTCATGGTGAAAATTCCATGGGCCACCGGTACTGTTTCCAACACCGGATGAGAGGAAAACCGACATGCTGGTTCTGAACAGGCCTGTGGACTACGACAACCGAGGTGACAAGGACGAGCCGTTCGGGTTCGTCTATTTCGACGACGGCACCCGGCTCGTGTACGCGCTCGGCAAGCTGCACAGCGAAACCGCACCGATCGAGCTGCGGGAGCTGGCTGTGGAGTACCTCGCTTCGCAGGACATCACCGTCACCCTGCTCTGACCCAGGACGAAACCCGGCTTCCACAGCGGGTCGTGCAGTGAGACTGCGCCTGACGAGTCCGTCAGTGGAGAACGAGAGGACCGACATGTCCAAGCAGCGCATCGTCATCGAGATCCAGACCAAGGAGATGGACGACCCGACCCTCCGTGACATGCGTCACGAAGTGTTCACGAAGATCAGCCAGGGTGCCCAGTCCGGTACGGAGATGGGTCCGGACGCCACGTACACGTTCACCGTCACGAACTCCTGAAGGAGGACGACATGGACAGTCAGACCGCGATTCCCAGGTGGCTCTGGGACGACCAGGGGATCTACCCCTACGTCCTGGGACTGTGCAAGGAACCGCAGGTCGCACCGACCTGGACCGAAGACGAGTCGGTGGGGCTGGAGCTTCAGGACCACGTCCTGGACTGGCTCTTCGGGGAGACCGGCTTCGACCACTACCAGCGGTGCGGTGGCGGGGCCGACTGGATCGCATGGGCTCAGCGGATGTTGGCCGACGAGTGGCAGGTGGAGCAGACCGACTGGGCTCGGGTCCGTCGGGATCTGCTGGCACTGGAGCACGAGCAGCGTGTGGTGCTGGTCGCCAGGCGGGTGCAGCAGTGACGGCCCGGGAGGTGCCGGTGGTGGAGCGGAAGTTCTCCATGGAGGTGTACAGCCGGTTCGGGAACGTCCTGAAGATCGAGTACGACCCGTGGTATCAGCACTACACCGGGGAACGTACCGGGATGATCGAAGTCTCGGACGAAGCCAACAGGGTGATCCATTCCCGGCGGACGTTCGATCAGGCGGTCACGAACTGGACCATGGACCACACGGAGTGGCTGGACGGTACGTGGCAGGGTCAGAACAGTCTGTCGGCGGCCACAGTGAACAGCGTGGTCATGTGGATCAAGTCGATCGCCGAATGGGCGTTCAAGTCCGAACAGTAGGATCCGAAAGTTTCCGGGACCGAAACAAGTACCGGATCATCACGAAACAAGGGGCCGACACATGCCGCTTCAGACCGTCAACGTCTCGTTCCGCCAGGTTTTGGAGGGGAACTACGACGTGACCGTGGAGATTCCGCAGTCCGTTCTGGACAGCGGGGACCTGCTGACGTGGGTCGAGGAGAACGTCAAGAACCTGGAGGATCGAGCGCTCGCCAACGGCGACATCACCTCCGAGGAGTTCGAAGTGACCGAGGTCTCCGATCTCGGCGAAGCCGAGTAACAGAAGGAGGCCCGGTCATGGGCTACAAGGTCAAGGAACTGGTGGCTCTGGAGGCGTGGGCCGAAGCTGGTGGGGACGCCGTGTGGAAGTTCCACATGGGCTCGTGGATCAGTCTCGGTCCGGTGTCGGTTCTCAGGCCGCGCGAGAGGATGTGCTGCCTGGGCGGGCATCTGGCGCTGGTCCGGGGGGCGAAGCCGATCTGGCACGACTACCAGGGTGCGCTCGGCAAGCACGCGGTGGAGGTTGAGTACCAGGGTGGTCGGATCGACATTCCGGCGCTCGGTGCCGAGGTGTTGGGGATCACGGATGCCGAGGCGGTGGCCTTGTTCGATCCGAGTGACGAAGACTTCTCGGATCCCGGTGAAGTGGCTCTGCGGTTCCTGAGGACGCTGGTCAACAGGGCGAAGCAAGGGTTCCCGAACTTCGATGACGATGACGTCGAGGAGTTCCTCACGGAGAACAAGGACATCAATCTGGAATACGAGGACAACTCGTACTACTAGGGTGACCGATGTCACATGGTAGTCGGTATCTGGATCGGAAACTGGGGCGGTACTCTTCATGGGTACCGCCCCAGTTTTTGTTTGTAGCGGTCACAGAATTGGGCGATGATGGGAGAGAAAAGTGATTGACAACAACAAGATCTACGACGGTGACGAGCTGGAGGCGTTGGTCGATCACGTGATCGTCGGAGGTTTCATCTCCAACGACAACGGGATGCTCTTCGGGAGTCCCGAGGAGGTGGCCGCTCTCAGGCAGCGTCAGCACGACGGCGAGACCGTCTACCGCATCCTGGAGACCGGGATCGACGGTCGTCCGGTCAAGTCGTACACGCTGCTGGCCGTGATCCGGATGGTCCAGCGTGGCTGGATCAAGCCGCTGACGTTGGGTCAGCTCATGGATCTTCTGGACTCGACCTTCGTCGGTGAGTTCCGGAACGTCGGTGAGTTCGCCCGCAAGCACGCCGGGGACAAGTCCGTGACCGACAAGACGGACAGCCTGTTCGACCGGCTCAAGGAGTACGTGGACTGGGCGGAGTTCGCCGAGGACCACTACGCCAGGGACTACTGGCTCGTGTCCGTCAACGATCACAGGCTGGTGCCCGAGGGCCCGGTCTTCGTCTTCAAGAAGGAGAAGATCTGATGAGTGGTGCCGATCAGATGGTGGTGTTCCCCACCGAGTCCGGTGAGTGGCGGGCTCCGGCGAGGGTGGTCTGTGGACCATGCTCATCGTCCGCAAGCCCGACGAACACCGCTTCAACTGCTCTGTCGACACGGGGATCTTCGTCGGTGAGCCCGACGTGTGCGTGTCCCACGGCCGGTACAACCGGCACGGCAAGAACCCCGGACTGTGGGCCGATGTGGACAACGAGCACCGCATGGCGTGGTGGAAGTCCATGTCCCGGGTCCACCAGGACGAGGAGTTCAAGAGCGACGACTATCTGTGGCTGCGGCGCCTCGTGGCTCAGGCGCGGACACCCTGGGATCAG
>Ga0213822_1001381_pt1 | contig 13840 bp, 13 predicted proteins | sample MC6MC0908MG_FD_179872 | JGI IMG/M metagenome (GOLD analysis project Ga0213822, IMG submission 179872) | Enriched soil aggregate microbial communities from Iowa State University, Ames, United States - MC6-MC0908-MG | ecosystem: Environmental > Terrestrial > Soil > Unclassified | place: USA: Iowa...
GAGGGTGACTTCGACAAACACCCGCGCCGGCCTGGCGAGCCAGGGCTTGCCCGAGGTCAACAGCGCGGCCAGGCCGACACCCGCTAGCAGGCTGCCGACGATGGTCAACAGGCACAGCAGCACGGTGGTCAACGCGCCCTGCTCCAGAGTGCCGCGCTGATAGGCATCGAGCAGAAAACCGTAGTTGAGGCCTAGCCCGGCGCTCCAATGGACGAATTGCTCCAGCCAATGGTTCATGGCTCAGCCCTCAATTGAGCGCAGGCATGGGCGATGCGTTTTGCTGCTTCGACGACGGTGTCAGTCGCCGTGGCAATGGACAGCCGAAACCACGGCGACAAGCCATAGGCACTGCCCGCCACGCCGGCCACGCCCTCCTCCAGCAAATACGCGACGACATCGCCGTCGGAGGTCAAACGCTGGCCGTCCGGACGCCGTAACCCCAACAGCCCGGCACAGCGCACGAACACGAAAAAACCGCCCTGGGGTTCAAGGACTTCAAGCCCCTCGACCTGGCGTAACACACTCACCAGTGCGTCGCGACGTTGCTGATAAGCCGCCACCTGCCCTGGCAAGAACGCCAGCCCACCCTCGAGCGCGGCCAACGCCGCCGCTTGCCCCACGGAAGAAGCCCCCGAGGTGGATTGCGATTGCACCACGGTCATCGCCTCGGTCAACGTTTGCGGCCCGGCACCGAAGCCGATGCGCCAACCGGTCATGGCGTAGGTCTTGGACACCCCGCCTACCAGCAGGCAGCGCGACTGCAAGTCGGGGGCGACATTGAGCAGGCTCTGGGGCGGAAGACCGTCGAAACGGATGTGCTCGTAGAGTTCATCCAGCAGGATCAGCACGTGGGGATGACGACGCAACACGTCGGCCAAGCCTTGCAGTTCGGCCTCGCTGTACACCGCGCCGCTGGGGTTGCCGGGGCTGTTGAGGACCAGCCAGCGGGTGCGCTCGCCGATGTGTTGTTCCAGCTTCTGTGGGGTGAGCTTGCAACCCTGGGCCAGGCCGCATTCGATGAACACCGGTTCACCGCCATTGATGCGCACGCTGTCCGGAAAGGACGGCCAGTACGGCGTCGGTATCAGCACTTCGTCGCCGTCATCGAGGGTCGCGGCAAAAGCGTTGAAGATGATCTGTTTCGCGCCATTGGCAATCACGATGGATTGCAGCGGATAGTCCAGCTGGTTTTCCCTGCCCAGCTTACCTTGCACGGCGACCCGCAAGGCCTTCACCCCCGGCGTTGGCGTGTACTTGGTGGCGCCGCCGGCGATGGCGGCATAGGCGGCCTGCTTGATGTGCTCCGGCGTGTCGAAATCCGGCTCGCCAGTGGTCAGGTCGAGAATGTCGCGACCGGTCTCCCGCAAGGCCGTGGCCCGGGATTTGGCCGCGGCATTGGCCGACAGTGAGACATGCTGCACGCGTTTGGACAGGCGCATGGTCATGATTGGCCGCCCTCCAATACCTTGCCTGGATTGAGCAGGTTATGCGGATCCAGCGCCTGCTTGATACGGCGCATCAGGTCCAGTTCCACCGCACTTTTGTAACGCGCCAGCCGGTCGACCTTGAGCTGGCCAATCCCATGTTCGGCGCTGATCGAACCGCCGTGGGCATGGACACTGTCGTGGACCCGCTCGCTGATCGCCGCGTAATGGCGCATATGCGCTTCAACCGTGGAGCCCTGCGGATGGGCGACGTTGTAATGCAGGTTACCGTCGCCCAGATGGCCGAAGGTGTAATGCCGCACACCCGGAAAGTGCGCCTGCAACAACGCATCGGTGTGCTCGACGAACGCCACGACCTGGGAAATCGGCACCGAGATGTCATGCTTCATGTTGCGCCCGGCACGTTTCTGCGCCTCGCTCATGTTCTCGCGCAGCTGCCAGAACGCCTGGCTCTGAGCCAGGTTTTCAGCGATCAGTGCATCAGCCACCAGGTTCTGGTCGAAGGCCTCGCCCAGCACCTGTTCGAAGGCTTCCCGAGCATGGCTTTCGCTGTGGTTATCGGACAGTTCCAACAGCGCGAACCAAGGCTGGCCGGCGCCGAGGAACGGCCGCGCCCCTTCAGGAAACTGCTCGCGCAGCAGCGCCAGGCATTCGGCGCTGAGCAGCTCGAACGCCGTCAGGCTGGCGCCGAAACCAGCACGGGCATGGGACAGCAAGGCCACCGCCTGGCCCAGGGAATCGAAGGCCAGCAACGCCGTGGCCCGGGCCTTGGGCAGCGGGAACAACTTCAGGGTCGCAGCGGTGATGATGCCGAGTGTGCCCTCGCTGCCGATGAAAAGGTCCCGCAGGTCGTAACCGGTATTGTCCTTGCGCAAACCACGCAGGCCGTTCCAGATTTCACCCTGGGCGGTGACGACTTCCAGGCCCAGGGTCAGTTCACGGGCATTCCCATAGCGCAGCACGGCGGTGCCGCCGGCATTGGTGCCCAGGTTACCGCCGAGGGTGCAACTGCCTTCGGCACCGAGGCTCAGTGGAAACAGACGACCGGCCTGCCGGGCAACGTCCTGGACGGTTTGCAGGATGCAGCCCGCCTCGACGGTCAGGGTATCGTTATCGGTGTCCACCGCACGGACCCGATTCATACGATCGAGCAGCAGCAACACGGCGCGCCCGCTGGCGTCCGGGGTGGCGCCGCCCATCAGCCCGGTGTTGCCGCCCTGCACCACCACCGGTGTATCTGCCGCTACGCAAGCACGAACCACCGCCGCCACTTCCTCGGTGCTGGCCGGATGCACGGCGGCGAGCACCTGACCAACGTAACGGCCCTGTTTGTCGGTCAGGTACGGCGCGGCTTCTTCGCTGCTCTGCACATGGCTGGCGCCAAGCAGCGCCTGCAGGGTCGCCCACAACGATTGACTCATGGTTGCGCTGCCAGCGGAGCGGCACTGCGGTACTGCGCGTGCAAATCACGCAGTGCCTGGGACGGCGCCATGGCGGTGCGTTCGCCTAATTCGATCAGCCAGCCACTGCGATGCCAGTCGCGCACGATGGCATCGAGTTTCGCCTGGGTGTCGTGCTCGCCTTTGCGCAGCCAGATGACCGAGTTCGACGGGATCAGATCCCCCGGCAGTGGAATTTCATAGCCTGCCCACTCGGTTTCGCTCAACAGCGCGTGCAGGGTCGGACTCACATGCACCGCCGCCACGCAGCCATTGCCTCGCAACGACAACAACGATTCGGACTGGCTTCTAAAAGCCTTGATCTGCGCCCCGTAGGTTTCCTGCAATGGCTTGATGAAGTTGCTGCCCTGGGACACGCACACCGGTTTGCCCTTGAGATCGGCCCACTGGGCAATGCCGGAACCCTTGCGAATCAAAGCGGCGCCACCGACTTCTTCATAAGGTGTCGGCACATAGTCGAGGATCTCGGCCCGCTCTTCGGTGAACTGCATGTTGGCGATGAGGATGTCGACTTTGCCTTGTTGCAGGAATTGCACGCGGTTCGGCGCCAGGACCGACACCGTCTGGGCCTCGACCCCCAACGCCTTGCCGATGCCTTTTGCCAGCTCGACGTTGTAGCCCAGGTGCTCGCCGGTCTTGGGGTCGATGGTGCCGAACGGTGCGCCGCTGAGCATCACCCCGACGCTGATGACGTGGCGTTGCTCGATCTTGTCCAGTGTGGCATCGGCCTGTGCCAGGCCGGTGATGCAGGCGGCAGACCACGCCAGGCACAGGGTGGCAAACGTTTTAACGGAGAAAAATGGAGTCATGCACGGCTACCTTGAGCGACGGTCATTAAGGACGATGGGAAGAGCGACAGCGGTCAGGCGCCGTTGGCCTGGAACTGTTTCTGCAACTCCACCAGGGCGGGTGACGCGGGCGTGATGCGATTGCGGGTCTGCGCTTCGATCAACCAGCCGCTGCGGTGCAATTGCTTGATGATTGGGTCGAGCCTGGCCTGGGTATCGTTTTCACCCTTGCGGGTCCAGATCACCGAGGGTGCGGGATTCAGCTCCGGGCTGAGGGCGCGGTAGCCCTGCCATTCGCCGTTGTCGGCAATCAGCGGATTGATCAGCGTAGCGTCATGCACCGCCGCGACGCAGTTGTTGCCCCGTAGCGCCAGCAACGATTCCGAGGAGCTCTTGAAAGCCTTGATCTCGACGCCCAGCTCAGTGAGCGGCTTGATGTAGCTGCTGCCCTGGGACGTACACACCGGTTGATTTTTCAGGTCTTCCCAACGGCTGATCTTGCTGTCCTTGAGCACCGCTGCGGTACCGCCAACGCGGTAGAACGGCGTGGGCACAAAGCCGAGGATCTCGCCACGTTCGGCGGTCCATTCCATATTGGCGATCAACAGATCGACCTTGCCCTGCTGCAAGAACTGCACGCGGTTGGCCGGCAATACCGGCACCAGTTGCACCTCGGCGCCCAACTGCCGAGCCAGTTCCTGGGCGAGGTCGACGTTCAAGCCGCGAGGTTTCTGGGTGGCGGGATCGATGCCGCCGAAAGGGCCGCCGGACAGCAGCACACCGACCACCAGCTCATGGCGTTGCTCGATCTTGTCCAGGGTGGCATCGGCGCGCGCGACGTTGACACCCGACAATGAGATCAAGGCGCCCAGCATGACAGGTAGTAATCGATTTACGGATGAGCGCTCGAGCAACATGGATTTCCCCTCATGGACGATCGGCATCTTCCGACCTGATGAGTGGGCATCCTAGGTAGCGCCCTTGGGCAAAGGAAATTCAAATATCTCATATCGTTATAACTCACAGCGTTCCGCTTCCAGATAAAAAGCTTATAACCGCGAATTCACGGCTCTACAGAGAAGCGCAGACGAACACCTTCCAAACAATACATAAAAAACTGTAATGTTTAGGTTTGCCGCCCTGATATGAAGTCACCGCCATGTCGACCCTCGATCTCGAATTACTGCGCACCTTCATCGCCGTGGTCGATCACCACAGCTTTGCCGAAGCAGGCGCCCAGTTGTCCCGCACGCAATCGTCGGTGACCCAGCACATGCAGCGCCTGGAACAGCAGGTCGGCGTGAGCCTGTTCGAAAAGCGCGGGCGGCACAAGCAGCTCACCGAAGCCGGCCAGCACTTGCTGCGACATGCACGGCAGATGCTTTCACTCAACGACGACGTCCTCAGCTCCCTGCGTGAAAGCAGCCTCAGCGGCGTGCTGCGCATCGGCTCGCCCCATGACATCGCCGACACCATCCTGCCGCCGATCCTCAGCCACATCGCCCGCTCGGCCCCGCGCCTGCGCCTGGAAATCGATGTCGGCCGCAGCCCGTTCCTGATGGACGACCTGCACCGGGGCAAGGTCGACATGATCATCTCCACCCGCCAGGACCCAAGCCTTGAAGGCTTTGCCTTGCGCACCTCGCCGGTGTGGTGGATCTGCTCGGCGCAGTACCTGCATAACCCCGGCGAACCCTTGCCGCTGATTCTGGTGGATGAACCGAGCATCTACCGTCGCTATGCCCTGGAGGCACTGGAGCGCGCCAACATCCCCTGGCGCCAGGCCTACCTGGCTTCGAACCTGATCGGTATCAAGGCCGCGACCCGCGCCGGCTTGGGCGTCACCCCCCGCAGCATGGAAATGCTCGGGCCGGACATGCGGGTATTAGGTGAAAACGATGGCCTGCCTCGCTTGCCGGACGTGACGTATCACTTGTGGATCCGACCGAACACCGTGAATCCGCTGGTACGCCGGGCTTATGAGCTAATCAGGAATAACCAGGGACATGGAAACTGAGCGCTCGTGAAGAATGTGGACGACCTCAGCCCGGGTAAGTCAACGTCAGTCCCTGGACCTTCGCGGCGGGATTCAAGACCGCCTTGTTCGCCTTGCCTTTGTCCATGATGTGAATGACTTCAATGCCCCGGAGCAACAGGTAGTCGGCAATGATCCGACGATGGCAGCGCCACCAGACCGCCTCCGCACACATGAGCGCGCAGCGTTGGGTTCGGCTTAACTCAACGAGTCGCTCCAACCCCGCTTCAAACGCCTTCGAGAGCGCATAGTCGGCGTAGTTATGAAAGCTGCGGTTCTGCCAGTACGAATTGACCTCATCCGCAACGGTCTTGGATTTTTTGCGCAACCCACCCAGCTCTGGAATCTGCACATGCCGCAGCCCCCATTCGGCCAAGTGCGCCGGTAGCGTGTCCAGGTTGTATTGGGGGTTTGTCCGGGATCGCGGCACCGTCCTGACATCGACAATCGTCTCGATTTCAAAACCTTTGACTGTCTCGACGAATGCATCGAGGGTCCTGGTCGAATGGCCGATCGTGTAAATACAGGCATTTTCCATGGATGAAGATCCGCGCATTTATTCAGGTAGGTGCGTTTGGGATCACCTGCCTGAAGCATTAGTTCGCTGCACAGCCCCATGGTGATGGTTTCATGGGCCAAGAAATTCTTGTACAAATACTTGTACAAGAATTCAACCTTTGTACAATATTAAGTGCTAGCCTAATGCCATACAAATGAACGCACGGCCACCTTCGGTGTTCCACCTCAACGAGCGACCTGCCATGAACCTATCCGTAAAAATGAAGCTCGGCATGAGCTTCGCTGCCCTGACTGCCCTGGTGCTACTCGTCAGCGTTCTCGCGATGGTCGCGTTGGCCAGGTTCAACGACGCCTTTTCACTCTACGTTGGCGGTGTGAATGCCCGCGAAGAACTGGCATCTGGACTGCTCATCGCCGCACAGCGACGTGCCGTCGCGGCGCGCAATATGGTGTTGGTTTCTTCCGAGGCCGATCTGAAGCTGGAACACGCGGCGGTCCTTGAAGCACACCAGGACGTCAAGGCGCGCCTCCAGGATTTGAAAAATGCGCTCGGCGCGATACCCGAGGCGCAATCACGCACAGAAAAACAGTTGCTGGCTGATATAGACCGCATCGAGGGTCTCTACGGCCCGGTGGCACTGGGAATTGTGGAGCGCGCGGCAACCGGTCAGCGGGAAGAAGCCATTGTGCGAATCAACCGCGATTGCATTCCGTTGCTACGGCAACTCCTGACGGCGGGCCAGGCTTACATGCAGCACAGCAGGGACGCGGCCAATGAGGCCGTGATCAGCGGCCACAATGAGTACGAAAGCCAACGCAACCTGATGATCGCGGTCAGCCTGGGCGCATTGTTGCTTGCCCTCGGACTCGGCATCGCCATCGTGAGAAGCCTGCTGCGTACCTTGGGCGCCGAACCATTTGACCTGTCCGCCGCAGCGCAGCGTGTTGCCTGCGGTGACATGCGCAACCTTCCAGAGGCAAAACAGGCGCCGAAAGGCAGTGTCATGGCTTCGCTGGGCGAAATGCAGCTGGGCCTTGGCAAGCTGATCGGCCAAGTGCGCACCTCGGCTGAAACCATTTCCGGGGCGGCAGCTGAACTATCCAGCGCGACTGAACAGGCCAGTCATGGGGTCGCGATTCAGAACCAGGAGGTCGATCAGGTGGCGACCGCCGTCCACGAAATGGCTGCGACGGTCCAGGAAGTGGCTCGAAACTCCGAACAGGTGGCCAGCGCTGCGCTTCGCGCCGATCAGCAAGCCCAAGCCGGTGAGGCAAAGGCGCGCCAGGCCATCAGCCAAATCAAGCACCTCGCCACGGAAGTCGCAGGGTCAAACAACGCCATGTCGCGCCTGAAACTCGAAACCGAGCAAATCGGCGGTGTGCTGGATGTCATCAAATCGGTAGCAGACCAGACCAATCTGCTGGCACTCAATGCGGCCATCGAAGCGGCTCGTGCGGGTGACGCCGGTCGTGGCTTCGCCGTCGTGGCCGATGAAGTTCGCCTGCTGGCACGTCGTACCCAGGATGCAACGGTAGAGATTCAATCTCTGATTGAAGGCCTGCAACGCATCGTCGATGAGGCCGCGACCAGCATGCAGCTGTGCAGCGACCTGACCGAACGGACGGTTGCGGGGGTTGATGACACCGGGGCTGCAGTCATGGACATTTCCCGCATGATCGCGGCGATCCAGCAAATGATGCAGCAGATCGCAACCGCCACCGAAGAACAGAGCGCGGTAGCCGAAGAAATCAGCCGGAGCATCACGCGAGTCAGGGAGGTTGCCGACGAGTCAGTGGCATCGACCGAGCAGACCGCGGCCTCGAGTGTTGAACTGGCCCGTCTTGGGGGAACACTGCAACAACAAGTCGGGCACTTCCAGGTTTGATGCGATACCCAGCGTAACCATGGACGACAAACGTGCCTGCGCTTGTCAGTCCATGGAACGAATGCGCTCAACCAAACGCGCCTGCAGAACCTTGAGTTCCTCAGGATCGGCCTTCCCTCTCCCATGTTCGCCAGGCGTTTCACCCTCCCAACGCGGGATGATGTGCACATGAATGTGATAGACCGTTTGCCCGGCCACAGCGCCATTGAACTGGGCGATCTGTACGCCGTCCGGCTTCAACTCATCCACGATGACGCGCGTGAGCCGCTGCACGGCAGACATCATCGCCGCGAGGATAGCGGGTTCGACCTCCAGAATATTGCGCGCCTGGGAGGCCTTGGGGATCACAAGGACGTGACCGCGGGATTGCGGAAAAACATCCAGGAAGGCCATGACGTCGGCGTCTTCATAAATCTGGTAGGACGGCGCTTCGCCCCGAAGGATCAGCGCAAAAATGTTCTGCGAATCGTATTGGCCGTGGAGGCTCATGATCAGTCCCTTATAAAGTGCTCAAGACAAGTGGGGCCAGCCAGCTGGCGACCGATCAAAAGGTTTAGCACAAACCGGTCCTCAGTGCCCGAGCACGTTGCAGTACCCGGGCCTGAGGCAGCATACGATCACGCCGTTTTTTTCAACGTGTCATAGGCTTCAAGCGAACGCAGCGAGTAGATGTATGCCGCCCCCGCATTCAGCGAGATCGCGGTGGCCAGGGCTGCGGCCACTTCCTCGCGGCTGGCGCCGGCCTTGATCGCCGAGTCCGTATGGGCAGCGATACAACCGTCACAGCGAGTGGTGACAGCGATGGCGATGGAGATCAATTCGCGCGTCTTGGCGTCGAGCACGTTGTTTTCGCTGGCGGCTTCGCCAAGGGCCATGTAGGCCTTGACCATTTTGGGGTTGCTCTTGCCCAGCGCGCCAAAGGCTTTCTGGATGGTGGGCAATAATTCGGACCAGTTATTGAACATGGCATTAACTCCTGAGTGGGTTGGGTGTACTGTTTCGACGCACTCAGTTTTTCACCCTGACGCCCTTCGGGTTTGTTCAATCCGCTCAGTTTTTTTTGCGAAATGCTCAAATGAATGCGATCGATAAACTCATCAGCCTGGCCAACGTGCGCGGCAGCCTGGACCTGCGTTGCCAGTTCCAGGGCGACTGGGCTGTGGATCATGAACAGCAAGTGCTGGGCAAGGCGCCCTATCACATCGTGTTGGCGGGGGAATGCCGGGTAGAGTTTGCCGACGGGCAGCGTTTGCCCATGCGCGCCGGTGACATTCTGCTGTTGCCGCGTGGCGCCCGGCACCTGGTGCACAGCCCCGGAAAAACCCTGGCGCCGACCACGCCAGACATCGTCCCTGCAAACCCGTTGCCAATCCATCGCATTGGCGGCGCCAGCCCTGAACTGGACATGCTCTGCGGTGGTTTTCACTTCAACCGCGCCTCGCTGTTATTTGCATCCCTGCCCGAATACCTGGTGATTCCCAGCGGTGCCTTGCCGGCCAATGGACCGCTAACGGCGTTGGTCGAGGTCATTCGAGGCGAAGCGGACGAGGACAAGGTTGGCGCTCGGTTTTTGCTCGACGCGCTGTCCCAGGCGCTGTTCACCCTGATCCTGCGCGCTCACCTGGCCAACCACGGCCAGGACAGCGGCTCGCTGGCCCTGCTCGGCGACAAACGCTTGGGTCGGGCCTGGCAGGCGATGTTGGCGGACCCTGCCCACGAGTGGACGATTCAAAGCCTGGCCGAGACCGCCAGTATGTCGCGCGCCTCCTTCATGCGGGCGTTCGTTCGAGTGGCCGGGGTGTCGCCATGGGTGTTGTTGACGCAAGTGCGCATGGAGCTGGCGTTCGGCCTGCTGAGCCATTCACATCTGGGCTTGAGCGACATCGCCGTGCAGGTGGGTTACCAATCCCAGGCGGCGTTCAGCAAGAAATTCAAGGAGATCTATGGCCAAGCCCCCGGAAAAGTACGGCGTGACATGTGAGGCTGATGGGGCAGCTCAGGCGACATCAGGCCCCAGGGCCGGATGCTCGCGCAGGCGGTCAACGATGTAATCGACGAAACTGTGCACGCGCATTGAAGCCTTGCGTCGTTCCCGGTAAACCACTTGGACCGGTGTCGAGGTCGGTTCATACGGTTGCAAGACCCTGCGCAAGCGCCCGCTGTTCAAATAGTCGTACAACGGATAGCTCACACACCGTGTCAACCCTGCCCCATGGGCTGCCGCATCGATGGCCGACTGTAGGGTCGCGCAACTGAGCCGCGTGCGTGCCCTGACGTTGCTCTGCTCACCCTGGGTCTGAAATGACCACTGAACGCGTTCCTGATTGGCTTGCGTGGCGATCAGTCGATGCTTTTGCAAATCCTGCGGCACGACAGGCTCACCGTGGGCAGCCAGGTAGGCCGGACTGCCGCAAACGATCGAGCGAACACTGCCAACCGAACGGGCGACCAATGAAGAATTGGGCAAATGCCCCACCAGCACGGCCACATCCAACCCTTCCTCATTCATGTTCGGAAAACGATCGTGGTAATGCGCGAACACCCTTATCTCGGGATAGAGATCCATGTAATCGGCCAGCAACGGTGCCATGACATAGCGGCTGAAGAGCAACGGCAACCATACCGTCAGGCTGCCCTGCGCCTGGACATGCAACCCCTGGGCGCAAGCCTCGGCGTCATCGATCCCTTTGAGGATCCGTGAGCAATCGGCCATGAATGCCGTTCCGGCTTCAGTCAGCAGCACCCCGCGAGTGCTTCGTGACAATAATTGCACGCCAAGTCGTGCCTCCAGCCGGGCAATGGCACGCACCACGGTGGGACCGGATACGTTGAGGCGCTGGGCGGCCGATGCGAGGCTCGGACTTTGCGAAAGCGCATGGAACATCAGCATTTCATGGTAGCGCGCCATCAGCCGATTCCTTTGACCAGCGACTTGAGCGTCTCATCGCCCCCGAGCCGACCGGCGAGAAAATCGACGAACGTGCGCACCTTGGCAGGTACTCGATTGCTCTTCTGGTACACCACGTGGATCGGCAAGGCCGGCAGCTCGAAGTCCTCGAGCACCACTTCCAGCGCGCCGTCAGCGACGTGCCTGGCCACTTGATAGGACAAGACCCGCGTGATCCCCCAGCCCAGGCAGGCAATATTGATCGCAGCCTGATTGGCGGTGACCACCAGGCGCGGGTCAAAGCGCAAACTCAGCGGGTTGGCACCTTCCATGAATTGCCAATCGCTCAGTAAGTGACTGGCAGACGACATCACGAGCCTGGCCGCCTTCAGCTCCGCAGGGTGCCGTGGCCTTCCATATCGCTCGAAGTACGCGGGCGCCGCGCAGATCACCTGCCGGACTTCTCCGACCTTGATGGCGTGTTGACCGTTTTCGTGCAAATGACCGATGCGTATCGCTACATCGATCCCTTCATCGGTCATGTTCACCACACGATCGACCAACAATGCATTGAGGTGCACCGAGGGAAACTGATCCAGGTAATCGGTCAGCAGTGGCGCAACGTACAGTTCGCCAAACAGGACCGGCGCCGTGACGGTCAGATAGCCGCACGGTATCGAGTAGCTGCCGGCAGCCGCCTCCTCCGCTTCATCGAGTTCGCTCAAAATCCGTCGACAATCTTCCAGATAGCGTTGGCCCGCTTCGGTCAGATGCACATTGCGGGTCGTCCTGGACAACAGCTGGGTACCGATCCGTTCTTCCATCGCAGCGATGGCGCGCGTCACGCTCGGCGGTGAGATGTGCAAGCGACGGGCGGCCGCGGCAAAGCCTTCCTCTTCGGCAACCGCTATAAAAATCTGCATTTCCTGAAAGCGGTCCATGGGCGATCCAGTCTTGATGGGGGCGTCTACTGCGGGGCGCGACGGGCTTGCCGCAAATGCTCCACGGCACGCCCGTGCGGTTTGAATCAGGCTTGTTGCAAGCCCTTGGCGGTACGTTGCATGCCAACGAAATTCGGCAACGCTTCGATGCTGCCCAGCCACGCGCGGACATGAGGATAGTCAGTCAGCGCGACATTCCCTTCCGGTGCGTGTGACACGTAGGTGTAGGCGGCAACGTCGGCGATGGTCGGCTTGTCACCCGCCAGGAATGCACGCTGGCCCAACTCGCTCTCCATGACCTTCAGCAAGGCATGGGAACGGTTGATGGCGTCCTCGGCGTTATAACCGGCGCCAAACACCGTGATCAATCGCGCGTTGGCCGGCCCTGAGTTGATCTGCCCGGCGGCGACTGAAAGCCAGCGCTGGACCTGCGCCTGTGCGAGTGGATCGCTCGGCAACCATTGCTCATCGCCATACTTGGCCGCCAGGTACACCAGGATTGCATTGGAGTCAGCCAGGACAGTGCCGTTGTCATCGATCACCGGGACCTGGCCAAAACGGTTGAGGGCCAGGAATTCCGGGGTCTTGTGCTCGCCTTTCATCAGATCCACGGATATCAGTTCGGTCGGCAGGCCAAGCAGCGAGAGCATCAGTTCGACGCGATGGGCGTGACCGGACAAGGGGTGACGATAAAGCTTGATCGCTTGCTGAGACATGACGTACTCCATGTGTTTTTTGGACTCGAGGCGGGAATCGCGTCGATGGCGCTATCCTCCCCTCCAACCCCAAACAGCGGAATCACCAGCTTTTACAATCCAGTATTTCACTATTTGAAACAGTCAGCCCCGCTGGCCAGTCCATGTCCTCACACCTCAAGTACCACCGTCTCACTGCCCTGGGCCGGCACCGCGCAACAGATCAGCACCTCATCGTCAGCCAGGGGCTCCGCCGGGCTGTTGAGGTAATGCACCTGGCCGCGTTTCAGGCGGGTTTTACAGGTGCCGCAGGAGCCGCCGCGGCAGCTGAACTCCGGACTCAAGCCGCGCGCCTCTGCCAGTTCGAGCAACGTGCCACTGCCTGGCTCCCAACGGGCCTCCTTGCCGGAGCTGGAGAACAACACCTTCACCGCTTCGCTCGCCGCAGGCGTTTGCGGCGCCGCGGGTATGCTGACTTCGACGTCCCGCACCAGCGTCGACGGACCGAAGGTTTCGGCGTGAATACGCTCGTCAGGGATGCGCAGTTTGCGCAGGCCGTCATACAGCGCCTGGGTGAAACTGCCCGGCCCGCACAGGTAGTAGTCGTAGTCATTGAGCGGGAGGAGTGTCTTGAGCAGCTCCACGTCGATCCTGCCCGCGGCATCGTAACCTTCGCCCACGCCCGCCTCGGTGGGCGGTTGGCTGACCATCCGCAGTATCCGCAACTTGTCCCCGGCGCGGGCCGCCAACGCGTCGAGTTCAGCGCGAAACGCCAGGTCAGCCACCGTGCGTGCGCTTTGCACCAGCCAGACCGGGCGCATGCGGCTGATGCGTTGCCCTTGGTAAACCACCTCGCGCAACATCGACAACAGCGGCGTGATGCCAACGCCGGCGGCAAGGAGCACCAAGGGCCGTCGCTCGGTGGGCTGGACCGTGAAGTGCCCTTGGGGCGCCCGCGCTTCAATCTCGTGCGCCACCTGGATCTGGCCATGCAGGTGCGATGACACCGAACCGTCGCGCTTGACGCTGATGCGCAGGAAATCATCCGACGGCGCGCTGGAGACGCTATAGGTTCGAATCGACGGCGTCTTTTGGCCTTCCAGCAAGATCCGCACAGGCAGATGCTGGCCGGCTTCAAACTTGGGCAAGCCGACCCCGTCAGTGGCTTGCAGGTAGAAAGAGCG
>Ga0213822_1001384_pt1 | contig 13822 bp, 8 predicted proteins | sample MC6MC0908MG_FD_179872 | JGI IMG/M metagenome (GOLD analysis project Ga0213822, IMG submission 179872) | Enriched soil aggregate microbial communities from Iowa State University, Ames, United States - MC6-MC0908-MG | ecosystem: Environmental > Terrestrial > Soil > Unclassified | place: USA: Iowa...
TTGGCCAGCCACTCACGGGTTTCTTCAGCGACGAAGGTGAAGAAGTTGATCACCATGTCGACGGTGCCGATGTAGTGGTCCTTGCGCAGCTTGTCGTTTTGGGTGGCCACGCCGGTGGCGCAGTTGTTCAGGTGGCAGATGCGCAGGTACTTGCAGCCCAGGGCGATCATTGGCGCGGTACCGAAGCCGAAGCTTTCGGCGCCGAGGATGGCCGCCTTGATCACGTCCAGGCCGGTTTTCAGGCCGCCGTCGGTCTGTACCCGTACCTTGCCGCGCAGGTCGTTGCCGCGCAGGGTCTGGTGGGTTTCGGCCAGGCCCAGTTCCCACGGGGCGCCGGCGTACTTGATCGAGGTCAGCGGCGAAGCACCGGTACCACCGTCATAACCGGAGATGGTGATCAGGTCGGCATAGGCCTTGGCAACGCCAGCGGCAATGGTGCCGACGCCGGCTTCCGCCACCAGCTTGACCGATACCAGCGCCTGCGGGTTGACCTGCTTGAGGTCGTAGATCAGCTGCGCCAGGTCTTCGATCGAGTAGATATCGTGGTGCGGCGGCGGCGAGATCAGGGTCACGCCCGGTACCGCATAACGCAGCTTGGCGATCAGGCCGTTGACCTTGCCGCCCGGCAGCTGGCCGCCTTCACCCGGCTTGGCGCCCTGGGCAACCTTGATCTGCAGCACTTCGGCGTTGACCAGGTATTCCGGGGTCACACCAAAGCGGCCAGTGGCCACCTGCTTGATCTTGGAGCTCTTGATGGTGCCGTAGCGCGACGGGTCTTCACCGCCTTCACCGGAGTTGGAACGCGCGCCCAGGCGGTTCATGGCCTCGGCCAGCGCTTCGTGAGCCTCTGGCGACAGTGCGCCCAGCGAGATACCAGCGGAGTCGAAGCGCTTGAGGATGGCCTCCAGCGGCTCGATCTGCTCCAGCGCCAGTGGCTGGTCGGCCACTTTCACCTTGAGCAGGTCACGGATCATCGACACCGGGCGCTGGTCGACCAGCGTGGTGTATTCCTTGAACTTGGAGTAGTCGCCCTGCTGCACGGCGGCTTGCAGGGTGTTGACCACGTCCGGGTTGTAGGCGTGGTACTCGCCACCGTGGACGAACTTCAGCAGGCCACCTTGCTGGATCGGCTTGCGCGCGCTCCAGGCTTCGGCCGCCAGCAGCTTCTGGTCGCTTTCCAGGTCTACGAAGCGCGCGCCCTTGATGCGGCTGGACACGCCCTTGAAGCTCAGGCCGACCACTTCCTCGGCCAGGCCGATGGCTTCGAACAGTTGCGCACCGCGGTAAGAGGCGATGGTGGAGATACCCATCTTCGACAGGATCTTCAGCAGGCCCTTGGAGATGCCCTTGCGGTAGTACTTGAACACTTCGTCCAGGTCGCCCAGCACTTCGCCGGTACGAATCAGGTCAGCCAGTACTTCATACGCCAGGTACGGGTAAACGGCCGAGGCACCGAAGCCCAGCAGCACGGCGAAGTGGTGCGGGTCGCGGGCAGTAGCGGTTTCTACCAGGATGTTGCTGTCGCAACGCAGGCCCTGTTCGGTCAGGCGGTGGTGTACCGCGCCAACGGCCAGCGAAGCGTGCACCGGCAGCTTGCCCGGGGCGATGTAGCGGTCGCTCAGCACCAGCTGGGTCTTGCCAGCGCGCACGGCTTCTTCAGCCTGGTCGGCAATGTTGCGAATGGCCGCTTCCAGGCCGACGCTCTGCTCATAGTTGAGGTCGATCAGCTGACGGTCAAAACCTTCGCGCTCCAGGTTCATCAGCGAACGCCACTTGGCGGGCGAGATGACCGGCGAGCTGAGGATGACCCGCGAAGCGTGCTCCGGGGACTCCTGGAAGATGTTGCGCTCGGCGCCCAGGCAGATCTCCAGCGACATCACGATGGCTTCGCGCAGCGGGTCGATCGGTGGGTTGGTCACTTGGGCGAACTGCTGGCGGAAGAAGTCGAAAGGCGAACGCACACGCTGCGACAGCACGGCCATCGGCGTGTCGTCACCCATCGAGCCAACGGCTTCCTGGCCCTGCTCACCCAGCGGGCGCAGCACCTGGTCACGCTCTTCGAAGGTGACCTGGAACATCTTCATGTATTGCTTGAGCTGGTCAGCGTCGTAGCTGGCCGCGCCCTGGTCGTCGGTCAGCGTCGCCTGAATGCGGGTAGCGTGCTGACGCAGCCAGCGCTTGTAAGGGTGGCGCGACTTCAGGCGGTTGTCGATGGCGTCGGTGTCGAGGATCTGGCCGGTTTCAGTGTCCACGGCGAGGATCTGACCCGGGCCGACACGGCCCTTGGCCAGCACTTCCTCAGGCTGGTAACCCCATACGCCGATTTCCGAGGCGATGGTGATGTAGCCATTGGTGGTAGTCACCCAGCGCGCCGGGCGCAGGCCGTTACGGTCGAGCAGGCACACCGCGTGGCGGCCTTCGGTCATGACGATACCGGCCGGGCCATCCCACGGCTCCATGTGCATGGAGTTGTATTCGTAGAAGGCGCGCAGGTCGGCGTCCATGGTCTCGACGTTCTGCCAGGCTGGCGGCACCAGCATGCGCACGCCGCGGAACAGGTCGATGCCACCGGTCACCATCAGCTCCAGCATGTTGTCCATGCTCGACGAGTCGGAACCGACGCGGTTGACCAGCGGGCCGAGCTCCTCGAGGTCGGGGATCTGGTCATTGGCGAACTTGGTGCGACGGGCCATGGCCCAGTTGCGGTTGCCGGTGATGGTGTTGATCTCGCCGTTGTGGGCGAGGAAGCGGAATGGCTGAGCCAGCGGCCATTTCGGCAGGGTGTTGGTGGAGAAGCGCTGGTGGAACACGCAGATCGCGGTTTGCAGGCGCTCGTCACCCAGGTCTGGATAAAACGCCGCGAGATCGCGCGGCATCATCAGGCCTTTGTAGATGATGGTCTTGTGCGAGAAGCTGCAGATGTAGTGGTCGCTGTCGTGGGCGTTAGCCACCGACGAACGGCGACGGGCACTGAACAGCTTGATAGCAAATTCCTGGTCGCTCAGGCCTTCACCGCCGATGAACACCTGCTCGATCTGCGGCAGGCGCTCCAGGGCCAGGCGGCCGAGTACGCTGGTGTCGATCGGTACCTTGCGCCAGCCGACCAGTTTCAGGCCAGCGGCGAGGATTTCGCGGTCCATGTTGGCGCGGGCAGCTTCGGCTTTGACCGGGTCCTGGTTGAAGAACACCATGCCGACGGCGTACTGCTTGGGCAGTTCGACGGCGAAGTGTTCCTGGGCCACGGCTCGCAGGAATTGATCGGGCTTCTGCATGAGCAGACCGCAACCGTCGCCGGTCTTGCCGTCGGCGTTGATACCGCCGCGGTGAGTCATGCAAGTCAGCGCCTGCATGGCGGTTTGCAGAAGGTGGTGGCTCGGTACGCCCGTCATATGGGCGATCAGGCCAAAACCACAGTTGTCCTTGAATTCTTCGGGATGGTACAGACCTGTTTTCATAGACACATTCTCACCAGGTTCACCTCTCAACGGAGGCAAATCTCTTTTTTAACAACCACTTACCATCCACGCCGATCAAACGCCAGCTTTTTTGCGGTGGCCATGGAAAACCATTGTTGCACAGCGACAGCGATGCCCACAAATTTTCATGTCTCACCATTGAAAATTTATGTCGCAATTTTGAATGTTTTTGCGCCATGCGCCGTGATAACGGCTTGGCTCGAGTCTGAAGCGTTTCAGCCATGACTGCAACTAGGGGCTTGTGGCCGGCAGTCTGGGACAGAAAAGCCTGCCGCGTTGAAACGCAGCAGGCTATTCGAAAGTCAGTAATCGCTCAGCAACTGGGCGGCGGGGTGATGCCGCCCGGAAGGTATCAGCGGGCCGTGGCCAGCTCTTGTTGGACGCTGCCGACGGTACGTGGCCAAGGTTTACCAGCCTGGACCTTCTCTGGCAAGTTCTTGATTGCCGCAACCGCTGCATCGCGGTTGGCGAAGCTGCCATAGGTGACTACGTACAGCGGCTTGCCCTGCAGGTTTTTCTTGAAGTAGCGATAGTCGCCACCCTGGCTCTTGACGAACGCCTGGGCCGAGGCCTCGGAGCTGGTGCCCAGGATCTGCACCACGTAATTGCCCGGTTTCTGCGCGGAGTACCAGCCGCTGTTGCCGCTGCCACTGGCGGCAGGTTTTTCGGCAGGCTTGGCGGCCGGCTTGGCCACGGCGACCTGGGTAGGCGCGGGTGCAGGCTTGGCAGGTGCAACCGGCTTCGCAGGCTGGGTTGCAACAGGCTTAGGCGCAGGCGCAACCGGCTGTACCGGCGCAGTAGCCACAGGCTGTGCAGGCACAGGTGCCGGGCCAGCGGGCACGCCTTGCGGCGGCGCAATGGTGGTCACGGTTGGCGGCGGGTTGCCAGGCTGCAGGGCAGTGTCACCCGCCGGGCTGCCTTCTTCACCCTCACCCATGCCCGCGGCCTGGGCCAGCGGTTCGCGCATTACAGGCTGGGACTGGCCAACCAGTGGCAACGGCATCGGCTGGGAAGAGCCGGAGAACTCGATATTGGCACCCTGCTTGCCGTCGCCAAGCGGCAACTGGGCCTGGGCGGCTGGCGCCTCAGCGGGTGGCTTGTCGCCTTTCTTGGGCATCAACACCGCGGCCGCAACAGCGACCACGACCACAGCGGACAGCGCGAGCACATGTTTTTTAGGCATCTTGAACCCCATGGATGGTCGCTTGACCGTCGAACGGCTGGCGATCATGGCTTCGATCAAAGTGTCACGGGCGACCTGGTTGATGTTGCCAGGCCAGCCGTCGGAGTGTTCATGGATATCGACGATCTGTTCACGGCTGAACACCTCGATGCCCCGGCCAGCCCCTTCCAGGCGCTGCTCCAGGTACTCGCGGGTTTCTTCTTCACTGTAGGGGGCAAGCTCGATGATGTGGAAGCGTTCTTCCTCGACATTGAGCTCGTCCAGCCCGGCAATCAGTGAAGGCTCACCGAACAGGAACACGTGCGGGCGCCCTTCCGGTACCCCCGCCGCCAACTCCAGCAACGCTTGGAGTGCCGACTCGTCGAGTTGTTCCGCATCGTCCACCAGCAAATACACTTCCTGCCCGGTCAGTGCCAGCTGCACCACCTTGGACAGGATCGCCTGCACTTCGGGCTGGGCCACACCCAGGTCCTGAGCGACCTGGGCAAGCATGCTGGAAGCATCGCTGGCACTGCGGGCAGACACCACCACACTCTGCACAGCCTGCTTGTTGGTGCTGGCCACCAGGGCCTGGCGCAGCAGCGACTTGCCGCTGCCCAGCGGGCCGCTGACCACCAGCATCAGCTGGCTGTAGCGCGCCAGGTGGTGCAGTTGGCCAAGCACGGGCTTGCGCTGGGCCGGGAAGAACTTGAAGCCGGGCACACGGGGCGCGAACGGATCGTGGCTCAACTGGTAATGGTCGAGAAAGGCCTCATCGGCATGCAAACTGGTCATTGCGCTGTCACAACCTCAAAGCTGGGCCACGATCGCGCGGTAATCCGCCGACAGCGTGGCCTGAAGAATCTCTTTCGGATAGTCGTCGGTCACAACGGCCTCGCCCATCTGGCGCAACAGCACCAGACGCAAGCGGCCGTCGATCACTTTCTTGTCGACCGCCATGTGCTCCATGAAATGCGCCGGGGTCATTTCCTGTGGTGGCACCACCGGCAAACCTGCGTCCTGCAACAGGCGGATTCCGCGATCGCGCTCGGCCTGGTCGATCCAGCCAAGGCGCATGGACATTTCCAGGGCCATCACCGTGCCCGCCGACACGGCTTCGCCGTGCAGCCACACGCCGTAGCCCATGTGGGTCTCGATGGCATGCCCGAAGGTATGCCCCAGGTTCAGGGTGGCCCGTACCCCGGACTCGCGCTCGTCGGCACCGACCACTGCGGCCTTGGCCGCGCAGGAGCGGCGGATGGCTTCGGTCAATGCAGCCGAATCGAGGGTGCGCAAGGCCTGCATGTTGTCTTCAAGCCAGCCGAGAAACGGCTTGTCGCAAATCAGGCCGTACTTGATCACTTCGGCCAGGCCAGCAGACAGTTCGCGCGCCGGCAGGGTCTTCAGGCTGGTGGTATCGATCAGCACCGCATTGGGCTGATAGAAGGCACCGACCATGTTCTTGCCCAGCGGGTGGTTGATACCGGTCTTGCCGCCCACCGACGAGTCGACCTGGGAAAGCAGGGTAGTCGGCACCTGGATGAAGTCGACACCGCGCTGGTAGCAGGCGGCAGCGAAGCCGGCCATGTCACCGATCACGCCGCCGCCCAGGGCAACCACAGTAGTGCGACGATCATGGCGGGCTGTCAGCAGGCCGTCGAAGATCAGCTGCAGCGTTTCCCAGTTCTTGTGGGCTTCGCCATCGGGCAATACCACCGGCAGCACCGAGTAGGCACCCAGGGTCTTGCTCAGGCGTTCGAGATACAGGGGCGCGACGGTCTCGTTGGAAACGATGGCGACCTGCCGGCCGGCAATGTGCGGCGCCAGCAGCTCGGGCTGGTCCAGCAGGCCTTCGCCAATGTAGATCGGGTAGCTGCGCTCGCCCAGGTCGACCTTAAGTGTCTGCATGTATCCCCACAATGTACTTGGGCGCGGCGCCATTCGGGCAACCCACGCGCTATCGTTGAACCTCGCCTCGGCGCTGGTGGCCGAGAATAGTCCCGGGTTAACGGGGCGGCAACTGCTGCAAGCGTTCGAGAATATCGATCACCACCATGCGCGGCGGCCGCTCGTCGGTTTCCACCACCACGTCGGCGATCTCGCGGTAGAGCGGGTCGCGGGCTTCCAGCAGGGCGCGCAGGGTCGCCTCGGGGTTGGCGGTGCGCAGCAGCGGGCGATTGCGATCACGCGCGGTACGGCCAACCTGCTGTTCCACCGAGGCATGCAGGTAGATCACCCGGCCGCCCCGGCGCAATGCCTGGCGGTTGGCTTCGCGCATTACCGCGCCACCGCCGGTGGCCAGGACCACGCCGTCAAGTGCGCACAGTTCGGCGATCATCGCCTGCTCGCGCTCACGGAAACCTGGCTCGCCTTCCTTGTCGAAAATCCACGGGATGTTGGCGCCGCATCGCAGTTCGATTTCCTTGTCGGAATCCTTGAACAGCAGGCGCAGCTCTTTGGCCAATAGGCGTCCGATGGTGCTTTTACCAGCGCCCATGGGCCCCACAAGTATCAAATTTCGCACAGAATCAACGACTCACAGCAATCGCCTGGTCACTCATGATACGCGGAGTCAGGAAGACCAGCAGCTCGGATTTTTTCTCTTGTAATGCATCGCGTCGAAACAGCCGCCCAACATACGGCAGATCGCCTAAAAATGGCACCTTGTCGACCACATTGTTTTGCGAAGTCGAGTACACGCCACCGATCACGATCGTTTCGCCGTCCGCCACGCGAACCTTGGCATTGACCTCGTTCTTGCGGATCGGCGGTACGTTGTTCAAGGCATTGACGTAATCCGGCTCGTCCTTGGTCACCCGGACCGCCATGATCACCTTGTTGTCCGGGGTAATCTGCGGGGTCACCTCCAGCGACAGCGAGGCTTCGCGAAAGGCGACCGAGGTGGCGCCGCTCTGGCTGGTTTCCTGGTAGGGCACTTCGGTGCCTTTGAGGATCCTGGCCGTTTCCTTGTCGGCCGTGACCACCTTGGGCTGCGAGATGATTTCGCCGTTACCGCTTTTTTCCATGGCGCTGAGTTCCAGGTCGAGCAGCACGCCGCCGCGCAGCAGGCCCAGGCCGACACTGCTGCCCGCCCGCTCCACGCCGAGGTCGATGAACAGCTCCTTGCCCGGCCGCAGGTTTTCACCGTACAGCGGCCCGCCCCAGCGCACCCCCAGGCTTTTCTCGTAGTCGACATTGGCCTCGACGATACGTGCCTCGATCGCCACCTGGCGCACCGGCACATCCAGCTGCGCGACCAGTTGTCGCAACTCGGCCAGGCGTTCGGCGGGCTGGTGCGCCACCAAGGTATTGGTGCGCTCATCGACACCCAGGCTGCCACGAACGGCGAGTGTGCTGTCATCCGCCAGACTGGTCATCAACAGCTCGACCAGTTCGGCGGCGTTGGCATGCTGGATCGGTATCAATTCACGGCGTAACGGCTGCAATGGTGCATCCGGCAACAGGCCGACATGAGCATCAAACGGCTGCGGGGCAAAAGCTGCCGCAGGCGCCACCAGCAGCACATTGCCCTCTTGCTGCCGGGCAAGGCCCTTGCTGCGAAGCACCAGGTCAAGCGCCTGGTCCCAGGGCACGTCCTGCAACCTCAAGGTCACGCTGCCCTGCACGTCATCGCTGGCAACCAGGTTGACGCCCGCATAATCGGCCAGCACCTGCAGCACCGAACGCACCTCCACATCCTGGAAGTTCAACGACAGGGGTTCACCCTGGTAAGGCGTCGCCGACACCAGCGGGATCGGCAGCAGGGCTGCCAACATCCATTTCATCACTCTCTTCATTCTGGTTCGAGGCCTCCTTGCCCACGCGGTTTGCAAGGGTGATGAACGCTGTGCGCTCGTGCCACACCCCTGCCATGAATAGCCGTTCGTGCACTTCGACCTGGCCTTGATCAATCCGCGCCACCACACCGTGGTTACGCCCCAAGCGCTCACCTGCCCGCACGCGATAGAGCCTGCCAGCCGCCATCAACAGAGCCTCATGCGCCGCACCTCGCGACAGGCTGCCGACCATTTCCAGTTGCGCCAGCGGCACGCTGGCCAGCCCGGAGCCAGCCGTTCGCGTCGCCCCTGGCGCGAAGGGGTCGACCGCAGGCACTGGCGTCGCGGCCATGGCCGGCATATGCGCAAGCACGTCAGGTGCCGGTACGGGCGCGGTGGCCTGGAAGGCATCGACCCGCAGTTGCAGACGCAATAGGCCGGGCTGACCCTCGACTGCGGCCAGGCTCATGTCACCGCTGCGCAGCAGGCGTGCCTGGCCCAGCCAGTCGCCCAGCCACTGACGCAAGTCCACGTAACGCCCCACCACCTGTATTTCCAGCGGTACTTTCCAATAGCCCGCCTGTTGCTCGGCTTCTTGTACGTCGAACCGCTCGACCAGCAACCCGTGCACATGCCCTGAAGCCGCCAGGCGCTCAAGCAGATCGCTCATGCCCTCCCCTGCGGCCAGGTGCCAGTGGGCCTCCAGCAACCGCCGCTCGGCAAAAACCAGAGACGCCTGCAAACGCTCCAGCTCGACCAGCTGCGCCGCACTGGCTGCCTGCTGCTCGTTCAATGTGGCGTGCCTGGCCGCCTCCTGCGCCTGCTGCTGTAAACCTGCCGGCAGGCGAAACGCACAACCCAGGCCGAACACCAGCACAGCGACCAGCACTGGCGCGATACGCCTGATGCTTCTGGAACGCTCGGCTACCGCCAGCCAGGCGAGGATCGGCGCTGCATTCACGACCAGAACGCCGAAACGCGCGCAACGAGCAGAAATTCATCGCCACCCGGCATGCTCCTGACGCGCTTGAGCGCCAGATCGAGCAGAACACCCGACCGATCCAGATCGCGCATGAACTGCGCAACCACGGCGCCGGACGTAGCCAGCCCGGTCATCTGCAGATGGCCGTTTTCCAAGCTGAGGTCGAGTAGCTGGACCCCAACCGGTAGCGCCCTTTCGAGGTCAGCGAATACATCGCCCAGAACACCCTGCTGGGCACGCAAGCCCTCTAGCGCTGCCGAGCGTGCGATGAGCGCGTCATGCTGTGCACGCACATCAGCCAGCGGCTGCAGTTGCTCGACCAGCACCTCAAGGGCGGCATGGTGTTGGGCATTGGCCACCGCCTGTTGCTGCCCGCGCTGACGGGCCAACTGGTCGACCAGCGTCACGGCGCACAGCGCCAGCAGTGCGCCGGCCATCAGCTGGGTGCGAAAGCGCCGAAGCGCCGCCTCGCGCTGCCGCTCACGCCAGGGCATCAGGTTAAGCCGCATCATGGGCGCAACCCTCCAAGCGCCAGGGCGCACGCCAGGAGCATCGTGCCGTCAACGTGTTCCAGCCCCTTCAGGCCAGGTAAAGGCCTGCACGGCGTAGTCAGCTGGTGGCCAAGGTTTTGCAACCAGGTTGGGTCCACCGATGAGCTGCTGGTAATCCACAGGCCACCAGGCAAATGCTCATCGGCAAGCAGCGCGTGCAGTTGCTCCGACAACTGCCCCATGTTGTTCAGCCCCTGCACTTGAAGCTCACGACGCTGGTAAGGCCGGCCGGGCTGCCAGTCATAAAGCACTGCGCTGTGCGCTTCGACCCGCAGCAGTGCCGAACCTTCGAGGCAGCCCTGAGGCAACATGCGGCACAAGGCAATGTTGTCGACCTCGATAGCCTCCAGTTGCAACCCGGCCTCTTCGACGATGGCATCAAGAGACGCCAACGCACTTTGCCGACACGCGGCCACCATCACCTCGGCGCACCCCGGTTGCGTGCGGGATGCCCCCAAGACTTGAAAGTCCAGGGCCAGGTCCTCCAACGGAAACGGAAACAGCCGCTCGGCATCGGCCAGCAACTGCGTCTCCAGTTCTGCCCCGGCCTGCTCCATCGGCAAATGGCACCGCTTGCAGATCACCTGGCTGGCCGGTAACGCCAACGCTACCCGACGCTGCCTGAGGCCGCTGCGCTGGTAGGCACGGCGCAGGGCTGCCACCACGGTAGCAGGCTCCGCGACCCAATCCTTGCCTGCCAGTAATTCGAACGGCTCTTGTGCCGATGCAAGCACCCGGCAGCGCCGATTGCGCCGCTGAAGTTGCACAACACGAACAGCGTCAGGGGCAATTTCCACCCCCACGAGTGAACTGGCATCCTTGCCAAAGCGTCCTAACATGCGGCTTCCTTGCTGCCTGCTGCAGCGGTCGGTCGCAACCCCGCGTCAACACTAGGCCCGGCCTGCCCATCGAGGCGACGGGCAGCCTGGCCGGTAACCCGGAGAGGCGAAAAAATGCTTATAATGCCCAGCGCTTTCTGGTCCGCCGGGCCTGCGTGCAACCCACTCTCAACCTGGACACCGAAAAGCCTTGATACGTCTGCTGAAGTTCTTCTGGTGGTCTTCCGTCGCAGTCATTTGCGCGCTCGTACTCGGTGTGAGCGGTGCGTTTCTGTATCTTAGCCCCAGCCTGCCCTCGGTCGAGTCCCTCAGAAGCATCCAGTTGCAGATCCCCCTCAGGGTGTACAGCAGCGACGGCAAACTGATTGCCGAATTCGGCGAAATGCGCCGCTCGCCGATCCGTTTCGCGGAAATTCCGCCACAGTTCATTCAGGCGCTTCTGTCAGCCGAGGACGACAATTTCCTCAATCACTACGGTGTCGACCCCAGCAGCCTGATGCGTGCAGCGACCCAGCTGGTGAAAACCGGGCACATCCAGACCGGCGGCAGCACCATCACCATGCAGGTGGCGAAGAACTTCTTCCTCACCAGCGAACGCAGCTTCTCGCGCAAGACCAACGAGATCCTGCTGGCCCTGCAGATCGAGCGTGAACTGACCAAGGACGAGATCCTTGAGCTGTACGTGAACAAGATCTACCTGGGCAACCGCGCCTACGGCATCGATGCCGCCGCGCAGGTGTACTACGGCAAATCGATCCGCGACGTGAGCCTGGCGCAGATGGCGATGATCGCCGGCCTGCCCAAGGCACCGTCACGCTTCAACCCGCTGGCCAACCCGGTGCGTGCCAAGGAGCGCCGCGACTGGATCCTCGGCCGCATGTACAAGCTGGGCAAGATCGACCAGGCCAGCTACCAGACCGCCCTGGCCGAGCCGCTCAATGCCAGCTACCACGTGCCGACGCCTGAGGTGAATGCGCCTTACATCGCCGAAATGGCCCGCGCCGAAATGGTCGGCCGCTACGGCAGCGACGCCTACACCGAAGGCTTCCGCGTCACCACCACGGTGCCCAGCGACATGCAGGACATGGCCAACAAGGCCATCCTCAAAGGCCTGTCTGATTACGACGAACGCCACGGCTACCGTGGCCCCGAAGCACGCTTCCCGGGCCGCACACAGGCAGCCTGGCTGCAGGAGCTGGGCAAGCAGCGCATCCTTGGCGGCCTGGAGCCGGCCATCGTCACCCATGTCGACAAAACCGGCCTCCAGGTACTGACCCGGGACGGCCAGCAAGCCGAAGTTGCCTGGGACACCATGAAATGGGCGCGCCCGTTCATCAACAGTAACGCCCAGGGCCGCTCACCACAGTCGCCGGCAGACGTGGCGCAGGTCGGTGACCTGGTGCGCCTGCAGCGCCTGGAAGATGGCAAGCTCAAGTTCAGCCAGGTGCCTGGTGCGCAAAGCGCCCTGGTCACCCTCGACCCTTACAACGGTGCCATCCGCGCGCTGGTTGGCGGCTTCTCGTTCGAGCAGAGCAACTACAACCGCGCCATGCAGGCCAAGCGCCAGCCGGGTTCGAGCTTCAAGCCGTTCATCTACAGTGCTGCGCTGGACAGCGGCTACACCGCATCCACCCTGGTCAACGATGCGCCGATCGTGTTCGTCGACGAATCCGTGGACAAAGTGTGGCGTCCGAAGAACGACACCAACACCTTCCTCGGCCCGATCCGCCTGCGCGAAGCGCTGTACAAGTCGCGCAACCTGGTGTCGATCCGCTTGCTGCAGGCCATGGGTGTAGACCGCACCATCGACTACATCGCCAAGTTCGGCTTCAACAAGCAGGACCTGCCGCGCAACCTGTCGCTGGCCCTGGGCACCGCCACCCTGACCCCTATGGAAATCGCCACAGGCTGGAGCACCTTTGCCAACGGCGGCTACAAGGTCACCCCGTACCTGATCGACCGCATCGAAAGCCGCAACGGCGAAACCCTGTTCACCGCCAACCCGCCCCGCGTACCGCAAGGTGCCGAGGACCAGGCTGGCCTGGCGGCACCCGAACAGCCGATCAGCACTGCTGCCATGCCAGGTGAGGCGCCATCCGCCTTCAGCCAGGTGGCCGCTGCACCGCAAACGCCGGCTGTGGCTGAGCAGATCGTCGACGGGCGCACCACCTACATCCTCACCAGCATGCTGCAGGACGTGATCAAGCGCGGTACCGGCCGCCGGGCGCTGGCCTTGGGCCGCACCGACCTGGCGGGCAAGACCGGTACTACCAACGAGTCCAAGGACGCCTGGTTCTCCGGCTACAACGCCGATTACGTGACCACCGTATGGGTCGGTTTCGACCAGCCGGAAACCCTCGGCCGCCGCGAGTACGGCGGCACGGCGGCGCTGCCGATCTGGATGAGCTTCATGGGCGCGGCGCTCAAGGACAAGCCGGCGCACGCGCCAGCAGAGCCGGAAGGCATCCTCAGCCTGCGCGTCGACCCGATCAGCGGCCGCGCTGCCTCCCCGAGCACGCCGAATGCCTTCTTCGAGCTGTTCAAGGCCGAAGATTCGCCACCCTCGGTGGATGAACTGGGCAATGGCACAGCACCGGGCAGCCCGCTGCCGGCCGATGAAGCAGCGCCGATGGATCTGTTTTAAGGCAGGGCGCCTGACTCAGGTTTTGCGTGGGCGCTCGATCTCATAGGCGCCACAAGTACCCTGACGAACACCTGGCAGCCCTGACGCATTCCAACGCCCCAACAAAAAGCCCCGGCTCATGCGAGCCGGGGCTTTTTTGTGTCGCTACAGCGGCAATCAGCCGTTGAATACTTCATCCACGCTGGTCAGCGGGTAGTGCTTCGGATACGGCAGGGTAGCCACGCCGGATTCGATGGCGGCCTTGGCCACTGCGTCGGAAACGACGGTGATCAGGCGTGCGTCCAGCGGCTTCGGAATGATGTACTCACGACCGAACTCCAGGCCTTCGACACCGTAGGCTTCGCACACTTCTTTCGGCACTGGCAGCTTGGCCAGGTCCTTCAGGGCGATGG
>Ga0213822_1001386_pt1 | contig 13817 bp, 10 predicted proteins | sample MC6MC0908MG_FD_179872 | JGI IMG/M metagenome (GOLD analysis project Ga0213822, IMG submission 179872) | Enriched soil aggregate microbial communities from Iowa State University, Ames, United States - MC6-MC0908-MG | ecosystem: Environmental > Terrestrial > Soil > Unclassified | place: USA: Iowa...
GCGTCAGCACCCGGCAGTGGAACAGCCAGCACCAGATCACCCACTACACCGACAACCTCGGCCAGACCTGGCGGTTCGAATGGAACGACGAGCGCCAGTTGCTCAGCGCCACCGACCCACAAGGCGGCCAGTACCAATTCAACTACGACGACGCTGGCAACCTGATCAGCGAAACCGACCCGTTGGGCCGCAGCGAATCCACCCTCTGGCTCGAACTCTGGGCCCTGCCGCTGGTGGACACCAACCCCGCCGGCCACAGCTGGAAATACCGCTACGATCAACGCGGCAACTGCACCGCGGAAACCGACCCGCTGGGCCATGTCACCCGCTATCGCCACGATGCCCACGGCCAGGTCGTGGAAATCATCGATGCCACCGGCAAAAGCAAAAAACTGCGCTGGAACCCGTTCGGCCAATTGGTGGAACACGTCGATTGCTCGGGTTACCCGACGCGCTTCAGCTACGACGCCCGCGGTTACCTGCAGACCATCACCGACGCCCTCGGCGAACGCACCCAATTCAGCTACGACGCCCAGGGGCGTTTGCTCGGCAGCCAGTTGCCGGACGGCCGCACCGAGCGCTACCAGCGCGACACCGCCGGCCAGCTCACCGGCTACACCGACCCGGCCGGGCACACCACGCTCTACCAACACAACCGCCGCGGCCAGGTCCGCCAACGCACCGACGCCCAGGGCCGGCAGGTGCAGTTTGTCTACGACAGCTTCGGCCGGCTGCAAGCGCTGACCAACGAGAATGGCGAAAGCTACCGGTTTGCCTGGGATGCAGGGGATCGGTTGGCCGAACAGCGCAACCTTGATGGCAGCGCCAAGGGCTACACGTACGACGCTCTCAACAACGTAAAGCGAGTCGAAACCGTCGCCGCGTCGCGAGGTGGTCATCAGCCCAGTGAAAAGCCCCTTGTTCATCAGTTAGAACGTGATGCCATTGGCCGGCTGACAACCCGAATCACACCGGATGGACAGTCCCGGTACAGCTATAGCCCGTTGAATCAGTTAATCGAAGCCACGGTTGTCGATAACGACGGCAACGAACAACGACTGGGCTTTGCTTATGACGCTCTGGGTTATCTGATTGAGGAGCAGAGTTCAGCAGGTGTTCTGAAGCATCACTACGATGAACTCGGCAACCTGATCCAGACCCACCTACCCGATGGCCGTTGGGTCAACCGTTTGTACTACGGCAGTGGTCATCTGCACCAAATCAACCTCGACGGCCACGTCATCAGCGACTTCGAACGCGATCGGCTGCATCGAGAGGTGCTGCGCACCCAAGGCCAAATCAGCACACGGAGTGAGTACGACCGTAGCGGGCGCTTACGCAGCCGCCAACGTCGGCATACCAGCCAACCGGCGTTGATCCCTGCCACCGATCAGACCCATTTCGAGTTTGATCCTGGTGACCACCTGGTGGGGCGCCTTGAGCGGCTGCCAACAGGTCAACAACGCCAATTACTGCACTACGATGTGACGGGCCGGATCCTGGCAAGCCAGGGCACTCGGCAAAGCCAGAATGAAACATTTTCCTTCGATGCCGCCGCCAATCTCCTCGACAGTTCACCGGGTACAAGCGGGCGGGTTACGCACAACCAACTCAAGCGCTATCAGGATAAGCACTATCGCTACGATGGCTTTGGCCGAATGATTGAAAAGCGCAGCGGCCGGCATGGCCTGCAGCGTTTCAGCTACGACTCGGATCATCGGCTGGTTGAAGTTAGAACGCACAAGTCCGACGGTGAAAGCATCGTCAGGATGCGTTACGACCCGTTGGGCCGAAGGATTGAGAAAACCGAACACGATGACGACGGACGTCTCATCGCCTGCACGCGTTTCGACTGGGATGGCCTGCAACTACTCAAGGAACATAAAAATAGCCTGACCAGCCTGTACCTCTACATCGGCGACAGTCACGAACCCTTGGCCCGCGTCGACGGCATCGATGAACATCAACGCATCCGCTATTACCACAACGACCCCAATGGTTTGCCACAAGCCTTGACGGAAAGTGACGGCCATCCGCTATGGCACGCTCGCTACCAGGTATGGGGCAACACCACTGATGAAGTCCGTGAACCGTACTACATCGAAGAACAGAACCTGCGGTTTCAGGGGCAGTACCTGGACCGGGAAACGGGCCTGCACTACAACACCTTCCGCTTCTATGATCCCGACATAGGCCGCTTTACCACGCCCGACCCGTTGGGCCTGGCGGCAAGCCTGAATCTTTATCGCTACGCACCGAATCCATTTACCTGGATCGACCCGCTGGGGCTCAAAGAGAATGAGATTATCCGGTACATGGGCGAGAGCGAAACCGTCTCGTCCAAGGCTGCCAACGGAGGCAAAGGTGGCCTGGTTCCGAATATCCGAGGAGAGAAAGCGGTGTGGGTCAACCAGGACAGTAACCCTGGATTCAACCCAGGCAATGAGAAGTATCGGGTAGTGGCCACCGTCAATAACGAAGGTGTGAGCATGCTCAATAATCACAAGGACATCTCTACCGTTGACTATAAAGAGACGGGCCTGAAAGATGGCGTGCTGTCCAAGACGAATGAGCCCAAGGCCAGAGGCATCGGTTTCCGATTATTGGATAAATTCAATAAAACCATTACGTCATTTCGTGTCGAGAAAAAAGGCCCGAACGGAAAATGGAAGACCTGCGGATAACGCCAGATGAACATATTCGATCTTCTCTCCTACAAGCTTGAAAACTTCCTGAACGTCCGGCCGTATCCGAAGGCGTTGGGTGCTGTTTTTTACGAAGAAGACGAGCCTGTGCTGCTGACCGCTGTCGCCAGAAAACGCAATGGCGCGCCCTTCAGCGTTAGCCGCTGGCATGATTTGTTTTCCGTCAGCGCTTTCGAAAAAGCCATGTTGAAGAACGGCTTCACAGAACCCGACTGCTACGCCCTCCTGCTGGTCCTGTCACGTTTTGGCTACCTGCTTGAAATCGACAACCGTCAACGAACCAACAAGCAGTACTTTATTTTCTTCTACCTGATCCAACTGATCAGCCTGAAGAACAGCGCCCTGGATGCGGACGCGCACCTGAGGAACTACATGCTCAGGTTCCTGCTTTTCGAATTGAGCATTGATGACGAGGCTTATCGCCGGTTCAGCATCGAAGGTAATCAACTGATGATGGCGACCGACGGGCTGGGGCCCGTGGCTTTTCTGGATGTGATTGATCGGGTCTACAAAACGATCAAGGCCGACAGCAGGAAAGAGCATGAACTGCTCAGGACGTTGAAAACCTTTCAAACAAGCACCGTCAGATTACTCACCGAGCCCGACGAGACTCATTACCGCTTCGCGATCAATGATCGCCACAGCGAGCTTATGTACCCCGATGTATTTCTGCTCACGTACGCTCAGGACCCTAAAAAAATATTTGATGCGTTGATCGATGCGGTCAATCCGCTTCAGTCAACGGCAAACCTGTTCGTCTCCAATATGGTTGTGATGAATTACGCCTTCCACATCCTGAAAGACAAACCTCGCGACGTTCTAAAACTGAAAAAACACGTCCGTGATGAAGCGTTGTTCGGCCAATTGCTGGAGGTGATCATCCGGCGTCGCATGGGGGTCGACAAAGCGCTGTTCGAAAAAATTCCCACGGGGCAGGATCTTGCCTTGATCAACGATGAGCACACCGCGTTCTACAACATCTTGTACAGCCACGCAGGTTAAGCACAAATCCCCGTGGCGAGGGAGCTTGCTCCCGCTGGGCGGCGAAGCCGCCCCCGCTTGCCGAAAAAAATGCGCTTTGGCTTGGCCTCCCAACATTCTTTTGCTCGGCTCAGTCGCGGACATCGACTCCATGAGCTATACCAGAGTGCCATCATCGCCAAGCAAAGGGAGCCATGCGCCATGAAGGGGACCTTATTAGCTTTCATCATTATGTCTATCGCCGGCTGCGCCAACCTGAACAGCATCTACCGAACTTTTGATGTTTCTCGTGGGGAAAGCTCCCTGAGCGATATTCGACAGAGAGCCATACTGGTAGCCCCCAATGAGAACGTAACCAGAAAATACGACACCACCGGAAAGCTCGTTTCGGAGGAGCACAAAAAGAACGGGGTGTTTGTCTGTGCAGAACCCAGCCCCGATGCAATGGCCTCCCTTGCTTATGAGTTGGCGGCAAAAGGGGGGTATCCAGGTAAGGCAAGCGGTGAATTGGCTTTCGCCATGCAGGATGGAGCCGCATTCACAGGCATACGCACACAAAGCATCCAGTTGCTCCGTGATTTCGGCTATCGCTTGTGTGAGAGCTACATGTCTGGCGCGATAAGCGCCGCTCAATATGACCTTCTCATGAGGCGCTTCCAAAAAAATACAGTGGCCCTTTTGGCGATCGAGCAACTGACAGGAACGGTGAAGGCGCCTCCAATAGCCCTCACGACCAGTGGGCGGGCCGAAGCGACAAAATCACTTTCCGAACAAAGAGCAGAGAGAGAAAAGGTCAGCGATAGAATTTCTGCCCTGGAAACAGAGAAGACGGCCGTAGACAAAAAAATCAGTGACGCAAAAAAAGCGGACGCCAAGGCTGATACGTCGGAAATGGATCAAACCGCATCGGACCTGGCGGAAAAAATCAAAAACCTGAAAGACGATAGAACCGTTATCGACAGCGCAATAGCCGATACAAAAGGCGTCATTGCAGACGGAGAAATAAAGGTAAAAATAGAAACCACTGGCATGGGTAGCCAGCGATCAGACGCCCACATACAACAAATAGCAAAAACAGTCGAAGGGATTGTGAATAACGTTGTGCTTGCCGATGATGAACAGCAATTGTGCATGTCGGCTCTTTTATTGCCAGACCCGAATGAGGGCCAGAAAAAATTCTCGGCTTGGTGCATCAAGGCAATGGATACCCAGGCTGAAGCCCGAGAAATAGCGATAAAAAACACGAAAACCAGATTGGAGCGAATAGAAGCCGATTTGCAAAGTGGAGCCAGTGAGGAGAAAAAAGCACCACTAAAAGCGGAGCGTGACAGCCTTTTAGAAGGACTTAAAAACCCCGGCCTGTACAGTCACACTTTGGATAAAAAACTTATGTAAAGACCCTATGTGCCTGCCGATACATCTCGGAGCGCACGGGTAGACAAAGGACAAGGGCACAAAACGAAGCGTCAAGGCAGTAATGTCTCGACGCTTTTTTATTGATCGCGCTTGGCTGTTCCAGAAAAGGTAAATTCATTGCTGGCGAACCGAGCGCTGGATAACGTCGACCCACGATAGCCACAACACCACCAACCCCGTGGCGAGGGAGCTTGCTCCTGCTGGGCGGCGAAGCCGCCCCAAAACAGGCTGACGCATTTCTCCGGAAAAAACCGCATCAGCCGGTTTACGTCGGCTGCGCCACCCTACGGAGCGATCTCTGGCCACGGATCGCGTACACCTTCAGATCGAGAAGGGCCGGATTTAGGTGTGTAACGTACTGCCGCCTTCGCGAGCAAGCTCGCTCCCACAGGGGATTTGCGTGAACGCAATGCCTATGAACAACTCGGAAAAAACTGTGGGAGCGAGCTTGCTCGCGATGACGACGGCACCTTCAACATCACCGGGTCAGACAAGACCGCTATTGCGAACAGCTCGCTCCCACAGGGAGATGTCACCACCAAGACGAAACATCACCCAAGGCATCACGCAACTGAGCCGCACCAATACGCCGCTGCCCCGGATCAAGCGCCAACGCCATTCGCAGCGCCGGCCAGCAACGCCTGGGCAGGTTGCGCGGTGCCTTGAGTCCGCGCTCCAATCGGGCATCGCGAGCCTGGGTGGCGGGTTGCGCAAGGATCCCTTCGGGGATGCCGGGTTTCTTTCGTTCCGGTCTGCCAACCTTTGATTGACGGTACGCTTAAAAGCGAACAGTCTATCCCTGAGCGCGAAACCAGTTGCCTCCCAGCGGCGATAACTGGCGTAGGAACCCCGTCGATGGTTGGGACATCAGCGTAGGGTGAGACCTCCCCCCCTGCTTGAGGGTATGAATATCAAGCTTAAAATTCGAGGGCTACTGTCACCAGTAGCCCTTTTCTTTGCCTGCGACAAAAGCGTGTAGCGCTTGTAGCTCGCCATGGCGGTCCCACAAAAGATTGGCGGCAGGCTCCCCATCCTGTGAAGCCAGTCTGAAAACCTGAAGTGTGCAGCGAGTTAAGAAAAAATCTGCAAAACCGGCTCAAATGAAGATTTTCTTGGCGCACTGAAGAAAAATTGCGCCTGGGGCAGTAAATTAAAAGTTTCCTCATGAGCTCCGCTGGTACGTGCGGGTCGAGGAGTCCTTCCGAAGACCCCCACCAAAATACAGATTGGCGGCAGCAGAACTTCCTATACGTGCAAGACCTTAGCTCTAATGGCGTGTTTAGCTGGGCAGCTAAACACGCCATTAGAGCTAATAATCGATCATTTTTTGATCTATCAAGACTCTGGAACGAGCTAGGATGGGCTTGTAGAACATCAAGGATTTTCACCATACGGTTCCACGCCCGACGTCCAACGATTGCTCAAACTCATTCATTGCTGACGAGCCGAATGCCGGAGAATGTCGCCTCCCCCCTAGCCGCAGCACTACAATCCCGCTGTCGGCAAAACCGCCCAAAAAAAGCCGGCTCATTCCTACAGAAAAACCGCTGCGCCACCAAGCGAGAGCACGCTCCCTCGCCCCGAATCCTGGGCATTACGAAGGCTTGTTTATTCTCCCTCCGCAACGCTTCCGCCAAGCTACGAATCCTTGCGCCATTGCCTACAACTACGCCAGAATCCGCCCGCTTGTGCGCCTTGTCTCTGGCCTCTATCGTTTCCCTGCCACTGCCCATCAGTGGTCGGGTTTAGTAGCCCTGGTTGGAAATACATAATGGTTGCATGAGTCTCATCAGTCAGGCGTTGTCTGCACTTGATGGTGGCTGTGCGCATGGCGCCCTCGGGCGCGCCGGGCTTTTATGTGTTTTCCACCGGTCTACTAACTTGCGCACAGCTGCCACCCCTTCGTTTAGTAGCGAGATGGTTGCGGCCTACTAGAGGGAAAAATGCATATGTTCAAGATAACTCCAAATCCTCCAGAAACAGACCCAACCGCTACCCGTTCCGGTAGCAAAAACAAAAAGCAGGACGAAGCTGCTAAACGCGCCTTGGATTACTACCTGCTACCGAAACCGGAAAAGTCCGAAGATGCATCCAAACCGGGCCAACTATTCACCGTGGCAAAAAACGCCGACAACGAATGCCTGCTCGCCAACCTCAGCGAAAACCTGGCATCAGCCGACGCGATGATCAGCAACCTGGCCTTCGACCTGGAAGGCCCCCGCCGCCACATCGCCCTCGGCATCCAGCAACTGATTGAACTGAGTTCATTGCTGGCAAACCGAGTGCTCGATAACGTCGACCCACGCTAGCCGCTACAGCATCAATCCCGTGGTGAGGAGCTTGCTCCCTCGCCACGGATCGCCTACACCTCAAAAGCAGGCATGTAACCCGCTGCCGCCTTCGCGAGCATGCTCGCTCCCACAGAGAATTGGTGGAGGGCGTTTGTTCGGAGGAACTCTGCTTTACTATTTTTTAGGTGCGCTGCGAGTTAAGAAAAAATCAGAAAAGCCGCCTCAACTGAAGATTTTCTTGGCCCACTTAAGAAATCCTGATCAAGGGCAGAGAATTAAGGATTTGCCACGGACACACGGCTGGACGCGTGTGGACTACAGGAATCGTGAAAGGCATCGGCGATGCGGTCGAATACACCTCAAATCACCTTCGCGACGTCCCGACTGACATAACGTCTTTTCCATTCTCCCTATGATGAATCTCCTTCTAGCCACAGACAGCAACCAGCCAAAAGCGGTCGGTGGACGCCATACTAGCGAAACGGTAGCCTATCGCATAGTGTGACCGTCAAAGGGACTTGCCGCTTATGTCACGATCACCTTGAAAAATAACCATGACATACTTAGCAACAAGGGGTTCTATGCGACAATCTCTCGCGTTTATGCGCGACATACATGTCGTATAACTGTAATCATAAGCCAAGGATTAACATTGAGAGAGTTCAGGTTTGCCCTCATAGCCTTTATCACTGTATCGGCTGTCGCTGGAGCACCATATTTCTTGGCGATGTATACAGCAGGAAATTTCAGTATCAGCTCAAACAATCAAGACTGGGGTGGTTTTGGTTCGTATATTGGTGGAGTTATAGCTCCTGCAGCGTCGCTTCTGGCAGGGTATTTAGTATATAAAAGCTTCGCTTCAAATGCACATCAACAAAAACTGCTATTGGCGCGCGAGGCAATTTCAAGATTGGACTTGGTGTTTGAGAAAAAACTGGAGGCGCCATTTAACAACTTCTGCTTCGGCACTGAGCATCATGGTCGGCCGCTTAGAATCGTTATTTATGCTCTATCAAATAATGAAATTGCGTCAACCGAGGCGGCAAACAAAGCGATATTGTCATTGCTACACAATATAGCAATAATGGCTGACTCGATAAGATATTACATTGGTCTTTTAGGTGAGTATCCTTCTGCCAAAAAAGATAGTCCTTGGTTAGGCGAGTTAGAAAAAAGTTACTGGATTGAAAAGTACTCGGCAATTTGCTCGCGAATGGTGCGAATTGTTGGTCAAAGCTCGCTTGAAGACAAGTTAAGCGCGGAGCAACTCAGGAGCTTTCAATTAGTTCTAGGCGGGGAGTATGGATTATAGCAATGCGCTAAAATCGTTTGATGTCGTGCTTAGCAGAGAAAAATTGGAGCAACCGGTACGACAATTTAGCATTTTAATGAAAATCATAATGGCTTGGAGGTTTCGATTGGCAACGATCAGGCAGCATTTCGTACCACAGGCATTTCTAAAAGGATTTGCTGAAGATCCTGGCTCACCATTCATTTGGGTTTATGATAAGAGAAGTGGATATCGTCCAAGCAGAAAATCTGTGAAGTCTGTCGCCTATGAACATTACTACTACTCTCAAGAAACCGAAGCCGGTGAGCAAGATATAGACTCTTTAGAAAAAGCATTTGCCAAGACCATAGACAATGATTTGCCGCTCATAATTCAGAATCTCAAGGCTGCGCCAAACCGTGGAGTTTCTCTTTCCGACGAACATAAAGGAAAGATTGCCTACTTTATTGGACTTAGCTTAACAAGGGTTCCTAACTTTCGGGATGGCATCAATCAAATCTATTCCTGGGCGGCACAAATGGCCCTAAATAAAGTAGCCAAAGATAACGATGCGGTTTCAGATTTAATCGATAAGTATGGCTTGACTGCAGAAGCAAAAGCTTGGGTTTCGTTGCGCCCAATGATCGAGATTGGAAATAAGATTAGCGAGAGTGTATTGAGCAAAAATTGGCAGTTCTTTGTAGCCGCTGACAATGTTAGTTTCATGACATCAGATAACCCTGTTGTAATTGGTGGTAGCGCCGGTATGGGGCCGGGACATCCGATGGCAGAGCTGATGCTTAGTCTAAGGAAAGACCTTGCACTGGTGTGCACCCCTCGCGGAAAAAAATCGGTGGAAGTGTTTAAGCAATCTCCAAGTGAAACAAGAAATTTTAATCGCGGGATTGTCAGGGCAGCCCGACATAGAGTTTTCTCAGATCATCTTTCATCGACAGTTGACGCTTTTGTTAAGAAATACAGCCATGAACAACAACAAATAATCATATGAGTTTTTAGCTGACCGTCTTTGCTTCTCCCCGTCGCAAATTCGCTACCTTGGAACGCGTAGGTTTCTACGACCTAGGGCTTGCATGAGACGAGCGCGCTCATCAAGTGAGCGTCTGCTACTGGCACACTCACGCCTGCCATGAGTGGTCGGGATCGACCAGATGCGAAATGGCCCGAGCGTGCACGTTCTTAGCTCCCTATCTGCCTTAAGCCCGCCAGCAACACAGCAGGCCTTATTTCAGCTATTTCCCACAGCAACGTGCCACCTAAGCCGCTTCAAAAGCTGTAGACTGTTCGTAATTTACTTGCGGTAATCTATCAGCGATTTGCGACGGATTCGTAGAAAATAAGGCCAAATTAGGTTGAACATGAAAGACCTTCTCAAGCGGATAAATATCAAAAGAAAAGGGGGGGCGACCAGCAAGCCAGTCTGGCCTCGTCCGAAACGCTCCCGCGATGTAATGGCTCTTACTGTAAAGCTGATTCTTGTTTTTCTTAGCATGGTTGCATTGCTCGCCTCACTTTACCCGCTCATAGATACAAAACAGATCACACCCACCACTGCTTCGATAATATCTATAGTAGGAGTCATCCTATTCTTCCTCTATGGGTTCTTGGTCTTCTTTGAAGTTTACACACTGGATGGAAAGCGGGTCTTTAAGCAATCCGACTCCGACTCAATACGAAATTATATGCTTCACTGGATAGCCTATGGCGGTCGAGTAGCAATCTGGACTCGCGACATGAGCTGGGCCAAAGATGATCAGTCGAAGGAGCTTCTTCTAGAAAAGGCAAAAAATGGTGAGTTAATTATCTGCTTGCCAACTCATACGTCCTTTTCTGAGCAGCTGGAAAAAGAAGGCGCAAAAATATATGTTTACGGTACGGAATTGCTCAGTGATCCAAGCGCACGCTTTACCATTGCCTATTATGGCAGAGATGGGAGCAAAGTAGCCATTGGTAGAGCCAGAGCAGACAAACATATAATTGAGGAGTTTGACTCTGGTTCTCATCCGGCCTTTCATTTGGCCTATGAACTTGTGCAAATCGCCAAGAATGTCTCCCAGAAACAGAATGGAAACCAGACATGACATCAAAATTTTCTCACATTGAGAGTATCTCCTCTCAAGAGCTAGCCAGTGAGTGGGACTGTTTAGCGTCTGAGAGACATCATCAGATATACGAAGGTTTAGATATAACCTTCACTCATGTGATGGCGCCCTTGGTAGAGTCGCTGGTTGGCCAAAATCTTGATGCAACTTTAATAGATATCGGCTCAGGCACGGGAGAGCTTACCGGGCGCCTTGCCATGCGCTTCAATAGGATCGTATGTATTGAGCCATCAGCTCGAAGTTTAGATATTGCGAAATCTATCCTGGCAATTTTCACAAATATTTGCTTTATTAATTCAGACTTTGAAGATTGTGGGGGGCAGTTACTACGAGATTCTGATGAAAAAATTATCTTCTTGGCAGCCATGATGCTGTCGGCAGACCCACAACTTGATAAGTTTGCTCAGACATTAGCCCAAGTCGCGCGGAAAGGGGATGAATTTGTTGCAACGATTCCTCATCCTTGCTTTTGGCCTAGATACTGGGGATATGAGAAAGAGTCGTGGTTTTCTTATAAAAAAGAACTCATGATAAAGGCTCCGTTCAAAATATCGTTGTCTGATTCGGAGTTTAAAACAACACACATCCATCGGCCTATAGAGAAATATATTTCGATTTTTTCGAAATACGGCTTCGAACTGCTTAATATGGCAGAGCCTATGCCCGATCCAAAAATTCAATCTTTGTATCCCAAAAAATGGGAGTTTCCTCGCTTCCTAGCGTTTAAGTGGGTTAAAGGCTGAGCTATCCGATTCGAGAAATGCCAGCCAGAGTGCTGGCTTTTTTTGCTTACTTCCAACGGCGCTTTTCCTCTAACACCAGTAACTTTAATGGCCAACCATCGCCAATGGCTCTGCCATATTATTGAAATGTTTCTTGTTGCCCGAATAATTTCGGGATTACCTCTCCGTCCATAGACATGTGCGCGCGTCGGCTTTTGGCCAATTACTGCCTGACAAAGGGCAGCTAATGGACGCTTCAGGTCTTTCACGAGTGACTGCTATTGGCCGTTAACGGTCAGATTGTTTGTCCAACCGGGCGACTTCCTCGGTCGACACCATCCCCATAACGCCGCCTGCGAAGTGGCCCTCGAGCATAAACATGGCCTACCGGACCGTCCGGCATTACTGGCCCAACTCATCCAGACCGGCAACCATTTCATGCTCCCCAGCTACATCCCCGCCTGCTGGGCGACCTTGCGGCGCTGGCAGGAAGCGCACATAACCGGAAGCCCACTGGCGACAAAACGCGAATATGAATGGATCGACAATGCGCTGGCACGCATTACCCAACAACTGCGTGATGAAGAGCGCTCCCTGGCGGGACGGGGCGCACCCAATGGACGTAGCGAAAGCGACCTCAACATTGCGCTCATCCGCGAGGTCGACAAGCTGCACAGCACCCGCGCGCGCCTGGCTACGCTGCGCACTGCGTCGGTCAGCGAAAAAGACGTCTATGGGAGCTTGTCGGAACACCCCGGGCAACTGGCACAAAACCTGGCCCGCTGGCAGGCACACCCGGAAAACAGGGAGGCGGAGCAACTGGCGATGGCACCGGCCCGGGATGACGACAGTGAATTGATCCGTGGTGCTCACGGGTACGCTATTGGTGAACCGTATACGCTGGATCTCGATTCAATCGTTTGATCGGCGTAGCCGCCAATACGACGGCTACGCCGTCGAGCGGGAGCAAGCTCCCTCGCCACAGGGGATTGGTGGCGGCTGATACATCTGCGGGGAATGAAAGATTGCCATCGCGAGCAAGCTCGCTCCCACAGGGGATTGGTGGTGGGTGCCCACTCTGTGATCGCCTCGGGATAAGGCACGCTCCAGCCAGCCGAAATTCACATCGAACAAAAATAACCATACTTATTTTTATGAACCACAATTGACTAAATGGTTTTTAAGGTAGAGGATGGTTCCATCTCTTCTGCTTCGGAGGAGCTTTCCCAGAGTTATTCCCTATGAACGATGTTGAAAAGGCCGAAACGGTCTCCTACACGCTGCGTAATCTGAGCAGCAGCTTGGACAAGACCATCGCCGCCGTCGCCAATACCCTTGGCAAGTCGAAAAACACCCTGATCCTTGAGACCTTGGAGCGGGAGTTTTACAACTACATCTCCACCTATGCCCGGTCGAATTTGCTGGTTTCGGCGATGGATGCCGAGCTGGCGAAAAAATTCGGAATCGAGATTCTTTCGGAATGGTATGAAAGCGACCACACCATCCAATACGACCGCTACCTCAGCACCCAATTGAAACTCGACAGCATCGATAAGGTGGATGCTGTGTTCAAGGCGAACCTTCCCTTGCTTGAACTGCGTGCCAAGCAACTGGTAGACAAGGGTTACCTGAAACTGCCACGGGGCATCTCTTTGACGTTTGCCTTGTTCATCGAAATCGCCAAGCAAGATGAGGCGCTTGTTCGCAAGATTCACAAAGGGCTGTTCGGAATCAGTGAGAACTTCTACGAATACGTGAACGAAATTCGTAAAGTCCTTTTGCTTCCCCCTATCGAGCCCAAATGATTGAAACGATGCACTGAATGGCCGGTCTCGGGGGGGACCGGTCATTTTTTTACTCTCCCACCCTTCCCCTGAGCAGTCTGATCGTTGCTACTTCTTCCAAACGTTCCAAGCCAGCCTCTTCCGGACACACCGCATTCACCGACCTGCGACGGCTACGCCGCCGAGCGGGAGCAAGCTCCCTCGCCACAAATCACCGCGTCGCCATCGAAGCTGCCCCTATGCCCCAACCCCGCGCACACTCGCGCCAACAAGGGGCGATTTACGGTCAAACCTTTTGGCCATTTCGATCCCCTTTTGGCCTCTCCTGCCGTTCTCTGAAACGCCCCGCGCCGCAAGACTGTGTTCAACCGAATCAGCCTAGCGGAGAACAAAAAAATGCTGACGATCTACTCAGACGATCACCACCTGCACCACGGGCGCTGCGAGTTGATGGATGGGCAGTTGATGCCTTGCTTCGAGATGCCGTCCCGGGCCGATCATGTGTTGGAGCGGGTCAAGGCGCAGGGG